>Ga0209261_10000084_pt1 | contig 23749 bp, 16 predicted proteins | sample DOMMetBare1Fresh_FD_187470 | JGI IMG/M metagenome (GOLD analysis project Ga0209261, IMG submission 187470) | Wetland sediment microbial communities from St. Louis River estuary, USA, under dissolved organic matter induced mercury methylation -... | ecosystem: Environmental > Aquatic >...
CCGACGTCGAGGCGCCCTACCTGGTGATGGAGTACGTCAGCGGCGGCACGCTGCGCCGCTACTGCCGCGCCGACAGCCTGCTGCCGATACAGCAGATCGTCGAAGTGGGCTTCAAGTGTGCGATGGCGCTGGGCTACTGCTACCGCCAGGGCCTGATCCACCGCGACGTCAAGCCCGCCAACCTGCTGGTCGAGGTGGACGGCGAGCAGGTCACGCAGGTCAAGGTCACCGACTTCGGCAGCGTCTTCAACCAGGGCGCCGACCACACGCAGGTCTATCGCGTCGGCAGCCTGGCCTACATGTCGCCCGAGCAGCTCGACGGCGACGTGCTCGACTGCCGCGCCGACATGTACTCGCTGGGCGCCGTGCTCTACCACCTGATCGCCGGGCGCCCGCCCTTCGACGCCCAGCAGCAGCAGGCGATCATGAACCAGATCTACCACGGCACGGCGCCTTCGCTGGCACTGCTGCGCGAGGGCGTGCCGGCGCAGTCCGTCGTCGATGTGCTGACGCAATCGGACCCCGGCCGCGCCGCGCGCCAGTTGCACGTGCAGGATGCGGCCGGCCGCATCGCCGCCTACACGGGAGCCGAGTGCGTGCCATGGTGCGGGCATGCGATTCATGACGGTTTCTCGGTAGCCGGCAACATGCTGACCGGGCCGGAGGTGATTGCCGAGACCGTGCGTGCGTACGAGGCGGCGCGCGAGGTTCCTTTTCCGCGCCGGCTGATTGCTGCGCTGAAGGCCGGCGAAGCCGCTGGCGGCGACAAGCGCGGCAGGCAGTCGGCCGCGCTGAAGATCTTCACGACTGAGGAATATCCGGCACTCGATCTGCGCGTCGATGACCATGGCGATCCGCTGGCCGAGCTGGAACGGCTTGAAGCGGTGAGCCGCGAGCGCTTCGTGCATTTCGCGAAGTTCCTGGCCACGCGCGCCTCTCCCGGCGGCGTCTGGGACCGCGCGGTGATCGACGCCGAGATCGCGCGCGCCACTGCCGCCAAATGACGCCACTGCTTGCGGTCGAAGGTTTGCGCGTCGTTTTTGCGACGGACCAGGGACCGGCGCTCGCAGTCGACGACGCGTCGTTCACGGTCGCGCCGGGCGAGACGCTGTGCCTCGTGGGTGAGTCAGGCTGCGGCAAGAGCGTCACGGCGCTGTCGATCATGGGGCTGGTGCCGCGCCCGCCAGCGCGCATCGACGGGCGCATCGCGTTCGAAGGGCGCGACCTGCTGTCGCTTCCCAACAGTTCGCTCGCCGATCTGCGCGGCGACCGGCTGGCGATGATCTTCCAGGAGCCGATGACATCGCTGAATCCGGCATTCACGATCGGCTCGCAACTGACCGAGGTGCTGATCCGCCATCGCGGCTTGAGCAAGCCCGCGGCGCGCGCGGCCGCGATCGAAAAGCTGAATCACGTACGCATACCGGCACCGGACCAGCGTATCGATGAATTTCCGCATCGGCTGTCGGGCGGCATGCGCCAGCGCGTGATGATCGCGATGGCGCTGCTGTGCCAGCCGGCGCTGCTGATCGCCGATGAACCCACCACCGCGCTCGACGTGACGATCCAGGCGCAGGTGCTCGACCTGATGCGCGCGTTGCGCAGCGAAATGAAGACATCGATCCTGCTGATCACGCACGATCTCGGCGTCGTGGCCGAGATGGCCGATCGCGTGCTCGTGATGTACGCCGGGCAGATCGTCGAACAGGGTCCGGTCGAGGCGATCTTCTCGATGCCGCAGCATCCGTACACGGTGGGATTGATGGGCGCGATTCCTGCGCTCGGTGCGCGCCGCGCGCGACTGGCCGCGATCGACGGCATGGTGCCGGCCGCCACGGCCATGCCCACCGGCTGCCGCTTTGCCGCACGATGTCCATTCGCCGACACGCGGTGTCGATCCGAAGCTGCACCCTTGAAGGAAGTGGGCGCCGGGCACCGCTCGCGCTGCTGGAAAGTGCCGCTGCAACAGCTCGCGGCATCTCTGCCCGCGGAGGCCGTCGCATGAGCGCGCCGGGCCGTCCCAAGCGCGAATCCCTGGCGCGAAGCGACAAGGTCGCCCGATGAGCGCCGTATTGCGGGCGACCGGTCTCGTCAAGCACTTCTCCGTGCAAACGGGCCTGTTTGGTCGCGGTGGCGGCGTTGTGAAGGCAGTCGATGGCGTGTCGTTCGAAGTGAACGCCGGCGAGACCTTTGCCATCGTGGGAGAGTCCGGCTGCGGCAAATCCACCGTCGCGCGGCTCGTGCTGCGTCTCATCGAACCGACGCGCGGCGAAGTGCACCTCGAAGAACGCGATCTGACCGGGCTGACCTCAACCGAACTGCGCAAGCTGCGCGGGCGCCTGCAGATCGTCTTCCAGGACCCGTATGGCTCGTTGAATCCGCGCATGACGGTCGGCGACATGCTGGCCGAACCGCTGATGCTGCATGACGTCGTTCCGGCGGCGCAACGCAGCGCGCGCGTGGCAGAACTGCTGCGCCTGGTGGGGCTGCGCGCGGATGCGTCGCAACGGTATCCGCATGAGTTCTCCGGCGGGCAGCGGCAGCGGCTGGCCATCGCACGCGCGCTGGCGGCCGAACCCAGGGTCATCGTCTGCGATGAGCCGGTCTCCGCACTCGACGTATCGATCCAGGCGCAGATCCTCAACCTGCTCGCCGACCTGCAGCAGCGTTTCGGGCTCGCGTACGTATTCATCTCGCACGACTTGGCCGTCGTGCAGCAGATCGCCACCCAGGTGGCGGTGATGTACCTCGGCCGCTTTGTCGAGATCGGGTCGGCGCGCGGGATTTTCGAACGCCCGCGCCACCCATATACGCGCGCGCTGCTCGCGGCCGTGCCGGTCCCCATTCCCGGTGCACGCGCACGCGAAGCGGTGATTGGCGGGGATGTACCGAGCCCGATGGCGCCGCCGCCGGGCTGTCACTTCCATACCCGCTGCCCGCATGCGATCGAACGCTGCAGGACGCAGGTGCCTGCGCTCGAATCCGCGTTGAACGGCGCAAGCGTGGCATGCCACCGCTGGCGTGAGCTCGCCGCGGCGCCGACTATGCTGCGCGAGGGCAAACAGGATCCTGCGCTCGTGCGGCTGCAGGCCGCTTTTGCGGCCAAGGGCGCAGTGCAGGTCGAGTAGGAGTTTCTTGTTATGTGACCGCGACCAACGCGGCGTTTGCAGAAAGGCAGGAAAGATGAAAGTGAAAGCATTGATTTCCGGGTTCGCGCTCGCGTTGGCCATCGCGGGTGCCGCTCATGCGCAGAGCACGTTGCGCATCGGACTGGCCGAGGACCCCGACGTGCTCGACCCCACGCTGGCGCGCACGTACGTGGGCCGCATCGTGTTTGCATCGATCTGCGACAAGCTGTTCGATATCGACGACAAGCTCAACGTCGTGCCGCAACTGGCGCTGAGCCATCAGGTCTCCGCCGATGGCAAGACGGTCACGATCAAGCTGCGACCCGGCGTGAAGTTCCACGATGGCGAGCCGTTCAACGCTGAGGCAGCAAAGGCGAGCCTGGAACGGCACCTGAACATGCAGGGGTCATTCCGCAAGGCGGAGATCGCACAGATCGACAAGATCGAGGTCGCCGACCCGCTGACGATCCGACTGCTGTTGAAGGCGCCGTTCGCGCCGCTGATCGCGCAACTCACGGACCGCGCCGGGATGATGGTGTCGCCTAAAGCGGCGCAGGCACTCGGCGACAAATTCGGCACCGCGCCCGTGTGCGCCGGGCCGTACAAGTTTGTCGAACGCGTGCCGCAGGACCGCATCGTGGTCGAGCGCTTCAAGGACTACTGGGACGCGAACCGGGTGACGATCGATCGCATCGTCTATCGGCCGATCCAGGATTCGACGGTGCGTCTGGCCAACCTCAAGTCCGGCCAGCTCGATCTGCTCGAGCGGTTGCTCGCCACCGACGTCGAGGAGGTTAAGAAGGATTCAAGACTGAAACTCGCCACCGGCACCGAACTGGGCTACCAGGGCGTGACGATCAACGTCGCCAACGGCGAGAAGGCGAACAATCCGCTCGGCAAGAACCTCAAGGTGCGGCAGGCGTTCGAACTTGCCATCGACCGCGACTCGATCAACCAGGTGGTGTTCAACGGACTGCACAAGACCAACAACCAGTGGGTCAGTCCGCTGAATCCGTATTACATGCCGAAGTTCCCGACGCCGAAGCGTGACGTGGCAAAGGCGAAGGCTCTGCTCAAGGAAGCGGGCGTGGCCACGCCATTGGCGCTCGACTTCATGGTGCCGAATAATCCCGAGAGCCGCGCGGTGGCGGAGGTGATGCAGTCAATGGCCGCCGAAGCGGGCTTCGATCTGAAGATCCGCGTGACCGAGTTCGCCACGTCGCTGAATGAAGGCGAGAAAGGCAACTACCAGCTTTACTTCCTCGCGTGGAGCGGCCGCACCGATCCGGACGGCAATATCTTCTCGTTTGCCTCCTGCACCGGGCCGCTGAATTACGGCAAGTACTGCGATCCCAAGGTGGACGAGCTGCTCACGAAAGCGCGTACGGCCACCACGCTTGCCGAACGCAAGGCGCTGTATGAGCAGGCGGCGGCCGAGATCCTGCCCAAGGGCGGTGTGCTGTACCTGTATCACCGCACTCTGCTGTTCGCACTCACGCCGCGACTGGAAGGGTTCAAGGTGATGCCGGATGGATTGATTCGAGTGACGGATCTTAAGCTGCGGTGATCGAGGCGAATCGCATTGACTATCCCCTCACCCTCTGTCCCTCTCCCGGCGGTAGAGGGATGAAAAGCCCCTCGCCCTCCGGGAGAGGGGTTGGGGTGAGGGCAAGACGTCTCGAACACCGATCATGTTCAAATTCCTCCCCCGGCGCCTGCTGCAACTGATCCCGACACTGTTCCTGGTGTCGGTGATCATCTTCGGTCTGCAGCAGCTGCTGCCGGGCGATCCGGCGCTGGTGATGGCTGGCGAAGAGCGCGACCCTGCGGTCATCGAGCAGATCCGCAAGCAGTACCGGCTCGACCAGCCATTGCCGGTGCAGTATTTCTACTGGGTCAAGGGCGTCGCCGCCGGCGATCTGGGCGAATCGATGCGCATCAAGCAGCCGGTGTCGCAACTGATCGCCGCCAAGCTGCCGGTCACCGTGCAACTGGCCACGATGGCGATGCTGTTCGCGCTCGTGATCGGAATTCCCGCCGGCATCCTTTCCGCGGTGAAGAAAGGCAGCGCGTGGGACGTCGGCGCCAACGTGTTTGCGCTGTGGGGCCTGTCCACGCCGAATTTCTGGCTCGGCATCATGCTGATCTTCCTGTTCTCGGTGAAACTGGGCTGGCTGCCGGCGTCCGGCTTCGTCAGCCCGTTCGAGGACTTCAGACAATCGATCGCGACCACGATCATGCCGGCCTTCGTGCTCGGCAACGCAATCGCGGCGGTGCTGATGCGCCACATGCGCTCGGCGATGCTGCAGGCGATCGGCAGCGATTACGTGCGCACCGCGCGCGCCAAGGGCATGGTCGAACGCGTGGTGATCCTCAAGCATGCGCTGCGCAACGCCCTCACGCCGGTGATTACGCTGGGCGCGCTGGAGTTCGGCACCCTGCTCTCCGGCGCGGTGCTGACCGAGCAGGTGTTCTCGATCCCGGGCTTCGGCAAGCTGATCGTCGATGCGGTGTTCAACCGCGACTACGCGGTCGTGCAGGGCGTGGTGCTGGTCACGGCGACGGTGTACATCGTGCTCAATCTGCTCGCCGATGTGATGTACGTGCTGGTCAATCCGCGGTTGCGAGACTGAGCATGAGCGCCGTCACGGTTGCCGACATTGCACCGGCCACGCCGCACGATAGCCCGGCTCGGCGCGCGGTGCAGCGCCTGTTGAAGCGGCGCACGGCGGTGGTCGGATTCGTGGTCGTCGTGCTGATGGTGTTGCTGGCGCTCTTTGCGCCTTGGGTCGCGCCGTTCGATCCGATCGCCACCAGCTTTGCGATCGTGCGCAAGGCGCCGAGCGATACGCACTGGTTCGGCACCGATGAGGTCGGGCGCGACCTGCTGTCGCGTGTGATCTGGGGCGGGCGCGCGTCGCTTGCCGCTGGTGTGATTTCGGTGTCGATCGCGGTCGGCGTCGGCGTACCACTGGGTATGCTGGCCGGCTATGCCGGCGGCTTGCTCGATGCGGTGGTGAGCCGCGTCACCGACGCGATGCTTGCGATTCCCTTTCTGATCCTCGCCATCGCGCTCGCCGCGTTTCTCGGCCCGAGCCTTTCGAACGCGATGATCGCGATCGGCATCACCGCCACGCCAATCTTCATACGCCTGTCACGCGGCCAGGTGCTCAGTGTGCGCGCCGAGGAATACGTCGAGGCTGCGCGCGCGGTCGGCAACCCGCCGCTGCGCATCCTGCTGCGTCACATCCTGCCCAACATCCTGCCGCCCGTGATCGTGCAGGCCACGCTGGCGATCGCCGCGGCGATCATCGCCGAAGCGAGCCTGTCGTTCCTCGGCCTCGGCCAGCAGCCGCCGGCACCGAGCTGGGGTTCGATGCTCAACACCGCGCAGCGGTTTCTCACGCAGGCGCCGTGGATGGCAATCTATCCCGGGCTGGCGATCTTCATCACTGTGCTCGCGTTCAACCTGCTCGGCGACGGGCTGCGCGATGCGCTTGACCCAAAGAGCAGTTAGCCTGGCGCTTAGCTCCCGGCCGGGTTGCCCTATGCCGTGACACCCTCGCTGCGCGTGATGTCCTGCACCAGGAACGCGGGAATCACGTCCAGCCCCGCCATCTGCGCGGCACGCCAGCGGCACTCGCCGTGCACGATGACATAGCCGTCCGAGGTCGGACGCAACAGTACGGGTCGGAGCACACCATGCTCGCGAATGCTGTCGGAAAGCGCTTCGACCGCGCTGGGATGCGAACCGCCATTGCGAGGATCAGGACTGATATCGGTACAGCGAATCTTCTCCAGCGTCATGATGTCTCCCTGTCCGTCATCGGAAGCTAACAGGCTCTGTGACCGACGTAGTCTGGCCGAGTTCATCAAGCGATGGTTGAGTCCGCATGCCATATTCGCGCGAATTCATGGCTGACGCGAGAATGCGTTATTCACCGTGGAGACGGGATTCACGGGACATTGACAGATGAGTTTCCGGCCGATGCGCAATCGACTCTTCTTTGCGGACACCTGATGCCTGCGCAAATATGAAACAACCGCATCGGCAAGCGGCCAGAAAATCCGCACGCATTATCCTCACCGCTCACCCAAGGAGTTCCGATGTCTGAAGCCTTCATTGTCGCCGCGCTGCGCAGCGCGGGGGCCCGCAAGGGCGGCCGACTTGCCGGTTGGCATCCGGCCGACCTCGCTGCACAGGTTCTCGATGCGCTGATTGCGCACCTCGACATCGACCCGGCGTTGATCGACGACGTGATCCTCGGTTGTGTCGGCCAGGCCGGCGAACAGTCGAACAACATCGCCCGCAATGCGGTGCTCGCTTCGCGCCTGCCGGAATCGGTGCCCGGCGTTTCGGTCGACCGGCAGTGCGGCTCGTCGCAGCAGGCGCTGCACTTTGCCGCGCAGGCCGTGATGGCGGGAAGCCAGGATGTCGTCATCGCCGGCGGCGTGGAGAGCATGACGCGCGTGCCGATGGGTCTGCCGGCAACCCTGCCGTTCAAGAACGGCTTCGGCAGTTACATGAGCCCGGCGATGCGGACGCGCTATCCGGGCGTTCAGTTCAGCCAGTTTGCCGGCGCCGAGATGCTGGCCGCGAAGTACGAATTGTCGAAAGACGTCCTCGACGAGTACGCGTTGCGCAGCCATCAGCGCGCGGCGGCAGCCACGCGCGACGGACGCTTTGCGAAGGAGATCGTGCCGATTGCCGTGCGCAACGCCGAAGGGGCGGAGGGCGGCGAGACGCACGCGGTCGACGAAGGCATCCGCTTCGATGCGACCCGCGATGGCATCGCCGCCGTCAAGCTGCTGCAGGGCGGCGGCCGACTGACAGCGGCCACGGCGAGTCAGATCTGTGATGGTGCCGCCGCACTTCTCGTCGCCAACGAGCGCGGACTGAAGATGCTCGGCCGCGCCGTCAAGCCGCTGGCGATCGTGCGCCAGATGACCGTGGTCGGCCACGATCCGGTGGTGATGCTCGAAGGGCCGGTTCCGGCCACGCCCGTGGCGTTGCGCAAAGCCGGCCTGCGGCTCGAGGACATCGATCTCGTCGAAGTCAACGAGGCCTTTGCCTCGGTGCCGCTGGCGTGGCTGAAGGCGACCGGCGCCGACCCGGAACGGTTGAACGTCCACGGCGGCGCGATCGCGCTCGGCCATCCGCTCGGTGCCTCCGGCGCCAAGCTGATGACGACGCTGGTGCACGCCCTGCACGCGCGCGGCGCGCGCTACGGGCTGCAGACGATGTGCGAGGGCGGCGGGCTGGCAAACGTGACGATCGTCGAGCGGGTCTAGGAGTCAGCGCGACTCCTTTCGTTGCGCTGGATCAGGTTGTTTGCCCGCAACCGACGCTTGCCACTTGTGCTGTCGGGCGGGGATTTGATCGAATCACCTTGCGCAAGTCGGTACCATCTTCACTCGCGCGCAAACCCGTGTCCGACCGGCCCCGATTCCCGCAACACTGACTCCGTGCTCAACAAGCTCATCTTTGGCTCTGCCCTGCATGAACACGCCGAACCTGCGCAACGAGTGATCGGCGTGGCAGCGCTGCCGCCGGATTCGCAGGCGCTGGCGCAACTGCTCGGCGCCGACCCCGCGCCCGAAGTTCGCAGCGCGGCGGCGACGCGCTGCGCTGATCCTGCCGCGCTCACCGCGGCCTTGCAGACAGAGACGGAGCCGGAGGTGCGCGCGGCGATCGCCTCGTCGTTGGGCAAGGCGATTGCGTCAACGCCGGACAGCGCCGCGGCGCAGGCGCTGCTCGCAGCGCACGACTGCACCGACGCGGTCCGCGCGGAAGTCGCGCTGAACACACAGGACGAGGAACGCCGCCGCACCGCGATCGACGGCATCAAGGACGAGAACGTGCTGGTCGAAGTCGCGCTCGCCGCTGCGCATGCGCCCGTGCGCCTCGCTGCGGCCGAGCGCGTGCACGCGCCGGAGCCACTGCGCAGGCTCGCCGATGGGGCCAAGGACAAGGACCGCGGCGTGGCACGCCTGGCGCGGCAGCGTCTCGACGCCATCAGCCATCGTGCACAGCAAGCCGCCGCAGCGGACGCGCTCATTGCGCAAGCCGAGGCACTCGCCGCACAGCCGGGGCCGATCGTGATGGCGGCGGTCGAACTCGATCGGCGCTGGAAAGCGCTGGATCTGGGCGATGACGTCGAACGCCGCGCCCGGTGGGAAGCGGTCGGCCTGCTCATGCAGCAACGCTTCGCGCGTGAGCACGAAGCGCAACGTGCACACCTGCAGTTCGAGCGGGGCCTGAACGAATGGCTGGCGTCGCTGCAATCTCCGCCGGCGACCACGGCGCTGCCCGAACTGCGCAATGAGCTGCGCGCGCTGCGCGCGCAAGCGACCGAGACCGGCGACGGCCCGGCCCTGGCGAAGCTGGAGCAGGCTGAACTGCAGATCGCCCACTGGGAGCAGGCGGTGCCGGCGCTGGCCGCCGCCGAGGCGCTGGTGACCGAAGCCGAGCAGCTTGCGGAAGGAACGCCAATCGATGACGCGCAGCTGCCGAGCCGCTGGCAGGCGCTGGATCTGGCGGTCCGAACGCCGGCGCTGACACGGCGTTTCGAGGCCGCGCTGCTGGTGATCGAGCAACGCCGGCTGGCGCAGGTGCGCGCCGTGCAGCAGCAGGAAAACGCCGTGCGGCAACGACTGCACGCACTGCTGCATACGGCGGAGCAGGCGCTCGCCGCCGGGCAACTGCACGACGCTCGTGCCGCCGCCGACGAGACCCGCGCGCTCAAGGCCGCCGCCGGCCTGCTGCCGAAGCCGACCGTGCAACGGTTGAGCCGCGTCGTGCAGCAGTTGGTCGAGCTCGAACGCTGGCAAAGCTTCGGCCAGCAGAACGCCCGCGTTCAGTTGTGCGAGCGCGCCGAAGCGCTGCTGCAGCAGAAGCTGGCGCCGGCCGCGCTCGCCAAGGAAGTGCAGCAACTGCGCGCCGAGTGGAAGAAGCTCGACGAGCAGTACGCCGGTGTGCCGAAGCCGCTGTGGGAACGTTTCGACGGCGCCTGCGAAAAGGCATACGCGCCGGCAGCGCAGCATTTCGCGGAGATGGCCGCGCAGCACAAGCAGGCGCGCAAGCAGCGTGAGGAGTTCATCACCGCCGCCGCGGTGCACGCGACGACATTCGCCGAGCCGCATGACTGGCGCGCGATCGAGCGCTGGCTGCGCGAAACCGATTCGACCTGGCACGGAGCAACGCTCGGCAGCGTCGAGCCCGGTGCGTGGAGGAAACTCGACGCGCGACTGAAAGCCGCGCTCGCTCCCGTGCGCGACGCGCTGTCGGCCGCGCGCAATCAGGCCAAGGCCGAGCGCCAGGCGCTGATCGCGGAGGCGACGGCGCTGGCAGCGAAAGCGATGGAACGCGATGCGCCGTCGCACGTGAAGGAGCTGCAGGCGCGCTGGCAGGCGCATGCCAAGGCAACGTCGCTGGCACAGCGTGATGAGCGGGAGCTGTGGGAGCAGTTCCGCACCGCCTGCAACGCAGTGTTCGACGCACGCAAGAGCTCACGCAAGGAGGCGGACCACCGCAAGCACGAGCAGCGCCGTGCCTTCGAGACGCTGTGCGAACAACTGGAACAACTGGCTCGGTCAACCGACGCCGACGAGGCGCAGGTCCGACGCAGCCAGCAGGAGCTGCAGGAGCAATGGAGAAAAGCACTCGCGGAAAACGGCCCCGTGCCGGCAGCGCTCGAAACGCGATTCAGGACGGCGCGTTCCGGCGTCGACACGATGCTGAAGGCACGAAATCGCGCGCGTGAAGCAGAGGTTTGGCACACCCTGCTTGCCAAGGAACGGCTGTGCGAGGAACTCGATGCCCTGGTGATCGCGCCCCCGGACGCGAGCGAAGCAGTCGCGGTCGAATCAGTGCAGCAGCGCTGGAGCGCATTGCCGCCGATCGCCGCTGCGTGGGAGCAGAAGATGGCTGCGCGCCGCGACGCCGCCCTGGCAGTGCTGGCGACAACGGCCGACCAATACGCGCGCGAAGATCATGCGGCGCTGATCGATGAACGCGCGGCTTCGCGACGCGACGCGCTGCTTGAACTCGAACTCACGCTCAACCTGGAAAGCCCGGCCGATCTGCAACCGCAACGGCTCGCGGTGCAGGTCAAGCATTTGCGTGATCGGTTCAAGCGTGCGGCGGCAGGCGGCGCCGGCACCGCTGACCAGATCCTGCTCGATTGGTGCGCGCAGCCAGGCGTGGCGGATGCGCGCGATCTGAAGCGCTGCGAACAGATCATTGCTGCAATCGAGCGACGGCGCTGATTCCTGAATTGCCAACGCTGCCAGGCGCGAAGACGCATGTAACCCGCGCGGGTTTGGCCGTACCAACCCTGGTGTCGGGGCAACGTCAATCACCGGCCAAGACCTGGCGCTGACCATGAGACCTTGAAGCGGACACTGGCATCAGCCCCGCATGCGCGCGTCGGGCGCCAGCGCGCTGCGATCATGGCGACTCTGGAATCGGTCCGGAAACGACGAGCGGCCCACCGGTAGCCCGTTGCACCACGACACGCAGAAGGTAGGCGCCGAACTCCGGGTTTTGGAAGAAGACCTCCCAGATGCGGTCCTCGCTCACCGACGCCAGCTCGACCTCGGTCTCGCATACCGCCGCGTCAGTTCGCCGATTTCCCTGCGAAAACAGCCCCATCTCGCCGACCAGCTGGCCGGGTTTGACCAGAACGTTCTTGCCCTCGATGCGTACGCGACCCTTGATGATCAGGAATACTTCTTCCGCGTAATCGCCGAGTTCGAACAAGCGCGTGCCGGCGGGGACGGTGCGCAGTTTCATGTAGGGAACCATCATGTCCATCGACAGGTCGCCACGCGAGGCGCGCTTGACGCGCGCGATCAGTACCCGCATTTGATACAGGCGCAGCGCGTTCAGTGGCAGCAGCAGGCAGTGCAGGACCAGGATCGGCGTCGCGTCGGCCAATATCCCGTAGGACGCGAAAGCGACGTTGCTGGCGATGGCCACGACGCGAAGCGGGATCATGGTCCTGAGGTAGAAGGTGGTCAGCACCAGCGCGCCGGCGCTTAAGCCTAGAAGATCGATCGGATTCATCGGGTTGTCGTGCCGAGCAAAGGGAATTTCACAGCGACGCCTGCGAGTATGCATGGGCGATTTTCGTCTCGACATCCCAGTCAAGCGTCGATTCGCTCCGGGATCCCCCGGAAGACCGCTGTGATCGCGAATTCGTTCGCGTTTGTGGCATGACGTCGTGTCGCGACCGCCCCGGGCCGGCGGCGCGAATCACCCGGTGCACGCGACAGCGGTCCGTCGAACGGTCATCCCGACGACACGGCGGGCCAATCAGATCGGTAATGCGGGGCAGACCGGATCGGCAGGCTGAGCATGCCGTGCCGCCAAGAGTTTTCGGCGCGCGGCGAACGCGCTACGCGGCGGTCCGCTCGATCGCTGTGCGGGCGGCCATGGTGGAGCGATCAGCACCTGTCGGATCGCTCCGCTTCCTTGCCCTTGGCAGGGATTCCGATCAGCGCAAACGACCCGCGCCCGGCAGCGCCCGCACGCAATCCATGAAGTACTCGACATGCCCGTTGGTCTTGGTTTTCACCAGACCATGGATGTCGGTTTCGAAGCCGGGGAACTTGGTGTTGAACTCGCGCGCGAACTTCAGGTAGTTGAGGATCGTCGCATTGATGCGTTCGCCCGGAATCAGCAGCGGGATGCCGGGCGGATACGGCGTGAGCAGCACCGCGGAGACGCGACCGTCGAGTTCATCGATCGGCACGCGGTCGACCTCCCAGTGGGTCATCTTGGCGTAGGCCTGCGCCGGGCTCATCACCGGCTCCATCTCCGACAGGTACATCTCGGTGGTCAGCCGCGCGACGTCATTGCGCGCGTACTCGGCGTGAATCTCGCCGCACAGGTCGCGCAGGCCCTTGCTCTCGTAACGCGCGTTGGTGCGCAGGAATTCGGGCATCACGCGCCACAGCGGCCGGTTGTTGTCGTAATCGTCCTTGAACTGCTGCAGCTCGGTGACCATCGTGTTCCAGCGGCCCTTGGTGATGCCGATGGTGAACATGATGAAGAACGAGTACAGCCCGGTCTTCTCGACGATGATGCCGTGCTCGGCGAGGTACTTGGTGACGATCGCCGCGGGGATGCCCGTCTCCGCGAAGTGCCCGTCGACGTCCAGCCCCGGCGTGATCACGGTGGCCTTGATCGGGTCGAGCATGTTGAAGCCCGGCGCGACGGGACCGAAGCCGTGCCAGCGGTCGTTCGGCTGCAGCAGCCAGTCTTCCTGGCGCGGCGTTCCCTCGGCCGCGATGCGATCCGGGCCCCACACGGTGAAGAACCAGGAATCGGCGTATTCGGCGTCGACCTTGCGCATCGCGCGGCGGAACTCGACCGCCTCGTCGAGCGATTCCTCGACCAGCGCCGTGCCACCGGGCGGCTCCATCATCGCCGCCGCGACATCGCACGAGGCGATGATCGCGTACTGCGGCGAGGTCGATGAATGCATGTGATACGCCTCGTTGAACTGCGGGCGGTCGAGCTTCTCGGTTTCGGAATCCTGCACCAGGATCTGCGAGGCCTGCGACAGGCCCGCGAGCAGCTTGTGCGTGGACTGCGTGGAGTACACCATCGACTTGCGCGTGCGTGGCCGCGGCTGCGTGCCACCGATCGCATGCATGTTGCGGTAGAACTCGTGGAACGCGGCGTGCGGAAGCCAGGCTTCGTCGAAGTGCAGCGTGTCGATGTAGCCGTCCAGCAGCTGCTTGATCGTCTCGACGTTGTAGACGATGCCGTCGTAGGTGCTCTGCGTGAGCGTCAGCACGCGCGGATTGCCTGGGTCGCGCCCCTTGAGCAGCGGGTGATTGGCGATCTTGCGGCGGATCGACTCCGGTTCGAATTCGGCACGCGGAATCGGCCCGATGATCCCGTAGTGATTGCGCGTCGGCATCAGGAACACCGGGATCGCGCCCGTCATCGTGATCGCATGCAACACGCTCTTGTGGCAGTTGCGGTCGACGACCACCACATCGCCGGGCGCGGTCACGTAATGCCAGACGATCTTGTTGGCCGTCGACGTGCCGTTGGTGACAAAGAACAGGTGATCGGCACCGAATATGCGCGCCGCGTTGCGCTCGCTGGCGGCTACCGGGCCGGTGTGGTCAAGTAACTGCCCCAATTCCTCGACCGCGTTGCATACGTCGGCGCGCAGCAGGTTCTCGCCGAAGAACTGGTGGAACATCTGCCCGACCGGGCTTTTGAGGAAAGCCACACCGCCCGAGTGTCCCGGGCAGTGCCACGAGTACGACCCCTCCTGCGCGTAGTGGGTCAGTGCGCGAAAAAATGGCGGCGCGAGCGCATCGAGGTACACACGCGCCTCGCGCACGATGTAGCGTGCAACGAACTCCGGCGTGTCCTCGAACATGTGGATGAAGCCATGCAGTTCGCGCAGCACGTCGTTCGGAATGTGGCTCGACGTCCGCGTTTCGCTGTACAGAAAGATCGGGATGTCGGCGTTGCGCCGGCGGATCTCCCGCACGAACGAGCGCAGCGCGGCGACCGCCTTGTTTTCGACGTCGCCCTTCTCGGTGATCTCTTCGTCATCGATCGACAGGATGAACGCGGAGGCGCGGCTTTGCTGCTGCGCGAAGCTCGACAGATCGCCGTAACTTGTCACGCCGATGACTTCGACCCCTTCGGCTTCGATCGCCTTGGCCAGCGCACGCACGCCCAGTCCGCTCGCATTTTCAGAGCGGAAGTCCTCGTCGATGATGACGACCGGAAACTTGAATCGCATGTGCGCGCCCAACCTTGAAGAAGGCGCGGATTATCGGCGCTTGTGCGCCTTCCAACAACCGCGCAGGATCAAGATGGGTCGAATCAGTGCGCGCAGCGGTGCTGACCGTCGCGAACATCAGCGCGCGCATCGCCTTCGCCGCGCCCATCAAGCTTGGCGCGGGTGTTTGCATCAGGACTCGAACGAGATTCCTTGGATGGCGCTGCGGACTGATGACCGCGGCCCGATCCTCATCGCCGGCCGTCAAGTCGCCGCGAGCCCGCGTTCTTCCGGGCTCGCGGTCGACGTTCGCGGCGAAGCGACTTATTCCTTGATATCTACGCCGTAGAAGGTGTGCCGGCCGAACGGGCTGAGTTTGAAGTCGACCACTTCCTTGCGCACCGGCTTCAGTTGCACCGCATGGGCGATGGTGAACCAGGGCGTCTGCTCCTTGAAGATGACCTGCGCCTTCTTGTACAGCTCCGTACGCTCGGCAGGCTTGGACACGGTCTTGGCCTTGAGCACCAGGTCCTCGAAGGGCTGGTAGCAGAACTTGGCGACGTTGCTCCCCCCGGCCTTGGCCGAGTCACAGCCGAGCAGTGTGTGCAGGAAGTTGTCCGGGTCGCCGTTGTCGCCGGTCCAGCCCAGCATCCCCATCTGGTGTTCACCAGCCTGCATGCGCTTGCGGTACTCGCCCCACTCGAAGCTCTTGATCTCGGCCTTCACGCCGATCTTGGCCAGGTCCGCCTGCATCAGTTCCGCAATGCGCCGCGCGTTCGGGTTGTATGGGCGCTGCACGGGCATGGCCCACAGGTCCGTGGTGAAGCCGTTGCCCAGGCCGGCCTGCGTGAGCAGCTTCTTCGCTCCTTCCGGGTCGTACGGGTCGTCCTTGACGGCGTCGTTGTACGACCACATCGAAGGCGGGATCGGGTTCTTGGCGGCGATGCCGGTGGAAAGATAGACCCCGTCGATGATGGCCTTCTTGTTGATCGCCATGCTGATGGCCTTGCGAACGCGCACGTCATCAAACGGCTTCTTCTGCGTGTTGAAGGCCAGGTAGCCGACATTCAGGCCGGCCTGTTCGAGCACCTGGATCTTCGGGTTCTTGCGCATCGCGTCCAGGTCGGCCGGGTTCGGATACGGCATGACATGGCATTCGCCATTCTGCAGTTTGGCCCAGCGCACCGCGGCGTCCGGCGTGATCGAGAACACCAGATCGTCGATCTTGGCCTTGCCGCCCCAGAACTGCGGGAAGGCCTTGTAGCGAATGATCGCGTCCTTCTGGTACTGCACCAGCATGAACGGGCCGGTACCGATGGGCTCCTGGTCGATCTTCTCGGGCGTGCCGGCCCTGAGCATCGCGATTGCGTATTCCTTGCTCTGGATGCCGGCGTATTCCATCGCCAGGTTCGACAGGAAGGGCGCCTCGGGGCGATTGAGCTCGATCTTCACCGTGTACTCGTCGATCTTTTCCACCGACTTCAGCAGCTTGGGCATGGCCATGTCGTTGAAGTAAGAGTGGTTCGAGCTGGTGACCTTGAAGTACGGGTCGTTCTCCTTCCACTGGCGCTCGATCATGAACATGAAGTCGTCGGCGTTGAAGTCACGCGTCGGCTTGAAATTCTTGTTCGAATGCCACTTCACGCCCTTGCGCATGTGGAATGTGTAAGTCAGGCCGTCGGGCGAAATGGTCCACTTCTCCGCGAGGCCCGGCACCACGGCCGTGCCGCCACGTTCGAAATCCACAATGCGGCCGTAAATCTGGCTGTTGGCATCGAACGATGTACCGGTCGTGTTGACGCCGGGGTAGAAATTCTCAGGGCTGCCCTCGGAGCAGAACACCAGGGTCTTGGCCGAGACTGCGCCGACGGCGGCCAGTGTCAGCGCCGCTGCGATGGCCAGGTGGACGGGACGGCGCAGAAAGTACTTGGAGGAGGTGTGTGACATATCAATAGTGCCTCGTGGTTCGGAACGGTGGATTGGCATCCCATGGCCTTGCGCGTCAATTTGGGCCAGGGTCGAGAAACTGCTCGGCAAGATGACAGGCGACCTGCCGCTCGTCAAGCGAACGTAGCACAGGGCGCTCGGCGCTGCAGCGATCGATTGCATACGGACAACGGGAGGAAAACACGCATCCCGACGGTGGATTCAGCGGCGAAGGCAGTTCGCCCTTGAGCACGATACGCTCGTGGCGGATCCCGGCATCGACGATCGGCGTGGAGGCCAGCAGCGCCCGGGTGTAGGGGTGCAGCGGGCGCGAGAAGATGTGCTTCTTGGGACCGTGCTCCATCACGAGCCCCAGATACATGACCATCACGTCGTGCGCGATGTGACGAACCACACCCAGGTCGTGCGAGATGAACAGGTACGCCAGGCTCATTTCCTGCTGCAGGTCGGCCAGCAGGTTCAGCACCTGGGCCTGCACCGAGACGTCCAGCGCCGACACCGGCTCGTCGGCCACCACGAGCGCGGGCTCCAGCATCAGCGCACGCGCGATGGCAATGCGCTGGCGCTGGCCGCCGGAGAACATGTGCGGATAGCGCGCGTAGTGCTCGGGCCGCAGCCCGACCTTGGCAAGCATCGCGCGCGCGCGCTCAGCGCGCTCGGCGGCATTGAGCTGCGTGTTGATTTCCAGCGGGGCCTCGAGAATCGCGCCGATCTTCTTGCGCGGATTGAGCGAGCCGTAGGGGTTCTGGAACACCAGTTGCACCACGCGGCGCAGGCCGCGTTTTTCTCGCGCTCCGGCCTGCACCGTGTCGATGCCGGTCAGGCGCAGTTCGCCCTGCGTGGGCTTCTCGATCAGCGTCACCATGCGGGCCAGCGTTGACTTGCCGCAGCCCGACTCGCCCACCACCGCAAGCGTGCGGCCGGCCGCAATGGCAAACGACACACCGCCGACCGCCTGCAGCCGCGCGGGCGCGCGAAACGGCCCGCGCTTGATGGTGTAGACCTGCGTCAGGCCTACTGCTTCGCAGACGGGTTGAGTCATGCCGTCGCCGCCGTGGGCGCGCGATCGCGCGCGATGCGCGCCTCGCGCTGCGGATCGCCCATCGGGTAGTGGCATCGCACCGCGCCGTCGGCGAGCGGTTGCAGCGCCGGGCGGGTTGCGCACCGTGTCGGCGTGGCGAATTCGCAGCGCGGCGCAAAAAGGCAGCCCGTCGGGCGATCGTAGGCGCCCGGCACCACGCCCGGGATCGTGGCCAGGCGATGCAGGCCTTCGCTGCGCTCGGGCATCGCCGCCAGCAGCGCGGCGGTGTATGGGTGCTGCGGCGCCTCGAACAGCGCCGCGGCGGCCCGCTCTTCGACGATCTGTCCCGCGTACATCACGGCCACGCGCTGCGCCGTCTCGGACACCACGCCCATGTTGTGCGTAATCAGCACCAGTGCCATGCCACGTTCGCGCTGCAGGCCACGCAGCAAATCGAGAATCTGAGCCTGGATCGTGACGTCCAGCGCGGTCGTCGGCTCATCGGCGATCAGCAGGCGCGGATTGCAGGCGATCGCCATCGCAATCATCACGCGCTGGTTCATGCCACCCGACAACTGGTGCGGGTAGTCCTTCAGCCGGCTCGCAGCGGCGGGAATGCCGACTTGTTCCAGCAGTTCGACCGCGCGCTGGCGGGCCGCCCTGCCGTCCATTCCCAGGTGAAGCTGCAAGGTCTCGACGAGTTGAAAGCCGACGGTGAAGCAGGGATTCAGGCTCGTGGTCGGGTCCTGGAAGATCATCGCCACGTCCTTGCCGATGATGTGGCGTCGTTCGCGCGCTGAAAGACTCTGCAGGTCATGGCCGCCAAAGTTCATGCGGCGTGCGCGCACCTCGCCCGGAAAGCTCACCAGGCCCATCATGGCCAGCATCATCACGCTCTTGCCCGATCCCGACTCGCCCACCACGCCCAGCACTTCGCCTTCGTCCACCGACAGATTCACCCCATCGACCGCGTGCATCACGGCCCCCTGCGTCGGAAAATCAACGTGCAGGTCTTCGATGTCAAGCAGCGGCGTCGCCATCGTGGTCAGCGTTTCAGCTTGGGATCGAGCGCGTCGCGCAGGCCGTCGCCGAGCAGGTTGAATGCGAGCACCGTGACCAGGATCATCAGCCCCGGGAAGGTCACCACCCACCACGCGCGCAGCACGAACTCGCGCGCGTCGGCCAGCATCGTGCCCCATTCGGCCGCCGGCGGCTGGGCGCCGAGCCCGAGGAAGCCGAGCGCGGCCGCATCGAGAATCGCGGTCGATACACCCAGCGAGGCCTGCACGATCAGCGGCGCAGCGCAGTTGGGCAGCACTTCGATGAACATCAGGCGCAGCCGCCCGGCGCCCGACAGGCGCGCCGCGGTGACGTAGTCCTTGGCGGTTTCCGACAGCACCGCTGCACGCGTGATGCGCACGTAATGCGGCAGCACGACCACCGACACCGCCAGCATTGCGTTCATCAACCCGGGCCCGAGGATGGCGACGATCACGATGGCCAGCAGCAGGCTGGGCAGGGTGAGGATGATGTCCATCAGCCGCATGATCGCGATCTCGGTCACGCCGCGCACGAAGCCGGCCACCATGCCGAGCACGATGCCGACCACGATCGACAGCGCGACCACGGCGATGCCGATGGTCAGCGACAGCCGCCCACCGTGAATCAGGCGCGAGAGTATGTCGCGACCGATCGCATCGGTACCCAGGGGGTAGGACCACGAGCCGCCCCGGGACCAGGCGGGCGGCTGCAGAAAGGCCGCGTTGTTGGTCAGATCCGGCGCATGCGGCGCGATCTGCGGCGCCAGCGCGGCCATCAGCAGCACGGCAATCACGATCACCAGACCCGCGACCGCCCCCGCATTGGCGCTGAAGCTGCCCCAGAACTCGCGCAGTGGCCCGGGCGGCGCCTCGTTCGCGTCCGTCATCGCTGCGCTTGCGGTCTCGTTCATGACGTTCATGACGCGCGCAGAACGCGCGGGTTGATGATGCCGTAGGCCAGGTCCACCAGCAGGTTCACCACCATCACGACGCCGCCCAGCAGCAGCAGGCCCCCCTGCAGCACGGGGTAGTCGCGCCGGCTGATGGCCTCGATCATCCACTTGCCCACGCCCGGCCAGGAGAAAATGGTCTCGGTGAGGATGGCGCCGGTGAACAGCACACTGACCTGCAGGCCGATCACCGTGACCACCGGAATCAGCGCGTTGCGGAACGCATGCAGTGCCACCACGCGAGCGTTCGACAGCCCCTTGGCGCGCGCGGTGCGGATGTAGTCCTCGCCCAGCACTTCGAGCATGGCCGAGCGCGTCATGCGCGCGATGATTGCCAACGGATTCGTGCCGAGCACGATGGTAGGCAGGATCAGATGCGAGGCGGCCGATTTCCAGGCACCTGGTTCGCCGGAGAGCCAGGCATCGACAAGATGGAATCCGGTGACCGGCTCGAAGAAGTACTTGACCGCGATGCGCCCGGACACAGGTGTCCAGCCCAGCTGCACAGAAAACAGCAGGATCAGCAGCAGGCCCCACCAGAAGATCGGCATCGAATAGCCGGTGAGCGACAACCCCATCACGCCGTGGTCGAACACCGAGTTGCGCCGCACCGCGGCCAGCATGCCTGCCGGAATACCCAGCAGCAGCGCGAATGCGATTGCGCACAGCGCCAGCTCGATGGTGGCCGGAAACAACGCGACAAATTCCCGCACCACCGGCTCCTGCGTGATCATCGACTTGCCGAGGTCGCCATGCAGCACGCGCCCGATGTAGATCGCGTACTGCGCGAGCACCGGCTTGTCGAGCCCGTACTCCTTCACCAGCGCGGCGTGGCGCTCGGGATCGATACCGCGCTCACCAGCCAGCGTCTCGATCGGATCGCCCGGCACGAGGCGGATCATCAGGAAAGCGAGCAATGTCATGCCGATGAAGGTCGGGATGACCAGGCTCAGGCGAGTCAGGATGAAGCGCAGCATCGGGCAATTCTATCCGCGCCAATGCGTTGAGCCCGCGCCGCACGACGCACGCAGCGCTCCAGGGTCAGGCTACCGTGCCTTCAGCACATCAGCGCAGTCAGCGCCTCAAGTCTTCGGCAGCGTGACGCCGGTCTGCCCCTGATACTTCCCGCCGCGATCCTTGTACGAGGTCTCGCACACTTCGTCGCTTTCGATGAAGATCACCTGCGCGCAACCCTCGCCCGCGTAGATCTTCGCCGGCAGCGGCGTGGTGTTGGAGAACTCCAGAGTCACGTGCCCTTCCCACTCGGGTTCGAGCGGGGTTACGTTGACGATGATGCCGCACCTTGCGTATGTTGAATTGTGGACGATGATTCCGTTAGCGACGAAGTTGTGTACGCGCGGCACATGAAGATCGAACACTTCTTCTTCGCCAGCAGGTTCGATGCTTTCGACCGTATCCCAGATCGGGCCCTCGGCAAGCGCAGCCAGCTCGGCGTCGGCCGTGGCCCTGGCCACCGACGCGGCGACGCGCAGTGGTACGGACTGCGACGGCATCGTGCGCGCCAGTCCGATTGCGCGCAGCGAGCTTCCATTGGCAACTGCTGCCCCGCGAATCGACACCCAGGCTTCACGCGGCAGCGTGTCGAAGTTGCTCCGCAGTCGTTCCCCACCCAGCAAAGGGCGGATTTCTTCTTCCAGGCGTCGCTGCTTGATTGATCCGGTCCAGAAGCCGATTTCAGACGCAAAGCGCGCGATCTGCTCGCGATCCGTAATCTGGACCGAGTGCGCCTCAGTTCCGATCTGCGTCTTCTTCTCGCGCATCAATCCGAAAATGCCGAACCGCAACAACAGGTGATGAACGTCTTCAATCAAGCGGCGCGACTTGGAGTAGTACTCGAGGAAGAACGAGTCCTTACTTTTGTAGAGCCCGCCGTCGCCGGAAAAAAGGGCGCGCAGAAAGCGCTGAACACTCGCCTTTGGCGCCGTGAACACGACCTGCGGAACGAGTTTGTCTCCCGCGGCAACGTTCAGCCCGTAGTTCCTGAGCCATGCGGTCGCCCGATTCGTCGCAGGGATTCCGCCGCGGCCGGCGTGATTGACGATGCGATAGCCAAACCTTGCCCGGTGAGTTACGCAACCGAGTTCCCCTTCCGCAACGCATTCCTCCAGTAGTCGCACGAGCACGGGATCGCTGCTGGTGAAGGTCGGGCTGTGTCCGGGCGTGTCGCATTGCCCCTCCGAGATCATCAGGCCAAGCAGCGCTGCTTCCCAGTCGGGGAGCGCTGTCTTGCCAAACACCGGAATCGCGCGCGCAACGGCAATGCGGTCGCCTGAAGACAGCGACCCAAGCGCAGTCCAGCCATTCAACTGCCGAAACGGATGATTCTCGGTTGCCTTGATGCGAAACCCCGCCCGTGTTCGCAGCTCGTAAACCGGCCTGCGACCCTGCGGAATGAACTCGGCGACGCGCGCGGGATCGAGGCGCCAGCGATCGAGCGCCAACGTCTTGCGTCCCCAGCCGAATTCCGTGATCGGCAGGTACGCCCCCGTCTCCGCATCAACGATGCGCGTGTCCGCGGTAACACACTTACCCAGGCAAATCGTGAGCACGTTGCGCGGGATGCGAAAGAACTCGACAGTGCGGCCGAGCGCGAATGAGTTGGGCGGAATGATGCACACGTCGCCCCTGAAATCGACAAACGAGTTCTCGTCGAAATTCTTCGGATCGACGATCGTGCTGTTGATGTTGGTGAAGATCTTGAATTCGCGCGCCACCCGCACGTCATAACCGTAGCTGGACGTGCCATAGCTGACGATTTTCTTGCCGTCGGCCTGGCGCACCTGGCCGGGCTCGAACGGCTCGATCATTCCGTGCGCCGCCTGGCGGCGAATCCACTTATCGCTCTTGATTGTCATTGGGGTCGATGGTGAATGACGAGAATCGACCCCGATTCTAGGCTGCGGGCTGTTTCATTGGCGGCGGTCAACGCGACCGCGACGCGTGGTGCTACAAGAAACCATCGTTTGCCGATGCACCCGGATCATGACCAGTTCGCTGCCTGTCGAAAAACTGTCGCGCAAGGCCGACCTGTCGGCGATTGCGTTCGACTCAACCGCTGAATTGACACCGATTGACGGCCTGCTCGGTCAGCAACGCGCGGCCGACGCATTGCAGTTCGGAACGCGCATCGATGCGCCCGGCTTCAACCTGTTCGTGATCGGCAGCCCCGGCGCGAGCATCGACCGCGCGGTTAAGGCCCTCCTGGTCGAGAAGGCCGCCGCACAGCCGGTGCCGCGCGACTGGGTCTACGTGAACAACTTTGCCGATCCGCGCGCGCCGCGCGCGATCGAGCTGCCACCGGGTCGTGGCATGGAATTGCGCGCTGCGGTGAAGGACCTGATCGACGATCTGGGTGTTGCATTGCCGGCCGCGTTCGAAAGCCAGGATTATCAGGCGCGCCGCAGCGCGATCGACGAGACCTTTCAGCGCCGGCAGGATGAAGCGCAACGTTTCCCAGTGATCGAACGGCAGATAAAAGAGGTACGGCGAGATCACCGACACGGCGACGGCGAAGATCCGCCAGCGCAAATCCGCCGGTATGACCCGCGAACCAACGATCAGGCCAGCAATCCAGACCAGGCCGAGCGTGCTCCACGCGTGCCGGACGAAGATCCCCCAGTTCGCCGACACATACGCGAGGGAGAACAACGAGCTGCTGTCGCCATAGCCGGTCTGGAACGGCGATCCGAACAGTCGCATCTGCAGCGCCATCTGGATCGCGACGCCGACGAACAAGCCGGCACCGGCTACCAACACGCGGCGCTGCGGCAGAGTGCCGCGATTCGACGTGAGCGGCACCATTGCCGCCGCAATCAACAGCACGGGCCGGGTGATCACCGCGGCTCCGGCACACAGTCCCGCGAAATATCCGCTGCCCAGACTCGTG
>Ga0209261_10000088_pt1 | contig 23481 bp, 23 predicted proteins | sample DOMMetBare1Fresh_FD_187470 | JGI IMG/M metagenome (GOLD analysis project Ga0209261, IMG submission 187470) | Wetland sediment microbial communities from St. Louis River estuary, USA, under dissolved organic matter induced mercury methylation -... | ecosystem: Environmental > Aquatic >...
AGAATTTCATCGGCATTTCCGCGCCAGCGGGCACGCCGGATGCGGTCGTGCAAAGGCTGCACGCGGCGATCCAGGAGTCGCTCGATGACGCGGGACTGGTCAAGCGGCTGGGCGACTACGGGATGATCCTGCGCAAGATGCCGAACGCCGATTTCGTGAAGTTCGTCGGCGATCAGGTGCGCGCGTGGGAGCCTTTGGTCAAGGCGTCGGGCGCAAAGCTCAACTGACATCGGGCCACGCGATGCCGGGCATCTCCATCCACGTCGTCGATGTATCGCGCGGAATCGTGGCCGCCGGCATGCAGGTCGAGCTGCATGCCCTTTCGCCGCCGCGGCTGATCGCGCAAGGCACAATCGGCGCCAACGGCCTGTTCACGAACCCCGCTCTCGACCAGCGCTTCACGCTGGGCGAGTTCGAGGCGCGCTTTCACGTAGGGGCGTTCTTTCGCGCCGCCGGCGTGACGCTGCCGGATCCGCCGTTTCTCGATGTCGCAGTCTTTCGCTTCGGCATCGCCAATCCGGACGCGCACTACCACCTGCCGATGAAGCTCACGCCGTGGGGGCTGTCGTGCTTCCGCGGCGGGGCGTGAGAGGCCGCCCGGATGCTTCACCAGGGACGCGGGAATTGCGCGGATGCATGCAGGATGCGGATTGCGCGAGAGGGGCGCAGACGAATGCCCATTGGCATTCGCGAGCACTTGAGCGCAAGTCCGCGCCTGCAGGCGCCGCGCAAACCCGCGTAGCCCCGGCGATCCAAATTGGATTCACAACTCGCGCGCCGAAAGTGGTGATTCATCGAGAAAGAATTCACGCCTACGGGGGCGACCTGGTGAAACAACCGGGCCAGGCAACACCCGCGCGCTCGAGCATCGCGCGCGCCAGCGCGTTGTGCTGCTCGATCAACGGCGGCAGTTCTTCACCGACAAAGCATCCATTGCGCACGACCACTTTGCCGTTGATCACCGAAAGCCACACCGATGCCGGTGCGCATGTGACGAGCGCGGCGACCGGATCGGCGCGCGCGCCGGCGTGCTGCAGGTCGTCAACACGAAACGCGACGAAATCGGCCGCCATGCCGGGCGCGAGCACGCCGATGTCATCGCGCCCCAGCACCTGCGCGCCGCCGCGCGTGGCCAGTGCGAGCGCTTCGCGCGCGCTGAAACGATCGGCGCGCGATTCGAATCCGGGCCAGCCGACGCGTTGCAGCAGCATGGCCTGACGCGCTTCACCGAGCAGGTGATTGCCGTCGTTGCTGGCGGAGCCGTCGACACCGAGCCCAACGCGCACACCCTGGTCGAGCATCGCCCGCACCGGGGCGATGCCGGAGGCGAGAATCATGTTCGACGATGGGCAGTGGCATACGCCCGAGCGCGTGTGTGCCAGCCGCGCGATCTCCGCATCGTTTGGATGCACCATATGCGCGAACCACACGTCCGCGCCGGCCCACTCGACCGACTCGGCATACTCGATCGGCCGCTTGCCGAACATCTGCTGGCAGAAACGATCCTCATCCTTCGTTTCCGCCAAATGCGTGTGCAGGTTCACGCGCTGATAGGCGCGCGCGAGCCGCGCCGATTCGCGCATCAGGTCGGCCGTCACCGAAAACGGTGAGCACGGCGCAAGGCCCATGCGCAGCATCGACAGCGGCGCCGGGTCATGAAAAGCTTCAATCGCGCGCAGGCTGTCGGCGAGGATGTTCTCCTCGCTGTCGCACACGCGGTCGGGCGGGAGTCCGCCGCGGCTTTCACCCAGGCTCATGCTGCCGCGCGTGGGATGAAAGCGCACGCCGACCTCGCGCGCGGCGCGGATTTCGTCGTCGATGCGTGTCCCGTTCGGATAGAGATACAGATGATCGGCCACCGTCGTGCACCCAGACAGCACGAGTTCGATCAGCCCGACCTTCGCGCTCACATGAACCGCTTCCGGAGTGAGCTCGGCCCAGATCGGATAGAGGAACTTCAGCCAGTCGAAGAGCGCCAGTCCGCGTCCGGTGCCGATCGCGCGCGTCAGCGTCTGGAACAGGTGGTGATGGCAGTTGACCAGTCCCGGCAGCACGACACAGCCGCGGGCGTCGATGGTCTCGATCCGGGCATCGGGGCCCAGCACATCACGCGCGATCGCGTCGATCCCCGTACTCTTGCCGACACGCCGTACGACCTCATCCTGGATCAGCAACGCACCGTCGCGGATTTCCTCGCCCTGGCCGTTCATCGTGACCAGAACGTCAGCGTTCTTCACCAGCAGAGCTTTTGATTCCATGTCGTCCGACCGATCCTGCGCTGCGGCGCTGCTCCGCGGTCAGCATTGCCAGCGCCAGCGAGCAGTATCGCTCACGCGCCAGCGGAAGGCCGATCGTCACTCCTCACCTCGGCAGCGGGTCGCGGTGCCCACACGAAGGACGAGTGTCGACGGGCGCGCGAATGCCTCGCATTCGTGCGGCTGCAACTATCGGTTAGTGAGATCTGCTTAGAGCGCGAAGCGGGGTGACGATCACTCGTCGGGCAGATCGTGCGACTTGCGCCAACCGGTCGTGCATTGCCAACGGACCGTCAGAAAGACTGCGGTGAACAAGGTGCCGACGGCGACCACCATGGCAGCCACGGCGAGGCCGATCGCGTCGGTCAGCAACAGCGCGCCAGCTGCGAGACAACCGCAGACCGCGATGCGCCTGAAGATGCGCTGGCGCTCGTCGATCGACAGCGCACAGAACGCGGCACTGATCAGCGCAAACAGGATTTCCAGATGCGGAGCAACTTCCACCGGTGTTCCCTTCCACTTCGATCCAACGCGTTGCAGTTTGCCTCGCAATGAATGTTGCAGCCATCAGAAGTAGAGGCGAAAGCTTGCGCACTTCTGCAAGAGCCCGCGGCGAAGCATTGCGCCGCGAGCGCCAAGAAAGTTCCGGCCGACAGGCAGCGGTCACTTTCATCGATGCACCAGCGCAGACGAGATGCGACAAGTGGTCGGCTCGAAGGCGTGAGAGGTCAAGTGATGTGGCGCATAAGAAGCAATTGATCGCTGGCCGCGCTTTGCGCGTCGAACTGGGGTCGATCGCGACCGGCAAAGTCGAGTTCCAGACAATCCTTACGACGTCTCCATGCTCCGCCCCCGCGACAGAAGACGAGCACGAGAGCGACGAGATGGGCGCGAATTCAACACGAATTCAATCGATCAACGCGGCGCCACGCTTGCGATCATTGCTGCGACACAGGCGTGCCGGCAGGATTGACGCGGCCGCACTGTTCGCACATCCACCGCACACGAACCGTGAAACTTGTCGACCGCAACGAGCAGATAGCCCTGCAGCAGGCGCAGCCTCCCTCGGCGTCGCGCCCGCGGCAACGGCTGCGCCTGGGCGACATGCTGGTCAGCCAGGGCGTTCTCGGTGCTGAGCAGTTGCAGCGCGCGCTTGACGAGCAGAAACGCAGCGGTCGCCGGCTGGGCCGCATCCTGATCGAAGATGGCATCACGGGCGAAGAGACGATTGCGCGCGCGCTCGCCCAACAGTTGAAGGCTCCCTACCTCGAACTCGGACCTGATCAACTGCAGCCCCGCGTGGCCAAGCTCTTGACAGAAGCCCAGGCACGCCGCCTGCGTGCACTGCCGATCGATGAGTCCGGTGGCGTCGTGCGGGTCGGCATGGCCGATCCGACCGACTATCAGGCGCTCGACGAGGTGCAGCGGCTGCTTGGCCGCGAGGTCGATCTGGTGGTCATCACCGACACGCGGCTCGCCGCCGTGCTTGACCGCCTGCATTCGAAGACTGAAGAGCTGACCGGTCTGACGCGCGAGCTCGAACTTGAATTCGCACCCGAGACGCCGCTCGCGGGCGCCAACAGCGCAGACGACACACCGGTGGCGAAGCTGCTGCAGACGCTCTTCGACGATGCGATTCGCACGCGCGCCTCCGACATTCATCTTGAGCCGCAGGAACGCAAGCTGCAGATCCGCTTTCGCGTCGACGGCATGTTGCAGAACCAGACTGAGGCCGAGAATCGCATCGCGCCGGCCGTGGTCCAGCGTGTCAAGCTGATGGCCGGGCTCGACATCGCCGAACGCCGTCTGCCGCAGGATGGCCGCTTCGTCGTCACCGTGCGCAACCATCGCGTCGACGTGCGCGTTTCGACCATGCCGACGCAGTACGGCGAGTCGGTTGTGATGCGCTTGCTGCCGCAGTCCACGGGCCTGCTGGAGCTGAACCGCCTTGACATGCCCACGCCGGTGCTATCGCGGCTGCGGGAGTTCATGGGTTTCAGCCACGGCATGCTGCTGGTCACCGGCCCGACCGGGTCAGGCAAGACCACCACGCTGTACGGTGTGCTGTCCGAGCTGAACTCGCCCGAATCAAAGATCATCACGGTCGAGGATCCGGTCGAATACCGGCTGCCCGGCATCAACCAGGTCCAGGTCCACGAGAAGATCAGCCTCGGCTTCGCCACCGTGCTGCGGGCCACGCTGCGGCAGGACCCCGACATCGTGCTGGTCGGCGAAATGCGCGACCACGACACGATGGAAACCGGACTGCGCGCCGCCATGACCGGCCACACCGTACTGTCCACGCTGCACACCAACGATGCGGCCTCCACGCCGCTGCGCCTGCTCGACATGGGTGCGCCACCATTCCTGGTCGCCAGCTCGCTGCGGTTGGTGCTGGCGCAACGACTGGTGCGCACCGTGTGCCCGCACTGCACGCAGCCCTCTGCGCCTTCACCACAGGAGGAGGCTTTCCTGCGCGCCATCGTCGGCACGCGTGCGGATGGCGCACAGCTCGCGCGCGGTGGCGGCTGCGGTCACTGCAATCGCACCGGCTATCACGGCCGGCATGGCGTTTATGAACTGATGACAATGACACCCGAGGTCATCGCCGCATTGAACAGTGGCGACACCTCTGCATATATGGCAGCGGCCCAGCGCGAGATTGGCGAGTTGTCGCTCGCGCACCACGCCGCAGAACTCGTGCTTGACGGCCGCACCACCGTGCGCGAGGCAATGCGCCAGGTCGGCCGCATCAACGACCCGGTCTAACCTGGCCCATGCCCGCGTTTGCCTACGTCGCCCGCGACCAGACAGGCAGCAAATGCGAGGGCGTCCTCGAACTGCCCGACCTGTCACTGCTTGCCGACACACTCGCGGCACAAGGTTTGATCCTGGTGCGCGCCGAGTCGCGCGCCGCGTTGGTCGTCACGTCGACAACGCCGCAAAGCGTGAGCGGCTTTTTCGCCGCCAAGGTGTCCGTCGTCGATCTGATGTTGTTCTGCCGCCAGTTCGCCACCCTGTTGCGCGCCGGTGTCCCGCTACTGCGCGGATTGCGCGCGCTGGAGGAGTCGGCGACCAACCGACGCTTCCAGGCCGTGCTCGCCGACATTCACCACGCGCTGGAAAGCGGTCGCGAACTGTCGGCTGCGCTGCGCGCGCACGGCGAGGTGTTTTCGACCTACATGGTCAACATGGTTCGCGTCGGCGAGGTAACCGGTCGCCTGCCCGATGTGTTTGATGGCTTGTACGCGCAGCTTTCATTCACTCGCGACAGTCGTGAGCAAATACGCACGGCGCTGCGCTACCCGAGCTTTGTGATCGTGACGATCCTGGCGGCACTGCTGGCGGTCAACGTATTTGTGATCCCGGCATTCGCCAAGGTCTACCAGGGTCTGAAGGCCGAACTTCCCCCGCTGACACAGGTGCTGATCGCGGTCTCCAATTTCATCGTCACGCTGTGGCCGGTGCTGCTCGCGCTGACGGTGATCGGTGTCGTCGCTGGCACGGCGGCGCTCAGGCGTCCCGCGGTGCAGCGCCTGCGTGACGCATTCCTGCTGCGCCTGCCGATCATCGGACCGCTGGTGCACAAGGCCGCGGTGGCGCGCTTCACGCGCAGCTTTGGGCTTGCGCTGAGCGCAGGCGTACCGATCATCGATGCGCTGCAGGTGGCCACCGATACGACCGACAACCTGGCGCTGTCCGAAAGCATCGGCACGATGCGTCTCTCGGCCGAGCGCGGCGAAGGCCTTGCGCGCGCGGCGGCCGGTACCGGTGTGTTCACACCGATCGTGCTGCAGATGGTGGCGGTGGGTGAGGAGACCGGCGCCCTGTCGGACATGATGAACGAGGTCGCCAGCCACTACCAGCGCGAGGTCGACTACGCCGTGAAGTCGCTGTCGTCCCAGATCGAGCCGTTGCTGGTGATCCTGCTCGGCGGCTTCGTGCTGGTGTTCGCGCTGGGCGTGTTCCTGCCGCTGTGGGACCTGTCGCGCGTCGCGCTGCACTAGACGCGACCCGATGACCCCCGCCGGCAAGGCGAATGGGGCGAAAAACAGCCGTTTTTCCATCGACCGCCGTGCATTCAACCGACACACAATTCCGCCCATCGATGTCGAACGGCAGGGGTCCTCAAGTTCCAACGCGGTCCGCCGATATCGGAGACAAGTACGCATTTGCCGTGCCGCAGACGCAAGGACCTGCGCCACGGCTCAACAGGAAAGGTCATGCCATGAACCGAGTTTCTGTCTCTCAGCGTCAGGCCGGCTTCACGCTCATCGAACTGGTGATCGTGATCCTGGTGATCGGCATTCTCTCCGCCGTGGCGCTGCCGCGGTTTCTCAACATGGGGGTCGATGCGCGCAAGGCGAAAGCCGATGCGATATTTGGCTCCGTGCGCACCGCCGCGCAGATCACGCGCGCCGGCGCACTGGTCAGCGGCGCCACCGGCGCGGCGGGTACCGTCGCGCTCGATGGCGCCTCCGTCACGACCAACTATGGCTATCCGACCGCCGACGCCGCCGGCATCGTCGCCGCCGCCAACATGAACGCGACCGACGACAAGCTGACGATCTCGGCCGGTGGCGCAGCCGCCGGCTCCAACGTCACGATCCAGATCAACGGCGCAGCCACCGCCGCGCAGTGCCAGGTCAGCTACACGTCGCCGCTTACCAGCGCGTCGGCCGCGGTGACGACACAGGTCACGACCGGCTGCTGATCGGCGCGAGATCTGGCGCGCTCGTACACGCTCGCAGCTTTCATCCCGCGCGGCGCAGCCGGATCCGGCCTGCGCCGCGTTTTGCATTCGGGTCTCGACATCATGCACCGACAGTGTCAAGCCGGCTTCACCCTGATGGAACTCGTGATCGCGATCACCGTGCTCGGCGTGCTCGGTTTCGTCGCGGTCGCACGCATCAGCGATCGCAGCCAGGCCAACGCGCAAGGTTTCGCAGAACAGGTGGCCAGCACGCTGCGCTTCACCCACAAGGCCGCGATTGCGCAACGCCGGCCGGTGTATGTGCTTGTCGATACTGGCGCCGGGCGCGTGCGCGCGTGCATGGACGCGACCTGCACGCAGCCGCTGGCGGCTCCGATGGGCGGCAACCTCGACATCACGGGACCGGCAGGCACCGCGCTCACATCCAGCAATGCGCAGTTCAGTTTCGACGCGCTGGGACGCCCCTCGGTGTCATCGAACGTGACGCTGACCACCAGCGGCAATGGAATCACGTACACGGTCACGATCGAAGCTGAAAGCGGATATGTCCGCCGCACGTAGACACGCGCGAGCAGCACGTAGTCCGGCGCGACGCCGGTGCGCACAGAGCGGCGCGACGCTGATCGAGATCGTGCTGTTCATTGTGATCATCGGTATCGCCGTCGGCACGGTCCTTGGCACGCTGTCATTGACCGCCGGACGTTCGGCCGATCCGCTGGTGCGGCGGCAGGCACTGGCGATCGCCGAATCGCTGCTGCAGGAAATCGAAGCGCAACCCTTCGGATCGACCGACCCGGACGGCGGCGCCGACGCGCTTGGCCCGGAAGCGGGCGAGTCGCGCGGCAGCAGCACCAATCCCTTCGATCACGTCAACGACTACCACGGCTACACCACAACCGGCATCGTCGACGCGGACGGCGCGCTCGTCACAGGACTGTCGGCCTACAACGTCGCGGTGGCGGTACAGCCGCAGGCGCTCGACAACATTGCCGCGTCCGACGGACTCCTGGTCAGTGTCACGGTGACCAGCCCCGGCGGTGCGTCGGTGACACTGACGGGCTTCCGGGCCCGCAATACGCCCTAAGGTCGACATGCGCGCGCGCGGCTTCACATTGATTGAGATGATCATCGTGATCGTCGTGCTTGGCATCGTCGCCAGCGCGGTCGCGCTGTTCGTCAACAATCCGGTGCGGGCATATTTCGACACCCAGCGCCGCGCACAGCTCTCCGACGCGGCCGATACCGCCACGCGCCGCATCGCGCGCGACCTGCAGGATGCGCTGCCAAACTCGGTGCGCATCGCAAACGTCGGGTCAACTGTGTTCGTCGAGTTCACACCGATTTCAGATTCCGGCCGCTATCGCGCCGCCGCGTCGTCCGGCAACGAGCCGGCCGGAATCGATCCGCTCGATTTCACCGACCCGTCGGATACCAGCTTCCAGGTGCTTGGCAGCGCAGTCATGGTCCCGAGCGGCGCGCAGCTCGTGATCTTCAATCTCGGCGCGGGCAGTTTCGATGTGTACGCGGGCACCAATCGTCGCGCCGTGTCGCCACCCACCGGCAGCACACAGACGATTTCATTCGTTGCCGGCGCCTGGCCCGGCGATTCTCCCGACGCGCGCTTCTATCTGGTGACGACACCCGTGTCCTATGTGTGCAAGCCGGCCGCTGGTGGCACGGGCCGCATCGAGCGCTATTCCGGCTATGCGTTCAATGCAACCCAACCGACGTCCACCGGGAGCGGCGCATTGGCGTCCGCCACCCGCACGCTGCTGGTTGATGGCGTGCTCGACTGCAGCTTCCAGGTCACGTCGCTGCTGGCCAACGCCAATGGCATGTCGATGTCGCTCGCACTTGGCGATACGCGGGAAAGCGTGCGTCTGTACACGCAGGTCCACCTGACGAATACGCCATGAAGCGACCGAGTCGTCAGCGCGGGTTTGCATTCGTTGTCGCGATCTTCCTGCTCGTGATCCTGGCCGCTTTCGCGTCGTTTGCGGTCGGGCTGACCACCAATGCGGCGACCGCGAATGCCATCGCGGTTCAAGGAAGTCGCGCGTACGAAGCCGCGCGTGCAGGAATCGAATGGGCCCGCTTCCAGGTCATCGACCCGAACGGCACGCTCGTTCCCGGTGCCACCACGCTGCCGGACTGCTTCGCCTCGCCACGCACCCTCGCACTGCCGGGCGCGCTATCGGGTTTCACGGTCACGCTGACCTGCCAGCGCTTTCCGACTTCGGCCGCGACACCGAATTTCTTCGAGGAGGGATCGAATCGCGTCGCGAGCTTCACGATCGTTGCCACCGCAACGCAGAGCACGCCGGGCGCAACCGACTACGTCGAGCGCAAGCTCGAGGCACGGTTCGTCAAATGCAAGAACGCGGCGGCGCCCGGACCAGGCTATGCGTGCTGATCTCCGCGCGATCACCCACCGCTGGCTCATCGCGCTCGCCGCACTGATCGCCGCGCCCGCGGCGCTGGCGCAGATCACCTTCGTGTCGGAGTCGGCGCCGTTGCCTTCGTCCAGCGCCGTCAATACGGTGACGGCCCCCCTTCCCGGCGGCGTGGTTGCCAACGACGTCATGCTCGCGCTGGTTGCCTATCGCGGCGGCAATACGATCAACGTGGCCTCGGTACCGGCCGGCTGGACCGCCGTCACATCGACCAATGATGGCGCCCTGCTCGGCATGCGGCTGTACCAGAAAGTCGCTGGCGGATCCGAACCGGCCAGCTATGCGTGGACGCTATCCGGCAGCGATCGCGCCGCCGTTGCGATCCTGGCGTTTCGCGGCGTCGACACGTCCAGTCCGATCCTGACTTTTGGCACGCGCATCAACGGCGCCTCGACATCGTTGACCGCACCCTCGATCACGCCGGGCGTCGCGAACTCGATGCTCGCCGCGTTCTGGGGGGCGATCAACGGCAACCTCACTTTCTCGGCTCCGGCGTCGATGGTCGAACGCGTGGACGTCGCCACCGGCGCCGGCCCCAACGGGCTGACGCTGGGCGCCGCCTACGAGGCGTATGCGCCGACAACCGCGACCGGAACACGGGTCGCGACGATCGACTCGACGCAGTCCAACACCGGTTACCTCATCGCACTTCGCCCCGGCGCGATCGTCGCAACGCCCGGCGGCTTCAACGCATTCGAAACATCGACCGCGTCGGGCGCGATCACCGGTGTGATCAAGACCCGGATCGCCGGCAGTGCCTCTTCTCTGGCGCTCGTAGCGCTGAACCCGGCGCGCACCGCGGTGCTGACCACTTTCACAGGCGCCGTCACGGTCGAACTGCTCGACAGCGCCGACAACAGTGGCGCATTGAATGCGACCACCGGCTGCCGTTCAAGCTGGACCACGATCCAGACGCTGTCGCCAAACCCGAGCTTCACCGCGCCGGACAACGGTCGCATCAACGTGAGCTTCAATCAGGCCAACGCCTGGCGCGATGTGCGCGTGCGCGTCACGTCCGGTAGCGGCGGCAGCGCGGTGATCGGATGCTCGAGCGACAACTTCGCGATTCGTCCGGATCGCTTCATCAACCTGCAGGCAACCGATGCCGATGACAGCACGGTCGGCAGCACGCGCGTGTTGAACAACAGTTCGGCGACCACGGGTGTGGTCCATCGCGCCGGGCGTGCGTTCTCCGTACTCGCGCAGGCGGTGTCGGCGACCGGCGCTGCCACGACCGGTTACAGCGCCGCCAGCGGTGGTCCGACGTTGAGCGTTGCGTCCTGCAGCGTGCCCAGCGGTTGCACCGCCGGCGCGCTTTCGTCGACGCTATCGGCCACCAGCGGCAGCGTGGCCGGGACCGCGATCTACCAGGAAGCCGGCGTGATCACGGTCAATCTGCAGGACACGAGCTTCGCTGCCGTCGATGCCGCCGACTCCACGCTGGCCGAGCGCACCATCGGCACCACCAGCGCGGCCCCATTCGGCCGCTTCATTCCCGACCGCTACGTGCTATCCGCAGGCAACACGGCCGTGCTCGGCGAACCGCTGTGCGGCGGCGGCCCGAGCCGTCAGACTTTCACCTTTGTCGGCCAGCCCTTCGCCTTTGCCACCGTGCCGATCGTGATCGCCACGCCGGTCAATCTCAGCGGGACTGCGCTGGCCAACGCGCGTCCGCGTTTCACGACCACGGACGCCAGTGGACAGTTGATCGCTACCGGTGCGCCGGTTGCGCTGACCGGCTCGATCGGCGTGGCAAGCGTCACGCAGAGTGCAACCTCGCAGATCGTGTTCGATTCCGGGAGCTATGCATTCACACGCAGCGCGACGACACCGGTGGCGAGTTTCACACCGACGATGACCTTCAGCACGGCGGTCAACGACACCACCGAAACTGGAACCAGCGGCAATGGCGCCATCACCGGAACCACCTCGCCAGCACTTGGCCCATGGGCCTTCGCCGCCGGCGCCGGCCAGTTCAGCTATGGCCGCATCGCCTTGCGGCCAACGTACGGCGATATCCGGCGCGACCTTTTCATGCCGCTCGAGGTGCTGCGCTACAACGGCACGGGCTGGGTTACCGCGACCGAGATGGGCGCTTGCCTGAGTGCGCCGACCAACGTGTTCGCCTACAGCCAGGCCAGCGGCGTGCTCGCCGCGAGCGGCACGACACCGAACTGCTCGACCAGCGTGGCCGCGACCGTCACAACGTCCAATGGCCGTGCCTCGATCCGCCTGCCGCGGCAGGCGAACTGGAACGCCACGACGCCGTCGTCGATGGCATTGACGCTCGTCCTGCTGAACCCGGCCAGCGGACAGACTTGCACCGCCGGTGTGCTCAGCCCTGCATCCACGTTGGCGATGCCGTGGCTCGCCGCGCCCGACGGCGCCGGCAATTACAGCGCCAACCCATCCGCCCGGCTGACCTTCGGGCGCACGCGGGGCGATGTCGTTTCGGTGCGCGAACGCTTCGACTGACGCATTCCGGGCCGAAGCGGCAGTTGTTTTTCGCACTTTTGCCGCGCTTTTCGATCGATCGCGAGCGCTAGTCCACACATAGCATGGCTGTAACCCCGTACTGGGCGCACTGCGCCTGCACGTATGCCATCACTATCCGAATCGTTGCGCTGGCCCGCCCAAGCACTGGCAGGATGGTCCGCCATGACCCGTCGCGGCACCGCGCGCGCGCGTGTCGGGATGCAGTTGAACGGTCGCCAGTTGTCGCTGGTGCGCGTGCGCGCGGGCAACACGCCGCAAGTCGTTGAGCAGCTCAATACCCACGCGCTTGACACCGTGCGGATCGGTGACGCGATCCGCCGGCTGGCACGCACCGGATGCTTTCGCAACGCGCGCATCACGCTGGTACTGAGCGCGGGGCAATACGAAATCCATCCCCTGCCCGCGCCACCCGTGCCGGGCGACGAACTGCGTGACGCGGTGCGCTGGCAATTGCGCGACGTGCTGGCTTATCCGCCCGAGCAGGCGGCGGTTGACTTCGTGCGCTTGCCGCAGGTATCGCAAAGCGGTGCCGCATCGCTGCTCGTCGTCGCGACGAGGCAATCGGTCGTCGATGAACTGGTCGAAACATTTTCGACTGGGGGCGTCGAGATTGACGCGGTGGATGTGCCCGAATTCGCGCAGCGCAATCTCGGTCAGCTTGCTGCGGCGGGAGAAGGCACGCACGCGTGGCTGTCGTTCGACATCGATTCGTGTCTTCTGACTGTGCAGCTTGGCGATGAGCTGTGTTTCGCGCGACGAATCGCGATGCCCGGTGCGCGCGTCGGCGTGTCGCGCAACGATGCTGACGCGGGCGAACAGATCGCCGCCTTCGCGCAGCGCATTGCCGCGCAGGTGCAGCGCTCGCTCGAACTCTTCGAGCGCCAGTCAGGCCTGCCGCAGGTGCTGCAGATGACTGTCGGACCGCATCCATTTGCGCGCGCGCTTGCCGAAGCGATTGTCGAACTCACCGGCATTGAGACCGCCACGTTCGACGAGGACCAGTACTTCACGCTCGATGTCTTGACCGGCGAACGGCTCGCGCGACTGCAGGAGACGCTGATCGCACTTGGCGCCGCGCTGCGCAGCGACGATGCGGCATCGGTCGGCGCGACCGTCACTGCGTTGCCCAACGCTGCATGAGGAGCGGGCCTCGATGACGCAGAACATCAACTTCTACCGCCGCCGCGCTCCGGCACAGCACTCCGTCTCGGGTCGCGGGACCCTGACGATCGCGCTCGTGGTCGCAGCCGCCGCAGTGGCCTGGTACACGCTCGACATGCGCCGCATCGCCGACATGCGCGCGCAGACGCGGCAAGCGCAGGCCGAATCCGAGCGAGTTCAGCGGCTGCTGGCGGCCGTGCCCAGCCCGGGCACGGAATTCGCGCAACGACTCAAGCAGCAGGAAGACGAGGTGCTGGCGCTCGAATCGGCAGCGACTCGATTCGCCGACGGCACGCTCAGTCGCGCGGTCGGCTTCACGCCGCATTTGCGCGCGTTGAGCCGGGTCGCGATCGATGGCGTCTGGCTGACCGGCATCCAGATCGACCGCGCCCGGGGTGTGCTTGCGCTCGACGGTCGCGCGCTCGATGCTGCACGCGTGCCGGCCTATCTCGCCAGCCTGCAGCGTGAGGCCCTCTTCAACGGCCTCGTATTTGCCGCGATCGAGGTGAAGGCAATCGACACGGCAGCGCAGCCGATACTGCCACTGGGCATGGTGCAGTTTCGCCTGCAAAGTGCGCCCGCAACGCAGACCGCATTCGCGGCGACTGCCGGCACAGGTACAGGTCCCCAATGAAGGCCGCGCTCAAGACCTGGTGGACGCGGCGCGCGCCGCGCGAGCGGATGGCAATCGCGGGAGCCGCCGCGGTGCTCTCCCTGGTCGCCATCGACACGATCGCCTTTGCGCCGCAGCGCGCCGAACTTGCCAAGGCGACGCAACAACGCGACGCCGCGCGCCGACATCTGGACGAACTGCAGAAGCTTGCCGCGCATCATGCGGAACAAGGCAGCGCCGAAGCGCGCGCACGCCTCGAACAGCTCGCGTCGCGCCGCGCGCGGACCGAGCAGGTGCTCGCCAATGCGCAACTGGACCTGACCGCGCCAAGCGACATGGCGCAACAGCTTGCCACGGTGCTCGCGCAATTTCCGCGGCTGCGCGTGGTGGCTGCCGTTTCCCAGACGCCGGCGCCCATCAATGAATCGCAGGCGTCGGCAGGAACTGTCCCGGCGGCCGGCACCATCTATCGACACGGACTGGAGCTGACGGTCGAAGGCCAGTACTTCGACCTGATGGCGTACCTGGAAATGCTGGAAAAGACGCGCCACCGCATCTACTGGCGTGAGCTCGATCTGAAGGTCGGCACACAGGGCGTGCCGGTCACGCGCGTTGCGGTCTTCACACTGTCAAAGGAACCGGCATGGATGCGCCTCTGACATCGTGCTTGCGCGCAGGACGCGTACTGGGCGTGATCGCGACCGCGTTTGTGCTGACGCAAGCGTTTGCACAGGAACGCGACCCGACCAAGCCTCCCGCGATCCTCAATCCGCGCGCCACCCAGCCAGCGCCCGCGGACGGCGGCTCGCCGGCGCGACTGTCGATGATCCTGCGCGGCCACGACGACGTGCGCAGCGCCTTGATCGACGGCCAGCTCGTGCGTGTTGGCGAGTCGATCGCGATCGGCGGCGTTGCGCATCGCGTGACCCGCATCTCGGACAACACGGTCGTCCTGGCTGCCGCAAACGAAACCGGAACGACGCAACTCACACTGGAACTTCTTCCCGACGCCGAGCGGCCGCGTGAACGGCTGGTGACGCGCGGGAAAACCGGAGCTTGAGATGAACGACGAATCGAACTCGGGTCTGTTTGGCGCGCTGGTCGATGCCCGTCCCGTCCAACCACAATCCGCGAGCGGCATCGCACGCAGCCACTACCAGTGGCTCACCCTGGCGGCCTTCGGAATCGGCATGCTGGCAATGCTGCTGCTGGCCGGATGCGCATCCGCGCCTGCGCGCGAGTCAACCGCCGTGCTGCCCGAGATCCGCGCCGCGCTTGCCGAGCAAAACTCTTCCAGACCGACTCCGGTTCCACCCGCAGTGGCACAGGCATTGGTGCCGCCGGCTGATCTGTCACTGCCGCCACTTGCCAACCGCGTATCCGAACCGCGCTTCGACCTGAAGGTGGTGGGCCTTCCCGTCGCGCAGGTGTTTGCGGCGCTGGCGCAGGACACGCGTTACTCGATCCTGGTCGACCCGGAGTTGAAGGCAACGGTCACCGTGAACCTGAAGGACGTCACGTTGATCGAGGCGCTCGACACGCTGCGCGACATGTACGGCTTCGAGTACCGGATCCAGGGCGCGCGCGTGTTCGTGCAGCCGGCGACGATGCAGACGCGCCTGTTCCAGGTGAACTACCTGATCGCGAACCGCAGCGGACGCAGCGACGTGCGCGTCACATCCGGATCGATCTCGTCCGTGGGCGGCGTGTCCGCTGGCGGGCAGAGCACAACTTCCGCTTCGACCCAGCCCGGCACACAGACCACGCAGGAGTCGAGCCACATCATGACGCAGATCCGCAACGACCTGTGGACCGAGGTCGAAGCGTCGCTGCGGCTGCTCCTTGGCGACGCCAAGGCCAGCGGAAGGCAGCTGATCGTATCGCCGCAATCCGGCGTGATCGTCGTAAGGGCCTTGCCGCGCGAATTGCGCGCGGTCGAGGAATACCTGAAAGCGATGCGCCTGAATGTCGAGCGCCAGGTGATGCTGGAGGCAAAGATCGTCGAGGTGCGGCTGCGCGAAGGCTTCGAGTCCGGCGTGAACTGGGCAGCGTTTCGCACTGGTGCCAATCATCGCGGCAGCGCGGGCCTGCTGAATCCCGGCACGCAACTGTCGCCGAGCGGCACGCTGACCAATGGCAGCCTGAGCGCCGACCCCGGATCGAACCTGAGTCTCAACGCGAATGCCGGCGCCGGCCTGCTCGGGCTGGCATTCCAGACCAGCAATTTCGCGGCGCTGATTTCTTTCCTCGAAACGCATGGCGACGTGCAGGTGCTGTCCAGCCCGCGGATCGCCACGCTGAACAACCAGAAGGCGGTGCTGAAGGTCGGCACCGACGACTTCTTCGTCACCAACGTGACGACAACCACCAACAGCACGGCCACCGGCAACGTCGTGTCGCCGACGATCACGGTACAGCCGTTCTTTTCCGGTGTCGCGCTCGACGTCACGCCGCAGATCGATGCTGAGGCCAACATCATCCTGCACGTCCATCCTTCGGTGTCGAACGTGGCTGAGCGCACCAAGCAACTGAATCTCGGCACGCTGGGCAGCTTCACGCTGCCGCTGGCATCGTCGACCGTCTCCGAGACCGACACCATCGTGCGCGTGCGCGACGGCAACATCGTCGCCATCGGCGGGCTGATGAAAGTCTCGCGCTCCGCCGACCGCAAACAGGTGCCGGGCGTGGGCAGCATTCCTGGCGTGGGCGAGTTGTTCGGTTCGCGCACGAACGAGACCGACAAGCACGAGCTCGTGATTCTGCTCAAACCCACCGTGGTGCAATCCGATGCGCAGCTCGACGCAATGCGCGAGGAATCGCTCGATCGCATCGAGGCGATTGCCGGCATCGCGCGCCGCGCCCCATAGCGCAAAGTCGCCGACCGCCATGTACCACGAACACTTCGGCCTGCACTCGGCGCCGTTCTCTTTGACCCCGGACACGGCGTTTGCGTATTCGTCACGCGCGCACCAGGAAGCGTTGAACACGCTGCTGCTGGCGGTCGACGACGGGCAGGGATTCATCAAGATCACGGGCGAAGTCGGCACCGGCAAGACGCTCGCCTGCCGCCGCCTGCTGGCTGCGCTCGCCGAGCGCGGAGGGCGTTACGAGACGGCCTACGTTCCGAATCCGTGTGTATCGCCGCGCACGCTGCTGCTGGCAATCGCGCAGGAGCTGAAGATCGATGCGTGGCTGACCGCACCCGAACTCAAGCTGCTCACGCTTCTGAACCAGCGCTTGCTGTCGGCCGCCGCCGCCGGGCGCCGCGTGGTGGTCTGCCTCGACGAAGTGCAGTCGATGCCTGACGAGACGCTGGAGTCGCTGCGCCTGCTGTCGAATCTCGAGACAGAGAAGAGCAAGCTGCTGCAGGTCGTGCTGTTTGGCCAGCCGGAACTGGACAAGAAGCTCGCCCGCACGTCGCTGCGCCAGCTCGCCAGCCGGATCACCTTTCAGTACGCGCTGGACTCGATGACTATCGAAGAGACGGAGCGCTATCTTGCGCATCGGCTGCGCGTGGCGGGCCGCACCGATGGCGGCGCCGGTGTCTTCGCGCCCGCCGTGGCGCGACAGTTGCATCAGGCCTGTCGTGGCGTGCCGCGGCTGCTGAACATCGTTGCGCACAAGGCACTGCTGCTCGCGTTCGGCGAAGGCGCATTGCAGGTGACGAGCGTTCACGTGCGGGCCGCCGCGGCGGACACGCCGTACGTCGAACAGCTGCGCGCGCGCACCGCGTGGGCGCCATGGTCGAAAATGCTCGCTGCCTCGGTGCGATGCCTGCGACTCGGAGCACACCCATGAGCGTGCTGAACGAAGTGCTTCGCAGTCTCGACGCGCGCGGCGCCGCGGCGCACGCGGGCGCACAACCGCGCGCCGTCACGCCGTCGCCCTTGCCTGCGCGTGTGCGGCCGATCGTCTGGTGGCTCACGCTTGCTGCGGTTGCTGGAACGCTCGGGACGCTGACCTGGATGGAACAGCGCGCTGGAGCCGTGACCTCCGATCGCAAGCCGCTCGGCATGTCGACCTACGGCGCGGCGGTCGCGCCTTTGTCGCAATCCATTGAGGCGGCGCCGGTCGACGTCGCTACCGCGCCGGCGCGGCCAGCAATGCGTTCGCAAGTGAACGCAGCCGTTACCCCGGTTGCAAACGCGCCCAAGGTTGCGAAGACCGTTTCCGCACCGACGCCGGCGAAAATCTCTGCGCTGGTGGACAGTCCGCAGCCCGACGCAAAGCGCGCTGCCGCGAACAAACAGTCAATTGCGAAAGATGCAGCATCGCCCCCGGAAACCCCTGCTGCTACAACGACGCCAGATGTCGTTGCACCTGCCGTGCAGCGGTCGACCGCCGGCGCCGCAAGCGTGCCGGCCGAAACCGCACGCGCAGCCGAACTGATCGCGCGCGGGCGGACGATCGAAGCGATCGCCCTGCTCACGCGCTCGCTGCAGCAGCAGCCGGCGCAGGTCGATGCGCGGCTCGCGCTTGCCGCGCTGTATGCCGAAGCATCGCGCCGCGATCTTGCAGCGCGGACATTGCTCGAAGGTGCCGAGATCGATCCGACGCGCTTTGCTGCACGCGCTGCGCAGTTGCAGGCTGAGCTCGGCGACCCGGCCAGCGCAATCCGCACACTCGAACGCGTGCCCGAAAGCGCGCGCAGCGGCGCTTACTACGCGCTGCTCGGCGGCGTTGCGCAGCAGGCCGGGCGTGCGCGGCCCGCGGTCGACGCCTATCGCAAGGCGGTCGCAAGCGCCGATCCGAATCCCGTGTGGTGGATCGGATTCGCGCTCGCGCTCGAGGCCGACGGCAGGATGACCGAGGCGCATGCCGCATTTACCCGCGCGCAGGCACAGCCAGCCCTTTCGGCGGACATACGCGCATTCGCCACGCAGCGCGCTGCCGCACTGGCCGCGCTGGGCCGCACCGGTACCCACGACATCGGAGCGGGCGCTCCCGTCGCCGAGAACGCTGTCCGCTGAGTGCTCGCCGCCACCCGGCGACGCCGACCGCGCAGTCCCATCGCCCACGAACGGCGACTGAAAGTCAAAGGCGCTGCCGCGCGCGCTCTGGAAGCGTTGCCGCTGTCTGGACCGTGCGCGGTGCAATCACCTCAATTCGCTCGAGTTGCACAACCGCGGGGGCGTGCATCGACGCCGCCATCGCGCCGCTGAATCCAGCGCTCACAGCGGAGAGAATGACCGCCGTCATCAGAACCGCCGCCGCAAAGCTCGCGAACCTGATCGAAGGTTTGGTCGTGTACATATCTGACTCCTGCTCAGTTACGCGGACCCGTGCCGCTGTGTTGATGCGAACTTTAGGCAGCTGGCTCGCGCGGCGCGAGCGGATTGCGACGAAACGAAAGAACCGTGACGTGAACCGCATCAGGCGGGAACCACCGGAGTCAAACGGCCTCGCGTCGCGACGCGTGCCGCCTTCCGTTCAAGAAATGCCATCGCGCTCGGCAGTCGGAAAGAGCAAGGCCGGAGTCCAGCACGACGTTCAGACCGCTTGACCTGACGCGGCGCATTGCGCTCTACTGCGCCGGTTCACGAACAACGATGAGGAGACACACAATGGGCAGCAACGTCACTTTCAAGCGCCCCGACGGAAAGGGTGTGCAGGGCTATCTGGCTGAGCCGGCGAGCAGTACCGGCGCGCCGGCGCTGGTGGTGATCCAGGAGTGGTGGGGCATGAACGAGCAGATCCGTGGCGTGGCCGAGCGGCTGGCGCGGGCGGGCTACCTCGCGCTGGTGCCCGACCTGTACCGCGGCAAGTCCACGATTGATGCGGAGGAAGCGCATCACCTGATGACCAACCTCAACTTCGGCGATGCGGCCTCGCAGGACGTTCGCGGCGCCGTGCAATACCTGAAGGGCCGTGCGGGCAAGGTGGGCATCACCGGCTTTTGCATGGGCGGCGCGCTCACCCTGCTGTCGCTCACGATGGTTCCCGAGGCCGATGCCGGCGTGGTGTGGTACGGCCACCCGCCGCTGGAGTTCCTGGATGCCAGCAAGATCAAGACGCCGGTGATGGCGCACTGGGCCGAGCAGGACAACGCGTTTCCGATTGCCGGCGTGGACGCGGTGGAGGAGAAGTTACGCGCCGCCGGCGTGGCCTACCAGGCTCACCGCTATCTGGCCTATCACGGGTTTGCCAACGAGACGGCGCAGGGTCCCAGGCGTTATCCGTTCACGCAGTACGACGAGGCCTGGGCGCAGGTTGCGTGGGACCGCACTTTCAGCTTTCTTGGCCGGCATCTGCGCTGAGGCGCGCAGCTTTACAGCGGGAAGACGGCTGCGCCCGCCGGTGCCTGCGCACCTGTGGCGTCTGCGACGCGTCATACGAAAAGCCGCACTCCCGCTCTCACCAAGCGGATACTATTTAAGCGTCCCATTGGATCGTCGACAGAGGAACCGTGTTCGCTTTCGTCGGACGGGCACTCGCAGCGTACCTTTCGAAGCCGATCGGCAAGCCCGGCGGCACCAGTGCCGACGCGCGAATGGTGGCGGACACGCTGGCCCCCGGCGACGTGCTGCTGATCGAAGGCAACACGCGCATGGGCGGCGCGATCAAGTATCTGACGCAGTCCATGTGGACCCATGCGGCGCTCTATGTCGGCCAGCGTCCGGAACTGCCGTCGACCGGCGGCGAAGCGGCCACGCTGATCGAGGCCGACGTGCTGGAAGGTGTGCGCGCGGTGCCGCTGTCGTGCTACAGCAGCTTCCGCATGCGCATCTGTCGCCCGGTCAACCTGACTGAAGAGGATTGCGAACGCCTGATTCAATACGTGATCCAGCGTCTTGGCTATCAGTACGACCTGAAGAACGTGCTGGACCTGGCGCGCTACCTGTTGCCATTTCCGATACCGACGCGACTGCGACGCCGCCTGATCGCTTTCGGCAGCGGCGACCCGACGCGCGCGATCTGCTCAACGCTGATCGCGCAGGCCTTTGGCGCGGTCCGCTATCCCATCCTGCCGGTCATCTCGCGCAAGCGCGACGGTGATCCGGGCCGCGCCGACCAAGTGCGCGAGTTGTGGCGCATACGCCACCACAGCCTGTACGTGCCGCGCGACTTCGACATCTCCCCGTTCTTCGAGGTGGTCAAGCCGCGCATCGCGAAGTCGTTCGACTACCAGCATGCGCCCTGGAGCGAAGGCAATACGGTCATCATGGGCGACTCGGCGCCGACGGAATTTCCGACCATCGTGCCGAACGACGACCTGCGCGGCTGAGTCTGACGAAAAGCGCTCCGCGCGAGACGGCGCCGCTGGCCGACAGGCACTGATCAGCGCCACATCTCCCGCATCTTGGCCGCGACATCGACCGCCACCGCTCGCGCTTGCGTTTCTGGCATTGCGCCTGGACTTTCGGCCCGCGGCCAGGCGACCATGTCGAAGAGCGTTTCCAGTTGATGCGGAATGAAGCGCGTGCGCGATCCATACACGTGGCGATCGCCGAGCGCCGACTGCTGATGCACATAGAACCGCTGGGGCACGACGACATGCAACTGATCCTTCGCCCGCGTCATGGCGACATACAGGAGCCGTCGCTCTTCCTCGATTTCCTCCGGCGTGCCAGTCGAAAGATCCGACGGCAGGCAGCCGTCAACGGCATTCAGCACATACACCGCGCCCCACTCCTGCCCCTTGGCCGAGTGAATCGTCGACAGCGTCAGGTAGTCCTCATCGAGCAGCGGCACACCCGCCTCGTCGCTCGTTGCGTCCGGCGGGTCGAGTGTCAGTTCCGTCAGGAATCGCTCGCGCGACGGATAGGAGCCCGCGATATTCTCCAGCGCACCGAGGTCGGCAAGCCGCGCCTCGGCGTTGTCGTACAGACGAAAAAGTTGCGGCTCGTACCAGCGTCGGACCAGCGACAGTTCGCTCGGCCACGCGGCGCGGCGGTCGCGCAGCGTTTGCGCCAGTTCAACCAGCGCGCGCCACTCGTCGCGACTTGCCGGCGGCGGCTCGAACTGGCCGAGCGCATCGATCGGCAGTGCCGCCGCGGCCATCTGCTCGAGCGCGCGCGCAGCGGTCTTCGGACCCACGCCCGGCAGCATCAGCAGCACGCGGAAGCCGCTGACGCGATCGCGCGGGTTTTCGGCCCAGCGCAGGCAGGCGAGCAGGTCCTTGATGTGCGCGGCCTCGAGGAACTTGAGGCCACCGAATTTCACGAACGGAATATTGCGGCGGCCAAGTTCCAGTTCGAGCTGCGTGCTGTGATGCGAGGCACGGAACAGAACGGCCTGTGCGCGCAACGGCAGCCCGCTTTCGCGCTGCTCGAGCACCTGCTCCACCACATAGCGCGCCTGCACCGCTTCGTCCGCCACCGACACCAGCCGCGGACGGGCTGACGAGGCGCGCTCGGAGAACAGGTTCTTCGTGAAGCGCTCACGGGCCGACGCGATGACGGCGTTGGATGCCGCAAGGATGGACTGGGTCGAGCGGTAGTTCTGCTCCAGCGTGATCACGGTGGCCGGCGGATCGAAGCACCTTGGGAAGTCCAGGATGTTGCGCACCGTGGCGCCGCGGAACGAGAAGATCGCCTGCGCGTCGTCACCCACCACGGTGAGGCCCCGCCCGTTCGGCTTCAGACCCAGCAGCACCGAAGCCTGCAAGCGGTTGGTGTCCTGGTACTCATCGACCAGCACGTGCCGAAACCGTGCGCCGATCTCACTGCCGATCGAGGGCTCCGCCATCATCGACGCCCAGTACAGCAGCAAGTCGTCGTAGTCGAGCACGTTCTGTCGCTGCTTGGCTTCGACATAGGCGGCAAAGAGTGCACGTAATTCAACTTCCCACTCCGCGCACCAGGGAAAACTCCCCGCGAGCACACTGCCCAGCGGCTCTTCGGTGTTGACCGTCTTTGAATAGACGGCAAGGCAGGTGCCCTTCAGCGGAAAGCGTTTCCCGGTCTTCGACAATCCCTGATCGTGCCGAACGAGGTTCATCAGGTCGGCGGAGTCCTCGCGGTCGTGGATCGTGAACGCCGGGCTGAGCCCGATCCGCTCTGCGTACTCGCGCAGCAGGCGGGCACCAATGGAGTGGAAGGTGCCCGCCCACAACAGCGACGACGTGGCGTGGCGCGCCTGCGCACGCGACATCACGCCCACGATGCGCTCGACACGGCGGATCATCTCGATCGCCGCGCGCCGCGTGAAGGCCAGAAGCAGCATCTCGCGCGGATCCGCCCCGCGCTCGATCAGGCAGGCGACGCGATGCGCCAGCGTGTTGGTCTTGCCTGAGCCCGCCCCCGCAATGATCAGCAACGGCCCGGCCGCCTCAACGCCCGCACCGTGCTCGGCGGCAGCCAGTTGCTGCGCGTTGAGCCTGGCGAGATAGCTGCGGTCGTGCGCAGGGGACAGCGGTTCGGCAACGGCGTTCATAAGTGGTGGGGCCGGCCGCGTTTACTTGCCATAGGTCTTGAAGTTCGGAGTCATCGACGCTGAACCTGCAGGCTGGCCCGCGTGGAATGTGGCCGGGTCAAAATAGACCGTCCTGCAGGCGCGGCAACAGAAGAAGTCCGTCTGGCGCAGCATCCCGCTGGGCAACCTGACCACGACCTGCTCGAACTCGGTCGAGCGGCACGACGGACAGGTGAAACGGGGAGGCATACTGTAGAAATATAAGGGATATCCACTTAGCTCCAGTAGTGTCAGGATACACTGGATAAATATACAGCTATGAGTCCAGTGCCTGTTAGCGACTACCCGCGCACTTGGAGCGAATTCCTCGATTGGTTTTCGTCTGAGGAGGGGTGCGCGGCCTATCTGGAGCGCCTGCGCTGGCCCCAGGGCTTC
>Ga0209261_10000090_pt1 | contig 23093 bp, 23 predicted proteins | sample DOMMetBare1Fresh_FD_187470 | JGI IMG/M metagenome (GOLD analysis project Ga0209261, IMG submission 187470) | Wetland sediment microbial communities from St. Louis River estuary, USA, under dissolved organic matter induced mercury methylation -... | ecosystem: Environmental > Aquatic >...
CGACCTGCCGCGCCCACGCATCCACGCCACCCAACAGGTTGTACACATCGGCGAAGCCTTCGCGCAGCAGAAACATCGCCACATGCGCACTGCGGTGGCCATGATGGCAGATGCAGACAACCGGCCGATCGGTATCGAGTCGATGCACTTCGCCCGGCACCGCACGCATCGGTATCAACTCGGCACCCGCGATCTGGCAGATCTGCGTTTCCCACGGCTCGCGCACGTCCAGCAACTGCGGCCGTCCGCGTGCGGGGTCGGCCAGCCACTGCGCAAGGTCGCTCGCATTGATGACTTTCATCAAAACCTGAACGTGGAAGGGCGCCAGGCATTGCGCAGCGGCTTCACATTGGTCTCGAACAATGGCAGCCGGTCATATGCGCCGTCGCCGACGCGCGTCACGATCTGCGCCGTCATCACCGGCGCGTCGCCCACGATCAGCGCCATCCGTCCACCGATCTTCAGCTGCGACAGGAGCGAATCGGGCAGGGCCGGCAGTGATCCGGAGACGATGATCGCATCGTACGGCGCGCGTGCCGCCCAGCCGCCGGCGCCATCGCCGACTTCGACCTTGACGTTGCGCACGCCTGCGCGGGCGAGGTTGTCCGCGCCGAAATGTGCCAGTCGCTGGTCGATTTCAACCGTCAACACGTGCTGCGCCTTGTGGGCGGCCAGCGCCGCCATGAAGCCGGACCCGGTGCCGATTTCCAGCACATGTTCGTGCGGTTTGATGCCGATCTCCTGCAGAAAGCGCCCTTCGACCTTGGGCGCGAACATGAACTCGCCCGTGTCGATGCCGTCAACCTTCAGCGGGATCTCCAGATCCATGAAGGCCAGCGCGCGATAGGCCGGCGGCGCAAAATCTTCGCGCTTGACCACGAGCAGCAGGTCGAGCACCGACTGATCGAGCACCTCCCACGTCCGCACCTGCTGCTCGACCATGTTGAAGCGGGCTTTCTCAACGTCGAACGCAACGGTCGGTGAATTCATCGCCACAACTTTCGCAAACGAGCCAACGCGACAGGCGCGAATCTTAGCAATCGCGCGTGCACCCTCATGTCATTTCGCTCCCCGATAGCGTCGTTCTGTCGCATCGATCAGCGCGCGGCCGGACGGCGGCGCGCTTTTCGACCGGCTGCCGGGGCCGTGACGCCTCCCTGCAGCGAGGCCAGTGCCATGTCCAGCAGGGTTTCGATGCAGCGATCCGCGTCGACCGGCTTCGACGAGCAGGGTCCGAACGAGCGCTTCCACAGGCTCAGCATCACCATCGGTGCCGAGAACACGTGAACGAAGGTCTCGATGTGCACCGACCGGAATTCGCCACGCGCAATGCCGCGCTCGACGACGGCCGCGATGAGGCGATGCCAGGGTTCGATGACCTCCTCGAGGAAGAAGCGCGTGATCTCTGGAAAATTGCCACTCTCGGCCATCATCAGCTTGCTGATGCCGCCGGCCTGCGTCGCGCCGAATTCTTTCCACCAGCGATGCGTCAGCGTTTTGAGCAGTTCGGCCGAACTGCCTGCGAATGTGGACACCTCGTCACGCGCGGCGCTGATACGTTCGACGATGTTCTCGCGCACCACGGCCTTGAACAGTTCCTCCTTGTTTTCGAAATACAGGTACAGCGTGCCCTTGGACACGCCCGCGCGTGCGGCAACGTCGTCGAGGCGCGTGCCGGCAAACCCGCGCTCGACAAACAGGTCCAAGGCCGCGGCGAGCAGCTCAGCCGGCCGCGCTTCCTTGCGGCGGACCCAGCGTGGTCTGGTTTCGGCTGATTCGCTGATCTTCAATGTGCGAAGTCGGTGCAGGGAAATTTTAATGACTGACTGGTCAGTAATATAGATTGATCGCGCAGGTGGGTCAAGGAAGACGGCATCTTCCCGACGCATTGGCGGCGCCAGCGTCACATTGAATTCTTCGAGTGTGGCGCTCGTGCTGATCGTCCAACGTGGCTTGCATTGCGCCGGTCCTCTGCGACGGGGCCGACCTCACGACGTGGTGCGCGCCAGCTGCCTGCGCAGGCATCGTCGGGCGCTCGACACACGGTTCGACGCCGGTTGCCATCAGCACGTATCCTTGCCACGCGTGTGCACGCAATGCGTGGCGACGGGCAACGTTGCCGGCAGGACGGTTTCGATAGTGACGTGGGCAAACCCTTTTCGCAGGCACCTTTGCTTGAAGAGATCGGGCGATTGAATCCGCAGGGTTTGTAGATGACGCAGGCGGACGAAGCGATGGGCAACGAATACAGCCTCGATATGTTGACGGCAGCAACCGGCGCCGAGGGCGAGCTTGCGGTGCAGGTCGCGAGCACTTTCCTGCGGGTGGGTCCCGACCTGCGTGAAAGGCTGCACGCTGCGGTCGCCGGCGCGGATGCGAACGGCGTAGTCGCTGCCGCGCACGAATTGAAGGGCATGGCGGCGATGATCGGCGCCGAACGCCTTTCACTGGCGGCCAAGGCGCTGGAGATGGCGGGGCGCAACGGCGAGCGTGAGTTCTATTCCGATCCCGCACCGTTGGCGCGCATCGAGGATGAGTGGGTGTGCGTCGCGGACACGCTCAAGGCGCTGACGCCGCCAGGCTGACCCGCGCGGACGGCTGCACGACGGATCGGTTCACCCGAAAGTCAAACCATGCGTGTGTGCAATGTAGCGACGATCGCCGGCGTCGACCCCTCAGGCGGCGCAGGCGTACTCGCTGACGTCAAGGCAATCAGCGCGCAGCGTGCGTACGCCTGTGCTGTGATCACCGCGCTGACGGCGCAGAACACAAAGGCCGTGACCGGCATTCACGCGGTTCCCGCGCCCTTTGTGCTCGAGCAGATCGATGTGCTGTTTGCCGACGTCGCGATCGATGCGGCCAAGATCGGCATGGTCGGCGGCCGCCCGGTGATCGAAGCCGTGGCCGAAGGGCTGCAGCACTGGGCGCCGCCTTTCGTCGTGCTCGACCCGGTGATGATCGCCAAGAGTGGCGATGCGTTGCTGGAGAAGGATGCGGTCGGCGCGCTGCGCGAAGCGCTGCTGCCGCTGGCAACCGTGATCACGCCCAATCTGCCCGAGGCGGGCGTGCTGCTGGAGCAAAGAGCGCCGGACAGTCTGCGTGAGATGCGCCAGACCGCGGAGCGCCTGCGCGACAGGATGCAGCACACCGGCGAGCGCTGGGTGTTGCTCAAGGGCGGGCACCTGCCGTTCGGCGATGCGGTTGATCTGCTGAGCGATGGCGACAAGATGATTGAACTCACCGCCCCGCGCGTGCAGACGAAGAACACGCACGGCACCGGCTGCACGCTGTCGGCGGCGCTGGCTGCGCTGCTGCCGCAACTGGCGAATGTGCCGGAGGCAGCGCGGCGCGCCAAGGCGTACCTGACGCAGGCGCTGGTCCATGCGGATGTGCTCAGTGTTGGCAAAGGGCACGGGCCGGTGCATCACTTTCATGCGATGTGGAAGTAACGTGCGCTCTCCGCCGCGCGGGCGGTTACTTCTCTTGTCTCGCCAAGAGAAGTAACCAAGACAACGCTTGCGTTGCGGCGAGGCTAACTTGCGCGTAGCGCAAGTTAAGCGAAGCGGCCGGAGCCACAAGGCGAGCCTGCGGAGCCGCCGCCTGCGGCGGTTCCTTCCGCTGCTCGAGGCGGACGGCAAGCGTCGTGAACTCGGGCGATCTCGGAGCGAAGCTCCGAGCCACGCCCTCAGACAACGACACCCGACATCCCCGTTCGCCCCTGCGCGGCTCAGCGGCTTCGAAGGCGGAATGTCAACTGATGCCCTCACCCTGACCCTCTCCCCGATGGGAGAGGGAAGGAGTTGAAAGAGAGCCGGCGCGATCAATGCATTCCAGGATCTCGGCCAAGTGTCGTAAGCGGGTGGGTATCAGGGCCAACGTCAGAGTCAACCGCCGCGCGCGGCCTTTGCGCGCGTCCGCGTTGCACGCCGAGTTACACCCCAGGCCGACTTGCTTGCGCTCAACACGACACGCAAGGCTTCATTGACTGCGGCAGAGTTGGGAAACGCCCGAGCGACGTCGGTGTCCAGCACGACGATGTTTGAGCCTTCTTTCAGAAGGCGCTTGTAGTACTTTCCGCGAACGGCCTTTGAGTAGTCGAAGTTGTACTCGGCACGCATCTCACCAGATGAAGGCGACGGGACTTTAGGTTTCATGGCGTTTGCGCTCACCGGCGCTGGCAAGTCTTGCACTGATGATCCGAAGCGACGCTCCTCGTTCCGTGTGCGAAACGACGAGCAGACGACCGTGAGAAGAATAGCCGATGGTGAGGGACCGCAACTCCCCTACGGAATGATCCGGGTCGTCAAACGTAGCCGCAAGTGGATCGTAGAAGATCGTGGCGGCTTCGTCGAAAGAAACCCGGTGTTTCTTGACGTTCTCTGCGGCTTTGTCCGCGTCCCATTCAAAGTGCATCGTCGTTCGCGATGAGATTCTTGGGGTCTACCGTGATGCAGGGAGCAACACGTCTGCCATATGGCATCCCGTCCTGCTCCCTGACCTGGCTTATCAGTGCGCTGCAGGATAGCCGGATCGGCCGGTCTGCGTCATCGGATCGTTTGCATCGCTCCAACGCGCCGCCGGCTTGTCTTTCCGCCTTCGAAGCCGCTGAGCAGCGCGGGGGCGGATGGGGATACGGGTGTCGTTGTCTGAGGGCGTGGCTCGGCGCGCCGCGCAGAGATCGCCCGAGTTCACGACACCCGCCGTCCGTCCCGAGCAGCGCAAGGAACCCGCGCAGCGGGCGGCTTCTTAGGCTCGCGTTCTCTTGCTCACTTGTCTTGGCGAGACAAGAGAAGTGAGAGCCACGCGGCTTGAGCGTTGGCGCAACGAAGAAGCGCAGACACAAATCTCGAAGCGCTATTTGTTGAGCGAGACCTTCGGCACCGCGCCGCTCTGCGGCTCGATGCGTTTGCGACCCGGCTCCACCGCTGCCAGCGGCGCCACTTCCCGCATCGTCTTCAGGCTCCTGACCGCCAGCCGCTGATAGGCCTGTGTTCCCTCGACCTTCCACGCGATTTCATCCGCGGTCAGTTCGCGCAGGACCTTGGCGGGGATGCCGGCTGCCAGCATGCGCGGTCCGATGACGACGCCGGCCTTGACGAAAGCGCAGGCGGCGATCATCGCGGATTCACCGACCACCGCTTCGTCCATCACGACGGCGTTCATGCCGACCATCGCGTTGCGTTTGATCACGCAGCCGTGCAGCACGGCGCCATGACCGATATGGCCATCGATCTCGACGACGGTATCCGAATGCGGAAACCCGTGAATCACACAGGTGTCCTGCAGATTCGCGCCTTCTTCGAGAACGATGCGGCCGAAGTCGCCGCGGATGCTTGCCGCCGGTCCCACGTAGCAGCGCGGCCCGATGATCACGTCGCCGATCAGGATCGCGGTCGGGTGCACGAACGCGGTCGGATCGATCACCGGCCGGATGCCGTCGATTTCGTAGCAGGGCATCGCGCGCTCAGACGTGGACCCGTCGCTGCACGACGCGGAAGCGGTTGGCGACGAATGCACTGTCGGCGTAGCTCGCGTTCGCGGCCGGGTTCGCACCCGTGGCGTGATAGTCGGAGAACGCCGCCGACTGGTTGACGAACACCGCACCGGTCAGGTTGATGGACAACGCCACGCCCGCGCGCTGTGTCGCTTCGGTCATCGCGTCGATGAACGCGGCATGCTTCGAGTACACGCCGACCGTCAGCGCGCCATGCTCGCGCACGATCCGCTCGGACAGCGCCGCCAGCGCAGCGGCATCGCCCGGGACCGCGACCACGGTTGAGATCGGGCCGAAACGTTCCTGCATGTACACGCCTTCGTGCGTGGCGTCGGTCTTCAGCACGATCGGCGTGTGCACCTCGGCGTGCGGGAAATCGGGATGGACCAGTTTCTTCGACGCCAGAACCACGGTCGCCAGCTTCGACGCCTCGGCCATGCGCTGCAGCGTTTCCGGCGCCTGGATCGCACCCAGCACCGCGCACGCGGTCGCCTGATCGGCGAGGAACTTCTCGATCGCGGTTCCAAGATCGTGCGCGACTTCATCGAACGATTTCGGCCCAAGGTCGGTTTCGATTCCGGCCGCCGGCACCAGGATCGCCTTGGTCGTCGTGCACATCTGTCCGGAATACAGTGACAGGGTGAACGCCAGGTTGCGCAGCATGCCCTTGTAGTTGTCGGTGGACTCGATCACGACGTTGTTCACGCCGGACAGTTCCGCGTACACCTGCCTGTCGGGCGCGTGGGCGCGCGCCTGCGTCAACAACCAGTGGCCGAAGGTTGATCCGCCGGTGAAGTCGATCGACTTCACCTTCGAATGCGTCGCCAGCAGTTGCGTTGTTTCCGGTTTGTCGACGGCGGCGAGCGTGACCAGATTCGGATCAATGCCGTTTTCGGCCAGCACGGTGCGGATGATGCGCACCGTGATTGCTGCCGGCAGCACGCTCCACGGATGCGGCTTGACGATCACCGGGTTGCCGGTCACTAGCGCCGCAAACAGTCCCGGATAGGTGTTCCAGGTCGGGAATGTGCTGCAGCCGATCACGAGTGCGACGCCGCGGCCGATGACCTCGAACCGTTTTTCCATCACCAGCGGTGGATTCCTTCCCTGCGGTTTTTCCCAGCGCGCGACGCCGGGGACAAAGCGCATCTCGCGATATGCATACGCCAGCGCTTCAAGACCGCGGTCCTGCGCGTGCGGGCCACCAGCCTGGAACGCCATCATCCAGCCTTGACCCGTGGTCAGCATCACCGCATGCGCGATCTCGAAGCTCGCCTTGTTCAGGCGCTCCAGCATCTCCAGGCACATCCCCGTGCGCCCGTCGACGCCGAGCTTCTGCCAGGCCGGCAGCGCATGTTCAGCGGCCGACAGCAGGGCTTCGGCGTCGCACACCGGGTACTGCACGTCGAGCCTGATGCCGTAAGGCGACCGGTCGGACGCCACCCAGTCCGACTGCCCCGGCTGATCGAGCGCAAAGCGGCCGCCAAACAACGCCTGCACGGCGGCCTTTCCCAGGTCGTGCGCGGTTTCGCCGTACACCTTCGGGCTTGGCATTTCCGGATACGGACTCCAGTAACCGCGGGTGGCGATTGCATTGAGCGCGCCGTCCAGCGTGGCGCGGTGCTTGTCGAACAGAGGGTGGGTCACGGTGTCTCCAATTGCTTATCGGCGGGTGCAAGGCGCTTGCGCGCGGGCGGAACAAAAACTACTATTGATTGACCGGTCGGTCAATTTTGCGGTCAACTTTGGTCGGCGCGTATTCCAGTCGGCTGGCCATCAAGCATAGAAGCCGCGGTGCAGCGGCCGCTCCGAGGAGTTGCATGACAAGTTATGAAAGCATCCGGCTTGACGTCGCCGCCGGCGTGGCAACGCTGACGCTGAATCGGCCCGATCGGCTGAACAGCTTCACTGTAGCAATGCATCGCGAAGTGCGCGCCGCGCTTGACGCGGTGCGCAGTGACCACGCGGTTCGCTGCCTCGTGCTGACCGGGGCCGGGCGCGGTTTCTGCGCCGGGCAGGATCTGAATGATCGCGCTGTCGCCCCCGGCGATGCCCCGCTCGACCTTGGTGCGTCGATCAACAACTACTACAAGCCGCTGGTGCTCGCGTTGAACAGTCTGCCGCTGCCGGTGATCGCCGCGGTCAATGGGGTGGCGGCAGGTGCCGGCGCCAACATCGCGCTGGCGTGCGATCTCGTGTTTGCGGCGCGCTCCGCGAGCTTCATCCAGTCGTTCGCGAAGATCGGCCTCGTGCCGGACTCGGGCGGCACGTGGGTGCTGCCGAAGCTTGTTGGTCAGGCGCGCGCGCTGGGACTGGCGTTGCTTGGTGACAAGCTGTCGGCCGAGCAGGCCCAGGCGTGGGGCCTGATCTGGAAGTGCGTCGACGACGCCGAACTGATGCCGGTCGTCCGCACGGTGGCCGAGCAACTCGCGGCGGGTCCGACGCGCGGGTTTGCGCGCACAAAAGAGGCGATCTACGCCGCCAGCGCGCTGCCCCTTGAACGCAGCCTCGATCTCGAACGAGATTTCCAGCGCGAACTTGGCCGCTCGAACGATTATCGCGAGGGTGTGGCGGCGTTCATGGAGAAACGCGCGCCCAGGTTCACAGGAGAGTGATTTGACGCACGCCTTGTCATCGTCGGTTGCGGTCGGAATCATCGGTGCCGGTTCGATGGGCGCCGGCATTGCGCAGGTAGCCGCGCGTGCCGGCCACCGCGTGCTGCTGTACGACAGCAACGCGAACGCGGTCACGACCGCACGAGACGCAATGCAGCGCGAGCTGCACGCACTTGCCGGCAAGGGCAAGCTCGCGGCGGGCGAGGCTGATGCGACCGTCGCGCGCATTCAGCCCGCGGCGGCGCTGGCAGACCTGCGTCCGTGCGGGCTGATCGTCGAGGCGGTGGTCGAAGATCTGGCGATCAAGCAGGACCTCTTTCGAGCCCTGGAAAGCACGGTTGGCGAGGCATGTCTGTTCGCCACCAACACGTCATCGCTGTCGATCACCGCGATCGGTGCCGCGCTCGTGCGCCCCGGGCGGCTGGCCGGCATGCACTTCTTCAACCCGCCGACGCGGATGCGGCTGGTCGAGGTGGTGAGCGGCATGGCGACCGCCGAAGATGTCGCGCAGACGATTGCCGCGACGGCGCGCGCCTGGGGCAAGCACACCGTGTTTGCCAAATCCACGCCGGGGTTCATCGTCAACCGGCTGGCGCGGCCGTTCTATGGCGAAGCCTGGCGCGTGCTCGCGGAAAACGCGGCTGAACCGCCGACGCTCGACGCCATCATGCGCGACTGCGGCGGCTTCCCAATGGGTCCTTTCGAGCTGATGGACCTGATCGGCCACGACGTGAATCTCATCGTGACCAGGTCGGTGTTCGATGCAACGTTTGGCGATCGCCGTTACGCGCCGGCGCTGGGGCAGCAGGAACTGGTGCGCGGCGGCTGGCTTGGACGCAAGAGCGGTCGCGGCATGTATGACTACCGCCCCGGCGCAGCGAAGGCGGAGCCGAGTGTGGAGCCGGGTGCCGATCCGGTGACGCGCGTGACGCTGGTGGGCTCGCTCGGCATCGCCACACCGATCATCACGCGGCTCGAGCGTGCCGGAATCGAGGTGGTTCGGGTCGAGAACCGCAGCAACGCACCCGGCTGGCTCGAAATCGGATCGGCGCGCCTGATGTTGAGCGACGGCCGCTGCGCCAGCCAGCGCGCGCTTGAGATCGGTCATCCGCAACTGGTGTTGTTCGACCTCGCGCTTGACTATGCAACCGCCACACGTCTGGCGCTGGCACGCGCCGACCAGTGCGGCGAATCGGCCGTACGCACCGTGTGCGCCACGCTGGCGCGCGCCGGCTTTGCCTGCTCGCGGCTGGATGATGTGGCCGGCCTGATCGTGCTGCGGACCATCGCGATGCTGGTCAACGAGGCGGCCGACGCAGTCACGTATGGCATCTGCACGGCGGACGCGATCGACGAGGCGATGCGCTACGGCGTCAACTACCCGCGTGGTCCCATGGCGTGGGCCGAGGCGGTCGGAGTCGATTTCTTCGCCCAGGTGCTCGCCAACCTGCGCGCGCACTACGGCGAGGAGCGTTATCGCACGTCGGTGCTGATCCAGCGGCGCGGCTGGAGTGGCACCGGGTTTCAGGAACAACCATGAGCGAATCTCATGGCCAACGGCCCGATCCGCAGACCGTGGCCGAGGCGGTGCGGCGCAAGATGTTCGAGAACGACCATGCCTCGAAGAGCCTCGGCATGCAGATCGAAGCGATCTCGCCCGGCTACGCGCGCGTGACGATGGTGGTGCGACACGACATGCTCAACGGCTTCGGCCTGTGTCACGGCGGCATCATCACGACCCTGGCCGACACGGCCTTTGCATTCGCCTGCAACAGCCACAACGAACTGACGCTCGCCTCCGGAATCTTCATCGAGATCCTCAACCCCGGGCACGAAGGCGACCGCCTGCTGGCCGAGGCGCGCGAGGTCACCATCAACGGGCGGCTGGGCCTGTACGACATCCTGGTGACGAACCAGCACCTCAAGCAGGTGGCGCTGATGCGCGGCCGCTCGCACACCATGAAGGGCAAGCACATCGTGGATTTTTCTCACCCATGACGCGAAGGAACCGACGATGCCGGTGAAGAAACCCGCCCCGGGCGATCTCGAGCCGATCGAGCGCGCCAGCCGCGACGAACTGCAGGCGCTGCAACTGCAGCGTCTCAAATGGACGCTGGCGCATACCTACGACAACGTGCCGCACTACCGGCGCAAGTTCGACGCGGCCGGCGTGCATCCGTCGGATGTGAAGTCGCTCGCCGATCTCGCGAAGTTTCCGTTCACCACCAAGGTCGACCTGCGCGACAACTACCCGTACGGACTGTTCGCCGTGCCGCGCGAGAAGGTCGTGCGCATCCACGCCTCCAGCGGCACCACGGGCAAACCCACCGTGGTGGGCTACACGCAGAACGACATCGACATGTGGGCGACCGTGATGGCACGCTCGATCCGCGGCGCGGGCGGCCGCGCCGGCGACATCGTGCACGTCGCCTACGGCTACGGCCTTTTCACCGGCGGACTGGGCGCGCATTACGGCGCCGAGCGGCTGGGCTGCACGGTGATTCCGATGTCGGGCGGCATGACCGAGCGCCAGGTGCAGCTCATCGCTGATTTCAAGCCGAGCATCATCATGGTGACGCCGTCGTACATGCTGGCGATCGCCGAGGAAATGGAGCATCAGGGTTTCGACCCGCGCGCCTCGTCGCTCAAGATCGGCATCTTCGGCGCCGAGCCGTGGACGCCTTCGATGCGCCTGGCGATCGAAACCAAGGTCGGCATCGACGCGATCGACATCTACGGGCTGTCGGAAATCATCGGGCCGGGAGTGGCGCAGGAGTGCGTCGAGACCAAGGACGGCCTGACCGTCTGGGAAGACCACTTCTACCCGGAGATCGTCGATCCCGATACCGGTGCGGTGCTGCCCGATGGCGAGAAGGGCGAACTGGTGTTCACGTCGCTCACCAAGGAAGCGCTGCCGATGATCCGCTATCGAACGCGCGATCTGACGCGGCTGCTGCCGCCGACCGCGCGCTCGATGCGGCGGATCGAGAAGATCACCGGCCGCTCCGACGACATGCTGATCATCCGTGGAGTGAACGTGTTTCCGACCCAGGTCGAAGAGCAGATCCTCAAGCAACCGGAACTGACGCCGCATTACATGCTCGAGATCACCCGGCCCGAGCATCTGGACGAGATGACGGTGCATGTCGAGATGGGACCGGAACTCGCCAACGCTGCGCAGGACGTGCGCCACGCGGCCGCGCGCAAGCTCGAGCACAACATCAAGAACTACATCGGCGTCAGCACCACGGTGCGGCTCGCGTTGCCGGGCGGTGTGGAGCGCTCGATCGGCAAGGCGAAGCGCATTCTCGACAAGCGGCCGAAATGACTTGGCTCACCACAGAGACACAGAGAAGGAGCCTCTTGCAGTTCTCTGTGCCCTCGGTGTCTCGATGGTGAAAACGATTCTGGGGATTCAATCATGTACACACAGGCGATGGACATTCCGCAGGGCAAGGACGAGAAAGCGGCGCCGCGCGGCCCGCGCTCGCTGAAAGACGCGGAGTACGAGGCCGAGTTTGACACCAAGGTCGCGCGCGGCGACTTCATCGAACCCAAGGACTGGATGCCGGACGGTTACCGCAAGACGCTGGTGCGGCAGATCAGCCAGCATGCGCACAGCGAGATCGTCGGCATGCTGCCCGAAGGCAACTGGATCACACGCGCGCCGACGCTCAAGCGCAAGAGCATCCTGCTGGCCAAGGTGCAGGACGAAGGCGGCCACGGCCTGTACCTGTACGCGGCGGCCGAAACGCTTGGTGTGTCGCGCGATGACCTGATCGATGCGCTTCATTCCGGCAAGGCCAAGTACTCGTCGATCTTCAACTACCCGACCTTGAACTGGGCCGACATCGGCGTGATCGGCTGGCTGGTCGACGGCGCGGCGATCATGAACCAGATTCCGCTCACGCGCTGTTCCTACGGCCCGTACGCGCGCGCGATGATCCGCATCTGCAAGGAGGAGTCCTTCCACCAGCGCCAGGGCTACGACCTGCTGCTGACGATGATGCAGGGCACGGCGGAACAGCGCGCGCTGGTGCAGGACGCCGTCAATCGATGGTGGTGGCCGTCGCTGATGATGTTCGGCCCGCATGATGCGGAGTCGATGCACAGCGGCGACTCGATGAAGTGGGGCATCAAGCGGATCAGCAACGACGACCTGCGCCAGAAGTTCGTCGACGCCACGGTGCCGCAGTCCAAGGTGCTCGGCGTCACATTGCCCGATCCGCAGCTCAAGTGGAACGAAACGCGCGGCCACTTCGACTTCGGGCCGATCGACTGGAGTGAATTCTGGAACGTCGTCAACGGACACGGCCCGTGTGCCAAGGACCGTCTTGCCGATCGCATCCAGGCCTGGGAAGACGGCGCGTGGGTGCGCGCAGCGGCGGTCGCCTATGCCGACAAGCAGGCGCTGCGCGAGCGGCAGGCAGCGTAGTTCGATGAAAACGCCCCTCACCCTAGCCCTCTCCCCGGTGATCGGGGAGAGGGGATGAGTTCTCCCTCGCCCGCATCAGCGGGAGAGGGCTGGGGTGAGGGCAAACAATGCAGCGAAGGATCCAGACGATGGACAAGAAGGAATGGCCTTTGTGGGAAGTCTTCATCCGCAGCCGCAACGGGCTGGATCACAAGCACTGCGGCAGCGTGCATGCGCCGGACGCGAAGATCGCTCTGCAAAACGCGCGCGATGTCTACACGCGCCGCCTGGAGGGGGTGAGCATCTGGGTCGTGCGCGCCGATCAGATTCACGCATCGGATCCTGACGCCAAGCCGGAGATGTTCGATCCGGCCGAAGACAAGATCTACCGGCATCCGACCTTCTATAAGTTGCCCGATGAAGTGAATCACATGTGATGAGACGCGGATGACCAGCACCGTCAAAACCAACACGGCCCACCTCGACTACCTGCTGCGCATCGCCGACTCATCGCTGATCCTCGGGCAGCGCCTGTCGGAATGGTGCGGCCACGGGCCGGTCCTGGAAGAGGACATTGCGCTCGCCAATACTGCGCTCGACCTGATCGGGCAGGCGCGGCTGTTGCTGACCCATGTCGGGCGGCTTGAAGACCATGGCCGCGACGAAGACGCGCTCGCATTCCTGCGCGCCGAGCACGCCTATCGCAATGTGTCGATGGTCGAGCTGCCGAACGAGGATTTCGCGCGCACCGTACTGCGCAATTACCTTTTCACATCGTTCCAGTTGCCGCTGTGGCAGGCGCTGCAGACCTCGGCGGACCAGGAACTGGCAGCGATCGCGGGCAAGAGCCTGAAGGAGACCCGCTATCACCAGCAGCACGCGGCCGACTGGACCGTGCGGCTGGGCGACGGCACCGATGAATCGCATGCGCGGATGCAGCGCGCACTCGATTACCTGTGGCCCTACACCGCCGAGTTCTTCTCGCCGACGCCGGAGGACGAGGCCGTCGTCGCCGCGCAGATCGGCGCGGCATGGTCGACGCTGCAAGGCGCATGGGAATCACAGGTCATGCCGGCGCTCGCGGCCGCGACACTGCAGGTGCCGCAGCGCTCGCCGTTCCTGTCGCGCGGCAAGGAGGGCGTGCACACCGAGCACATGGGCCATCTGCTGACCGAGATGCAGTACCTGCAGCGCACCTATCCCGGGGGCACTTGGTGACCGCGATGACCGTCGAGCGCGCGTGGGACGTGCTGTCACACGTGCCTGACCCCGAGATCCCGGTGATCTCGGTGACGGAGCTCGGCATCGTGCGCGATGTGCGCGTGTGCAATGACGCGATCGAAGTCGTGGTCACGCCGACTTACTCGGGTTGCCCCGCGACCGAAGTGATTGCGCGTTCAATCGAGCAGGCGCTGCATGAGGCCGGCGCGCCCGTTGTGCGCATCGAGCAGCGACTGTCGCCCGCATGGACCACCGACTGGATCACGGTTGAGGCGAAACAGAAGCTGAATGCTTACGGCATCGCGCCGCCGCATGCGGCGCAACTGGAATCCCTGCCGCCGCGATTCCCGGTCGAGCCCGCAGAGCGACCAATCGTCTTCACGCCCCGAGCCATCGCCTGTCCGCGCTGCGCGAGCCTCGACACCGAGCGCCTGTCGCAGTTCGGCGCGACCGCGTGCAAGGCGCTTTACCGCTGCCGCGCGTGTCGCGAACCGTTCGAATACTTCAAGCCCCTGTAGCGAGATGACACCCAGGTTTCATTCACTTCGCATTGCCGATGTCCGCCGCGAGACGCCGGATTCGATCAGCCTGCGGTTCGATGTCCCGCCGGAGCTGGCACCCGATTACCGCTTCGAACCGGGCCAGCACCTCGCGCTGCGGGCGCACCTCGACGGCGAGGAGCTGCGGCGCTCCTATTCGATCTGCAGCGGCCTCGATGAAGGCGAACTGCGCGTTGCGATCAAGAAGGTCGCCGGCGGCCGCTTCTCGGTCTGGGTCAACGAGTCATTGAAACGCGGCGACGCGATCGACGTGATGACGCCGGAAGGCCGCTTCCACACGCCGCTCGATCCGACGCACGCCAGGCACTACGTCGCCTTCGCCGCCGGCAGCGGCATCACACCGATCCTGTCCCTCGTGAAGACGACCCTTGCGCGCGAGCCGCGGTCCCGCTTCACGCTGATCTACGGCAACCGCAGGCAGTCGTCGGTGATGTTCCACGAGGCGCTCGAAGACCTGAAGGACCGCTATCTCAGCCGGTTTGCGCTGTACAACGTGTTCTCGCGCGAGGAGCAGGAGGTCGATCTGTTCAACGGCCGCATCGATGCCGCCAAGGTGCGCGCGTTTCTCGCCACGCTGGTGCCGGCCGACACGATCGACGAGGCGTTCATCTGCGGCCCGTCGTCGATGATCGACGAAGCCGAGTCCGCGTTGCTCGCGGCCGGCGTGCCCGCAGGGCACGTGCACGTGGAGCGTTTTGGCACGCTGAGCGCGGCGGGCGCTGCGGCGGTCGAGCCGGTCGCCGATGCGGCCGAAGCCCATGTGACGCTGCTGATCGACGGCCTGCGCCGCGAGGTCGAGTTCCATCGCGAGCACGGCTCGATCCTTGACGCGGGGCAGGCCGCCGGGCTTGACCTGCCGTTTTCGTGCAAGGGCGGCATGTGCTGCACCTGCCGCGCCAAGCTGCTCGAAGGTGAGGTCAAGATGCGCAAGAACTTCGCGCTCGAACCGGCCGATGTCGCCGCCGGCTTCGTGCTCACGTGCCAGTCATATCCGCTGACCGGGCGGGTGGTGCTGAGCTACGACGATCGATGAAAACGCATCGGGCCTTTTCGTTGCCTTTGTATCCGCGCGCGGCGCCGGGAAGAAAGCCCCTCGCCCTCTGGGAGAGGGGTTGGGGTGAGGGAAATGGCGCGCCAATTGGAACAGCCCGGATGCACGTGCGTCGCGCAGCGACGCGTACATCCGGGCTGCGGATCTGAGATGGCCCGTACACGCGCCGCCACCTTTGATGTCCAGCGCGAGGCAATGCTGGCGGCGGCGGCGCAGTTGTTCGCCGAACGCGGCTACGCCGCCGCGTCGGTGGCTGAACTCGCGCACGCACTCGGTGTGTCCAAGGCGCTGCTGTACCACTACTACCGAGACAAGGAGCAGTTGCTGTTCGACATCGTCGATCGCTATCTGGACGGGTTGCTCGCGCTTGTGACCGAGGTGCAGGCCCCGGGTTTGCCGGCCGAGGCTTACCTGCGCACGCTGATCGAGCGCTTCATGCGCGCCTACGAGCACTCGGCCGCGTATCACCGCGTGCTGGTGCAGGACGTGAAATACCTGAGCCCCACGCACCGGAATCGCGCCCGCGCCAGGCAGCGCCGCGTCGTCGAGGCGTTCGCCGCGGCCATCGTTACCGTGGCGCCGGAACTCCAGAAAGGATCGCTTCTCAAGCCGGTCACGATGGTGCTGTTCGGGATGATGAACTGGACCTTCACCTGGCTGCGGGAGAACGGCGCGCTGTCGTACGCCGACCTGGCACCGGTGGTGGCCGGGATTTTTCTCGGCGGGGTGAGGCAAATCAAGGTGTCGCGGGCGCCGCAAACGAAGAATGGCGGACGAGCCGCAGCCGGCGGCGCGCGGGAAAGCCACGAAAAGCCCGGGCGAGTCGGCAGCCGACCCCGCCTTGTTGAAGCAGGGGGAATTTGATCTGATTCGTTCTTAGAAGAAAGGGTGACCTCGGCGCCCATGCCGCAAAGACCGATCCAGCAAGCTTCAGCACCTGAAAGAGGAGACACATGAGACTGAATCTCGCACTTTTCGCCGCGGCCGCCGCATTTGGCGTCGCCACCGCAACCGCGCAGGACATCAAGGTCGGCGTCACGCTGTCGGCGACCGGCCCGGCCGCGTCGCTGGGCATTCCGGAGCGCAACACCTTTGCGCTGATGCCGCAGACGATCGGCGGCAAGAATATCCAGTACACGATTCTGGATGACGCGTCCGACACGACGACGGCGGTCAAGAACACGCGCAAGCTGATCAGCGAGGACAAGGTCGACGTCGTAATCGGCTCGACCGTGACGCCGAATTCTCTCGCGATGATCGATGTCGCTGCCGAATCCGAAACGCCGATGATCTCGATGGCCGCCTCGGCACGTATCGTCGAGCCGGTCGACGCGAAGAAGCGCTGGGTCTTCAAGACGCCGCAGAACGACCAGCAGATGGCCGTCGTCATCATCGGCCACATGCTGGCAAACGGGATCAAGACGGTCGCATACATCGGCTTTGCCGATGCGTACGGCGAGGGCTGGTGGGGCGCCTTCTCATCGATCGGCGAGGCGCGGGGGCTCAAGATCATCGGCAACGAGCGCTTCCAGCGCACTGACACCTCCGTCACCGGGCAGATCCTAAAGATCATCTCCGCCCGCCCCGACGCAGTCCTGATCGGCGGCTCGGGCACGCCGGCCGCGCTGCCGCAGAAGACGCTGAAGGAGCGCGGTTACGCCGGCAAGATCTACCAGACCCACGGCGTGGCCAACAACGACTTCCTGCGCGTGTGCGGCAAGGACTGTGAAGACACGTTCCTGCCGGCCGGCCCGGTGCTGGTGGCCGAGCAGCTGTCCAACGATCATCCAGTCAAGAAATCGGCCCAGGCGTATATCGCCGCCTATGAAAAGGCGCATGGCAAGGGCAGCGTTTCGACCTTCGGTGCGCACGCGTGGGACGCCGGCATCCTGCTACAGGCGGCGGTTCCCGTCGCGCTGAAGAAGGCACAGCCCGGCACCAGGGAGTTCCGCGTTGCGTTGCGCGACGCGCTCGAGGGTGTGAAGAACGCCGCCGGCGCGCACGGCATCTTCAACATGACCACGGGCGATCACCTCGGTCTCGACCAGCGCGCCGCGGTGATGGTGCAGATCAAGAACGGCGCGTGGACGGTGGCGAAGTAAAACCGTCGGGAGTCGGGCGTCGGGAGTCGGGCGAACCCATGAGGCCGTCCGCAGCGGGTGAAGTCGTCTGCGCCACATGCGGTTGACTAGTCGCGGCTCTTGCAGCAAACCGAGCTCGACGGTCTGCTGACTCCCGACTCCCGATTCTCAACTCCCGACGCCCGACTCCCGACTCCCGACCCGAATGGACTTCCAAATCGCCCTGCTGCTCGGGCAGGACGGGATCACCAACGGCGCCATCTACGCGCTGCTGGCGCTGGCACTGGTGCTGGCGTTCGCGGTCACGCGCGTCATCTTCATTCCGCAGGGCGAGTTCGTCGCCTACGGCGCGCTGACGCTGGTGGCGCTGCAGGCGGGCAAGTTGCCGGGCACGCTGTGGCTGCTGATCATTGCCGGGGCGCTGGTGGCCACAATCGAGCTGATCGATGCCGGCCGCAGGAAGAGTTGGCGCGGTGTTCCGGTGATGCTGGCGTGGAACGTGGTATTTCCGTGGGCGTTGGTCGCGCTGCTGAAGTTCGTGCCCGTGCAGGGTGCCCCGATGCCGGTGCAGATCGCGCTGACATTGGCGGTGGTGGTGCCGCTCGGGCCGATGCTGTACCGCGTCGCTTATCAACCGCTGGCGGAAGCGTCAGTGCTGGTGCTGCTGATCGTGTCGGTCGCGGTGCACGTGGTGATGGTCGGCCTTGGCCTGCTGCTGTTCGGCGCCGAAGGCTCACGCACGCCGCCATTTTCCGAGGGCCGCTTCGAATTAAGTGGGGCAATGAGCGGCATGACGATCACCGCGCAGACGCTGTGGGTGATCGGCTGCTCGCTGGCGCTGATCGTGCTGCTGTACCTGCTGTTCGAGCGCACGCTGTACGGCAAAGCGCTGCGCGCGACGGCGGTCAATCGTCTCGGCGCGCGGCTGATGGGGATTCCGACCGCACTCGCCGGCAGGCTGTCGTTCTTCCTGTGCGCGCTGATCGGCGCGTTCTCCGGCATCCTGATCGCGCCGATCACGACCATCTATTACGACACGGGTTTTCTGATCGGGCTGAAGGGCTTCGTCGGCGCGATCATCGGCGGGCTGGCCAGCTATCCGATTGCGGCCGTCGGCGCGGTGCTGGTCGGGCTGCTCGAGTCGTATTCGTCCTTCTATGCCAGCGCGTACAAGGAGGTGATCGTCTTCACCCTGATCATTCCGGTGCTGCTGTGGCGCTCGCTCAAGGCGCACCACGTCGAGGACGAAGAGTGACTGTCTTGATGCACGGGGGCGGCTGCCCCCTTGGATTGCCCGCCTGTGGGGCGCATCGCGTTGGCGTGGTCTTGATGCAAGGGGGCGGTTGCCCCCTTGGATCCCCCGCTTGTGCGACGTATCGCGTCGGCGTGGGTGCTGCGTGCCGTGCGCATGACTACGAGGCCCGGACATGACACCCGGCCGTGTTCTGCTCGCCTTCCTCGCGCTGCTCGTACTGGCGCCGCTCGTGTTGCCGGAGTTCACGATCACGCTGCTCAATTACATCGGCCTGTATTCGCTGGTTGCGCTCGGGCTGGTGCTGCTGACGGGCGTTGGCGGATTGACATCGTTCGGCCAGGCGGCTTTCGTCGGTCTGGGTGCGTACACCACGGCGGTGCTGACGACGGCGACCAGTCTGCCGTCATGGCTGGCGTGGATCGGTGCCTCGACCTGGCTCGCGCTGCTGGCGGGCCTCGCACTGACGCTCGTGTGTGCGGTGGCCATCGGCATGCTGACGCTGCGTCTGTCGGGCCACTTTCTGCCGCTCGGCACGATTGCCTGGGGCATCAGCATCTATTTCCTGTTCGGAACTTCCGAATTGCTCGGTGGCTTCACCGGCCTGACCGGCATCCCGCCGATCGCGATCTTCGGCCACGCGTTCGAAAGCGGGCGCGAGATCTTCTACCTGATCTGGCTGTTCCTGGTCGCGGGCATCGTGACCACGCAGAACCTGCTCGATTCACGCGAGGGCCGCGCGATCCGCGCGCTCAAGGGCGGCCGCGTGATGGCCGAAGCGATGGGGGTCGATACGGCCCGGTCGCGGATGGCGATCTTCGTGCTCGCCGCACTGCAGGCGTGCGCATCGGGCTGGCTGTATGCGCACATGCAGCGCTTTCTGAACCCCACGCCGTTTTCGCTGCACACCGGTATCGAGTACCTGTTCATGGCGGTGGTCGGCGGCGCCGGGCAGGTGTGGGGGGCGCTGCTGGGCGCCACGGTCATCACGGTGGCCAAGCAATGGCTGCAGGACCTGCTGCCAAAGCTTGTGGGGCAGGCGGGCAACTTCGAAGTGATCGTGTTCGGCATCGTCATGGTGATCGTGCTGCAGCGTGCGCGCGACGGGCTGTGGCCGGTGCTGACGAAGTGGTTTCCGATCAAGATACGTCCGCGGATGATCGATCCGGGCGTGCCGCCGCTGGCGCGGCGCACCCGCCCGCCGGCGGGCGAAAGGCTGCTCGAAGTCAACGGCGCGACCATGCGCTTCGGCGGACTGGTGGCCGTCAACGAGATGAATCTCTCGATCGCCGCGGGCGAGATCGTCGCGCTGATCGGACCCAACGGCGCCGGTAAGACCACGACCTTCAACGTGATCTCGGGCGTGCTCGTTCCGACCACGGGCGACATCCGCTTTCGCGGCCAGCCGCTGCGCGGCCGAACCTCGCGCGAGATTGCCGCGCTCGGCATGAGCCGCACCTTCCAGCACGTGAAGCTGCTGCCCCTGATGAGCGTGGTCGACAACGTGGCGATCGGTGCGCACGGGCGCGAAAACCCCGGACTGCTGCGAGGCGTGGTGTCCGGCGCGTGGCGGCTTGAACGGCGCGACGAGATGCGCCTGCTCGCCGAAGCCGCGCGCCAGATCGAACGCGTGGGCTTGTCAGATCACATGTTCGAAGCCGCCGGGTCGTTGCCACTGGGCAAGCAGCGCCTGCTCGAGGTCGCGCGCGCGCTTGCCGCCGATCCGTCGCTGCTGCTGCTCGATGAACCCGCGGCCGGCCTGCGTTACCTTGAGAAACGCGCGCTCGCCGATCTGCTGCGCAAGCTGCGCGACGAGGGCATCGCGATCCTGCTGGTTGAACACGACATGGATTTCGTGATGGGCCTGGTCGATCGCGTGTACGTGATGGACTTCGGGCAGAAGATTTCCGAGGGCTCTCCCGAACAGGTGCAGCACGATCCGCGCGTGATGGAGGCATATTTGGGAGGCGTCGAATGACGCTCGACGTTCCCCTCCCCCCTGGTGGGGGAGGGGTAAGGGGAGAGGGGGACGTGCGCCGATGACCGACACCATCCTGCACGTGCGTGACTTGTGCGTCGGCTACGGCAAGGTCGAAGCGCTGCACAACGCGAACCTCAAGGTCGGCGCGGGACAGATCGTCACCGTGATCGGCCCCAACGGCGCCGGCAAGACGACGATGCTCGCCGCGATCATGGGTGCGCTGCCGCTCAATGGCTCGACCCGCGGCGAAATCATCTTCGACAGCACGCAATGCGCCGGCAATGAGGTCGAGCAGATGGTCGCCGCCGGCATGACGCTGGTGCCGGAAAAGCGCGAGCTGTTCGGCGAGATGACGGTCGAGGACAACCTGCTGCTGGGCGGCTTCCAGCGCTACCGGTCGGGACAACGCGACCAGTCGAAGACGATGCAGGAGGTCTTCGCCCTGTTCCCGCGCCTGCAGGAGCGCCGCGCGCAACTGGCCGGTACGCTGTCCGGCGGTGAGCGTCAGATGCTCGCGATCGGCCGCGCGTTGATGGCCAAGCCCAAGCTGCTGATGCTCGACGAGCCGTCGCTCGGGCTCGCTCCCCTGATCGTGCGCGAGATCTTTCACATCATCGAGGAGCTGAAGCGCCGCGGCGCGTCGATCCTGCTGATCGAGCAGAACGCGCGCGCCGCGCTGAAGGTGGCCGACTACGCGTACGTGCTGGAAACTGGCGAGGTCGCGCTCGAAGGGCCGGCGAGCGAACTGGCCAGCGATGCGCGCGTGATCGAAAGCTATCTCGGGTTGGGTGGCAAGCGGTGAACCGATGAGTGCGTATCCTCCACGACTGCGCGGCGTCGTCGCGCCGGTATCGACCCCCTTCAACGCCGACCTGTCGCCCGCGGCACCGCGCTTCATCCAGCACTGCAGATCGCTGCTGGGCCAGGGTGCGGGGCTGGCCGTGTTCGGCACGACATCGGAAGCCAATTCGCTGACCGTCAACGAAAAGCACGCGCTGCTGGACGCGCTGCTCGATGCGGGGCTACCGCCGCAAATGATGATGCCGGGCACCGGTACCTGCGCGCTGCCCGACACGATCGAACTGACACGCCACGCGGTGGCGTCGGGCTGCGCGGGCGTGCTGATGCTGCCGCCGTTCTATTACAAGGGTGTCAGCGACGAGGGCCTGTTCCGCAGCTACGCCCGGGTGATCGAGGGCGTTGCCGACCCGCGCCTGCGCATCTACCTGTATCACATCCCGCCGGTGGCGCAGGTGTCCATCAGCCTGCCGCTGATCTCGCGCCTGTTGAAGGCTTTCCCCGGCATCATCGCCGGCATCAAGGACAGTTCCGGCGACTGGAACAACACGGCGGCGATGCTCGACGAATTTCGTGCCCAGGAATTTGACGTGTTCTGCGGCTCGGAGAGCTTTCTGCTGCAGACGCTGCGCGGCGGCGGCGCCGGCTGCATCACGGCGACCGCGAACGTCAATGCGGCGGCGATCGCGCGCCTGTGTGCGCAGTGGCAGACGGCCGATGCCGATGCGCAGCAGGTGGCCCTGAACCGCCTGCGCGGTGTGTTCCAGAAGCTGCCGATGATCGCTGCGTTGAAGGCGGCGCTCGCATGGAAATCAGGTGACGAGACCTGGTCGATCGTGCGTCCGCCGCTGGTGGAGCTCGGCCAGGTGCCGCGAACGCAACTCGAAGCAGATCTCACCGCGATCGGATTCGAGCTGGCCGGTGCCGCAGCCGATAGCCAGCGTTGAACTGGAAGAGTTCGGCAGCTGCCCAACCGGGCGCTACCGAGCCATCACGTAAGCCCAAGTCGTTTGCCTGTGCCGCGGAGCGGCTCGCGGTTAGCGCGCACGCAAGTCGCTGCGTACCTCGCCAGTGAGGGCCAAGGCGTCTTCGCTGAGCGCGGTAGCGACCCGCCGCTCAGCAACCGACGCGGAACGGTCGTCAGCAACGAACGACGATCGATCTAGACCGTTTTGCGGATTCTCGGAAGGTAATGCCTTCGGTCTACTAACGGGGTGCCAGAAGTCATTCGTAGGTCTGCTTGAACATCGATACGTAATTTCGTTTTTCTCCGCTAATTCCAGAAATTGCGTACGGACAATCGTGCAAAGGTTGAAAAGAAGCCGAGATGCTGTTCGCTCACCTCAAGCTCATCCCGAAGCTCGATCCACTGAGATTGCGTGGACCGGACGGAACGGGCGATGAATTTCGCCGCGCGTCTGCCCACGCAAGGCCGACGGCAAATGGCGATGCGATTGCGCGGCTGCGACCGGAACCGGCGGCGGCGGACGCCTGACGCAGCAACCGTGGGATGACAAAGAACAATCAACGACTGATCGTGATCGCGCCTAGTCTTACTGTGTTATAAAAAGCCAGAGGCACGATGCGCTAGGTCTTGCGGGGTGCTTCGGCATCAATGAGCCGTTC
>Ga0209261_10000091_pt1 | contig 23069 bp, 20 predicted proteins | sample DOMMetBare1Fresh_FD_187470 | JGI IMG/M metagenome (GOLD analysis project Ga0209261, IMG submission 187470) | Wetland sediment microbial communities from St. Louis River estuary, USA, under dissolved organic matter induced mercury methylation -... | ecosystem: Environmental > Aquatic >...
CCTTCAGCCAGAAGTCCCCAGTGTGTATCATTTTCGCCAAAATTTACAGGCCCGTCCATAGCTTCCATACCATGTCCTTTTAACCAGCCGCGCGCGGCATCAAACAATATTTTAGCAGCATCATACTGATTGACACACTCAAAAAAGCCACATCCACCAGTTGGCTGCTCAAAAGTGAAAGCTTTTTTTGTATTGAAGAATGCTCCGATACGGCCCAATAGTTCCCCTTTAGCATCAGTTAAAACCCAACGACAGGCATCACCGGTTTTAAATGATGGATTTTTAGCCGGCGTAAAAACATCTTCAACCATACCGTGTAACGGACATGCCCAGTTTGGATCATTTTTATAAATCAGGTGCGGGACCTGGTGAAAGAGTTTTTGAGTTTGTTTATCAGTAACTTGTATTAATTGCATGGCTTGATAAATTATGGCCCCAATTTAGGACAATTTTTAATGTATCAGAGTAGCATAAAAGCTGATTCGAAATGCTGCTATTTAATAATTGGTAAACGTTCGAACGGCCTGTTTCTGTCGAACAAATATCTTAATGTTTCGTGAGTTTTGGCATATTTACTTCCTACGGAATTAAAAAGCGCTATCATTTTTGGATTAAAATCACCAACCCAACTCAGTTCTACTTCTTTAAACTCTGGCTTCTTCAGCATGACTTGTCTGAGGTGCCAAAAAATACCAGATTCAATCCCGGCACCCTGAAACTTTGGAATCACACCCATCACCAAAATACGACATCGGTTTATTACTTTTTTTCGTTTCAGATATAAAAGCTTCAGAAGATTGAAAATGCCCAGTTTACCATTCTTCAGATGAATCAGCAATTGGTTAATATCCGGAATCATCATAAAAAAAGCAATGGGTTCATCTTTGTAATACACATACCAGATAAACTCTTCTTCAAAAATAATTCGTGCATCCTTTATCATCGTCTTCAGGTCGTTGGGATCTATTGTTTTATAATTACCATGTTTGTCCCATGCCTGCTGATAAATGGTTATAAAATCGTTGATACATCTTTCCTGGTCTTTGAAGGAAAATGTTTTGTAATGAAAATCCTTCTTTTTGGTAACCCATTCAGCAATTTTCCAGAACCGGTCAGGGAGATCGGGGCTGGTGATGTCTAAATGATAACTAAACTGCTGGTAATAGGTTTGAAACCCATATTCTGAAAAAAGTATTTTATAGTACGATTTATGATACTGCATCCCGAAACCTTGCTGTTGATAGCCATCGACGAGCAAACCCCAGTAAAAAAAATTCTCACCGAAATTTACAGGACCATCCATGGCAGTGAAGCCTTCACTTTTCAGCCAGTTTCTGGCAGTATCAAAAAGTAAAGAAGCTGCTTTTTCGGTATCAAAACATTCAAAAAAGCCAATGTTTCCAGCTAGTTCCTCTCCTTCTACCAATTTATTTCGATCATAAAAAGCAGCAATTCGTCCAAGATAGTGTTCCCCATCTTTCACCAGCCAGCGGCGTGCATCACCCTGTATAAATCCTGAATTTTTAAGCGGATCGAAAATATCTTCAATCATCCGTTGCAATGGCGGCACCCAGTTTTTATCGTCTTTGTATATATTTATCGGCAGTTTATGAAATGCCTGAATCGTTTTTCTATCAACAACTGGAATGATTTCCATAAGATACAGCGGGCTTTTTGTTTACTCTGCCGAAAATAACATTAAATGCCGGATAATTAAAACAGGGACCGAAGCCCCTGTTGAAAATCAATACTATCATTACGTTTCCATGGCAAAATACAAGCCCGACCTCCATTTCATAAACGCATCACCAAATTAAACAGTTATCTCCTGACTTTTCGCCAATGCTACCAGTCCACCCATGGCACCCAGGTTCATCGACTCCAGTGCCGAACTGGGAACAATAACCATTGAGCCCTTTTCTTTTAACCCTTCAAACAGCATATTCATTCCACGTAAATGAAGGGCAACCGGATTATTGACATACTGAAGACTGGCTTCTGCAAATTTTTCGGCAATTTCAGTTTCAGCCGTTCCCAATATAACCCGGGCCTGGCGTTCGCGCTGTGCCTGTGCCTGCTTGCTCATTGAGTCTGCCAGATCTTTTGGAATAATGATGTCTCTGATTCCGACGTTCTGGCAGGTAATCCCCCACGGATTGGTATGTTCATCAAGTATTCCCTGAAGTTCAGTAGATATTTTCTCCCGGTCTGAGAGGAGATCAGACAATTCGTATTTGCCAATGGTATCTCTTAACCCGGTTTGTGCAATATAGGTAACAGCCTGCACATAATCCTGAACTTCGAGGGCTGATTTCTCCACATCCCAAACCGTCCAGTAAACCACCGCATCAACATTTACCGGTACTGTATCTTTTGTCAGGGTTTCTTCTGCTTTGATGCTGCTGACCCGAACCCGTTGATCGATATAGTTATCGATACGATCGATGATTGGAATAATCAGAAAAAAGCCAGGGCCTTTTAGTCCGATAAATTTACCCATTCTCAACACAACCGCTTTTTCCCACTGATCTGCAATGTGAATGGATGAAGCAATTAAGATGGAAAGGATAATTCCACCTACCATTAGCTGAAGATTAATAATCTGTAGGTAAAACAACCCGCCACAAACAGCAAAAAGGACAAACAACAGAGTGACCGAAACTGGATTAAAAAAATTGTTGGTTTTCATTTTATTTGGTTTTTTAGTTCATTGATTAATTCCTCAATAGTAAAGCCATAACTATAGGTTATGGTCGTAAATTCACGAATAATGCTCTGGAGTTTTTGTTTTCGTTCAGAGTCAATTAGTTTGCTTTCACTTCCACTTATAAAGGTTCCGGTTCCTTGTTGAGTCTCCAAAATACTCTGGATTTCCAACTCTTTATAAGCTTTTGCAACCGTATTCAAATTAACTTTAAGTTCAACTGCCAATGCTCTAACCGTTGGCAATTGTTCTCCAGTTGAAAGATTTCCGGCTGCAATCCCAAATCTGATCTGGTCAATTATTTGCCTGTAGAATGGGATTCCCGTTTTTGGATTAAGAACAAATTTAATCATATTGTATTGTTTTACTATTGTAATATATTACTAGTACAATTATACAACAAAAAATTAAAATAATCTCACATTTTTCAGATTTTTTTTAATAGTGATGCAAAAAAGGAATGTAAGATCATGACGATTTATTTAAAAAAAACAGGGACCGAAGTCCCTGCTAATATTTTATTTGATATGTTTTCTGAAGTTTAATCGCGACTGGCAAACTTGGAAAGCAGACGAAGCATTTCGAGATACAACCAGATTAAGGTAACCATCAGTCCGAAAGCGCCATACCATTCCATGAATTTTGGAGCGCGGGCATTGGCACCCTGGGTGATCATATCGAAATCAAGAATCAGGCTAAGAGCGGCAATGGCAACAACGAACAAGCTGAAACCAATACCTATCCAACCATTTCCATACATAAACCCAAAATTAGTACCGAACATGCTGGCAACAAAACTAACCAGGTAAACCAAAGCAATACCACCTGTTGCTGCCAAAATGATCGTCCTGAATTTTTGAGTTGCACGAATTGTTCCTGAACGATAGAGCAAAAGCATGATAAAGAATACGCCAAATGTGAGCGAAACAGCGCGCATGACCAATCCAGGATACATGGCTTCAAACATAGCCGAAACAGCTCCGAGGAATAATCCTTCAAAAACAGCATAAATCGGGGCAGTCATGGCAGCACGCCTTGGGCTGAAGGTGGTAATTAATGCAGTAATTAAACCTCCAATCGCTCCAACCATCGTCCAGACCATAATTCCCTCAGGCATTACTCCGGGATTGGCTGGATCAATTGCACCAAAGAATTTACGCCATGTAAATGTGGCGGCAAAGATTAAAATCAGTAACATTAAACCGGTTTTGTTTATTGTACCGTTCACAGTCATCACTCCATCACTGGCACTGGTTGCCGACTGACTAAATATGTTCTTCCCAAAAACGGGATTCGATGATTTTGTAAGATCCATTGTTTTATTTTTAAAATTTCAAACTTGTAGCATAAAAACTGTACCAAAAATAGTCAGCAAATATGAAATCTGATGCATCGTTAAACATTCTTAACAAATGATTCCTGTACATAGTCACTTGTGAGTTCCGACAAAATGAGTGCTGCCAAACTTCTACTTTCCTCTGAATCAGCGGATTTAAGTGTTTCAGCATATTGAATGGCCATTTCATTTAACTGTTTGCTTTTCATTCCAAGCAAAATAAAAGAACGGTAAAAAACCTGCTTCAAATTCGGATCCTTCGATAAAGGTGACAAAACGTCAAAAAATGGTTCAAAAAGTTCATCCATTTCTGACTTTTCTGCAATGGCAAGTCTGCCCATCAAATTCAACCCTGCAAATCGTACCAAATGCTTTTTCCCCAGACACCATTCCAGCGATTTCACAAAGGCAAATTTCGTTTTCGACCATAAATAAGTATTCAGTGTCTCAGCTATTTCAGTCGTTTCCATGCTTTTGGTCCAGTAATCCATTTGTTCTTCAGTCACTTCTGAAGGAACATCAAGCATAGAAGCCAAAATCATTGTTTCGCGCCATTGTTTATTCCATAGTTTTAAGGCAAGCAAATGATTGGGTTCATATTGCTTGGCAATTTCACGCAACGAAACGATGGAAGCCCCCCAGTTTAATTTGTATTTAAGACCAAGTTGCTGCATTTGCGCAACAGTTTCTCCATTTTTGGCCAAACGTATTTTACTGAGTATCTGACGAAATTCCTGATCCTGTTTGGGGTCATCAATGATAAAATCCATGCTTAATTCAAGTAAAAAGTAAAGAAAAATGAGAAAAAAGTAAAAAATGGTTGGTTGAAATTTCTGTCACTAATTAATAAATAAAATATTCAATCACGATAAAAACTACTGACAAAAGTAAAGAATAAAGCAAATGCTGCTTCACATTCAGATACTCGCTTATACCAAATCCACAATCTCTCCTGACAAAAACCATTAAAACCAATTTTTCAAGAATATAGGCACAAATGGTTCCATAGGCGACACCGGGTAAACCCCAAAGCTGCACAAACCAAAGACTAAGTGCAACATTTGCGACAATTTCGATCAACGAAGCCCACATAATTGCCCTGGTTTTCTGAAGTCCAATCAGGATGGTTTGCGGGAATAAAAGCCGGCTGATGATGAGCAATAAATAAATATTAAATATGGTGGCACTACCAGTAAAGCTGACATTGAAAATTATCGGGAATGCCCAATGCGATATAATCATCAAGATTCCTGATAAAGGGAATAACCAAAAGGCAAGTTGTTGTGAATTCTGTCTGATTTTATCCAGATTAAATTTCAGTACAGATCTATCGGCAAATCCCGGCAACATGGACGAACTAAATGCATTGGCCAGCAACAAAACCAATGGAAATTCGCGGGCACCAAACCGGTAAACCGCAAAGGTTGCATCATCGAAATAGGAAGTAATAATAAATCCATCAATATACTGAGCCGATCCACTTAGAAACATAGATAAAACCAGTGGTGCTGCATATTTCAGTTGATTACCGATAAAAGTAAAATCAGGAATTGGGCTGGAATTCCGAAACAGTAATACAAGCAACCATACAAACCTGAAAAGTGCACTGACAACCAATCCAACCATACTGTATTCGATACTAAAACCGAGAACAGGTGGCAAAACAACCAATAGAAACATTATGAAAAAAGATAGGACCCCATAGAAAAGAATCATCTTTCCCTGTTTTTTGATCAGGTAAATGTATTCTACTAGGCTGGCTGGCGAAGAAATCAGGATATAAGGAAGTAAATATTTCAGAAATGGAATGGGCGAGTCTTTCAATAAAAATCCGGAAATGGAATTTTCAAAAAGCAAAATAAAAACTACAGCCAATCCGGAAAAAACCAGCAACAGGTAAAAAATACTGAATAACGCCGATGATTTTCGGGAGACAGACTGTTCTCCTTGTGTTGGCAGAAATCCCTGAATCAAACCATTCAGCCAGAAAAAACTAACAGCACCGGCAAGTAAAAGGAAAGTCTCGTATTGACCAATATCTGAAGTAGCCAATCCATTTTTAGCGAACACAATCCCGATCAGTATCAGGGTAGAAAACCGGATAAGCTGAAAAATCTGTAGGGCAGAAATGTGGGTTAACTTAAAGTTCAATGAGAATTTACCTGCCAAGTTAATTTGATTTGTTTTCTCAAAACTACGAAAAAGGAGGAAACCAGAAACATACGTTCAAGAATTGCTTAAAAACCTTGTCAGGATTAAAACACAGGTATATACCGGAATTTTGAATTTCCCGATTTTAATCCATTTTCCCTGCAACAACTGTGTAACAGTCCTCAGGATTCAGGTATTGCTGAGCCAGTTTCAGGATTTGATCCGATGTAATATTCCGCAGAGAAGACAAATATCGGTCGTAAAACGAATAATCCAAATCAAAATCGTTGATGGCCTTGAAGCTTCCGGCCAAGGCAAATGGGCCATCAAAATCTCTTAAAATTTCGCCTAACAGATAACTTCTGACAGTTTCAAGTTCGTTTTCAGAAACCAGTTCAGTTTGAAGTCTTTTCATTTCAAAATCAATTTCTTTCAAGGTAGGACCAACATATTCGTTGCCAACTTCAGTTGAAATAATCAGGTAACTGGCATACTTCAGCGAAAGCACAAAACTTCCTATTCCGTATGTATAACCCTTTTCTTCACGAATATTTGCCATTAGCCTTGAGCCAAAATACCCACCTAAAATTGTAATCAGAATGGATAAAGGAATATAATCTGGATGAGCTTTCGAAACCCACAGCTTGCCGATGCGGATAGCCGATTGCGATCCGTTGGTTTTTTCAACATGATGAAACTTTGTCGGTGCAGCATTTATTCTAAATTCGGGAGTCTTTAATGATTTTTGTCCCCAGTCATTTCCACCAAAATGAGTTTCAAGCAAGCTCAGTACCCTATCATCAACATGACCGGCAGCAATAATCCTGCAGTTTCCGGAGTGATAATAAGTGTGATAAAATTGAACCAGCATCTCACGATTAATTTGATCAAAATCTTCCAGTCTGTTATTCATCGCATAAGGATGTTCATCGCCAAACATCACCTGCGTAAACTTTTTCTGGCAAAGTGTACGAACCTTTTCGTTTTCGAGAAGAAATTTCTGTTTGTTTTTATCAATCAAAACGCTGAGTTCGTACTCCGGAAAAACAGAATGTTTCAGCAGGTCTTCTGTTGCTTCGAGTATGGCAGGCAAATGTTTGCCGAGGCTTACTACATTGGCAAAACCATAATTCTGATCGGCCATCAACTGAATATAGGCGCCATAAAAATCAAACCGTTCAGCGATTTCAGCAGACGAAAAATTTAGGGAACCTTCCTCGAGCATCGAATTACAAAGACTTGCGATCAGATTAGCCGATTGAAACCAGGTGCCGGCTTCAAAAATGAAATCTATTTTAACCACATCCTGCGATCCGGCATTGATAAAATAAACCGGAATGCCATTTGATAACAGGCGCTTTTCAGCCTGAACCATGTCAATGTGCTCAATAGGATTAACGACGGGCTGTATAGTACGATTCAACATTTTTTACTTTTTAGCAATGTAATTTAAAACGGAACAGTTTTCAGGACGAAACAGTTGCTGAGAAACTTCCTGAATATCAGTTGAAGTTACCGAAAGATATAACTGAACCTGCGAATTGATTAAACCGGCATCCTGCAAAATTTCGTTGGTTGCAAGATTCATGGCTTTGGTCAGGTAATTCATTTCACTGTATTCGATGTTGGCTTCCACCTTGTTCTTGACCTTTTCGAGTTCGTATTCCGAAACTTTTTCCTGTTTCATCCGGTCGAGTTCTCTTTCAATAGCCTTCCGGGCAGATTCAAGTGATACTCCATTGCTTGTTTTTCCTGAAACAATGAACAATCCTGGCTCATAGTCTCCTGAAAGATAGGCATCAAGTTCAGTAAACAGTTTTTCTTTTTGCACCAGATTCTGATACATTCTCGAAGAATTACCATTCGAAAGCACATCTGAAATCAAATCAGTAGCATAATAATCCGGATTAAGCCTGTCAGCCATGTGGTAAGCCATGTAAATGGCATCATTTGGCACATCGCGTATAACGGTCTGTTCTCTGATTTCAGTCTGTACAGGCTCCTGCGGAATATTCCTGGCCTTGACGTTTCGATTTGGAACAGGACCAAACCATCGTTCTGCCAGAGTCAGAACATGATCGAATTCAACATTACCGGTTACAACAAGAACAGCGTTATCAGGTGCATAATGGGTAAAGAAAAAATCTTTCACCTGCTGCATGGTCGCTTTTTCAATGTGGCTGATTTCCCTTCCTATTGTTGGCCATTGGTAGGGATGAACTTTGTAGGCAAGCTGGCGCAACAAAGGCCAAACATCGCCATAAGGCTGATTCAGGTATCGCTGTTTAAACTCCTCGATCACTACGTTTCGCTGAACATCCAGACTTTTCTTTGAAAAAGCCAGTTCGAGCATGCGGTCAGATTCGAGCCAGAATCCAGTTTCAATGTTATTTTTGGGTAGCGTCAGGTAATAATTCGTGAGGTCATTTGAGGTGAACGCATTGTTGTCGCCCCCTGCTTTTTGCAAGGGTTCGTCGTACGACGGAATGTGTTTTGAACCACCAAACATCAGGTGTTCAAAGAGGTGAGCAAAACCGGTCCGATCGGGATGTTCATCGCGTGAGCCCACATTGTAGCAAACATCGATTGCTACCATCGGAGTGGTTTTGTCCTGATGAACAATTACAGTCAATCCGTTTGCTAATTTAGTCCGTTCAAAATGTATCATAAAAAAGTATCAAGTTCAAAGTTTCAAGTTTCAGGTCGATTTGACACATGAACTTGCAGTGTGATAATTAAGAGTAGTATTCCTGAAGATGTTTCAAAATAAAAACTCCTCAGTATTCATGCGTGCTTTCGCCAATTGATATTCCTGTATCAGGTTTTCGATAATGGTTTTTACGGTCAACACTTCGCTGATAAGTGAAGAAACCTGGCCAATTTCCAGTTCACCTTCTATCAAATCACCTTCAAACATGCCTTTTTTGGCTCGTCCGCGACCCAGCAAAACCCTCAGCTGATCAGCGCTGGCACCTTCATTTTCAAGTTTGTCAACAGTCTGGAAAAACTCATTTTTAATCAAACGAACAGCGCCAATTTTTTTCAAAGCAAGCTTTGTATCACCTTCATTTAATCCGGTAACGAGCTTTTTAAATTCAGGATGAGCTGATGATTCTTCGGTAATGGCAAACCGGGAGCCAATTTGAACGCCATCTGCACCCAATGCCATGGCAGCCAGCATCGCTTCTCCTGTTCCAACTCCTCCGGCGGCCAGAAGTGGCAGATTGGTAACCCGCCGTACTGCCGGGATTAAAGTCATTGTAGTGGTTTCTTCCTTACCATTATGCCCTCCGGCTTCGAATCCCTCAGCTACAATCGCATCCACACCGGCTTCTTCGCATTTCAGGGCAAAAGCTGAACTGGCAATGACATGAGCAACGATTATTCCATGCTCCTTCAGCCATGCTGTATATTTTTTTGGAGTTCCCGCTGAAGTGAAAACAACAGGAACCTTTTCGTCCACAATTATATTCATAATGGTTTCCAATTCAGGATAAAACAAGGGCACATTCACCCCAAAAGGTTTGTCTGTGGCTTGTTTTGCTTTCTGAATGTGCTCGCGAAGAACCTCCGGATGCATGGAGCCTGCACCCAATAGTCCCAATCCACCATTATTACTTACAGCCGATGCCAGTCGCCAGCCGCTGCACCAAACCATTCCACCCTGAATAATGGGATATTTTATTCCGAAGAGTTTACAAATCCGGTTTTCCATTTCGAAATCGTTTTTCTTAAATCCGTTGCAAAGGTAGGAAATTATAGGTGGAATGACTGAAGCGGGAATAGTCTGTTTGGGCAAATCATTTGAAAATTGTAAAACTTAAAAATAGGCCGATGGATCATCTTTCTAATGCAAATTCCAATTTTCAAATCTTTAAAATGACCAATTTCAAATTATTACCGGCAATTGATCAGGTTTCCTCAACAATCACTTTTTCAAGTTCAGTAGTAAGCTGGACGATGGAGATGCGGTGCATCATTTCTCCGTTTATGGCCAGTGAGATGGTGCCCTTTTCTTCAGAAACTACAATTGCCATGGCATCGGTAAGCTCGGAAATCCCAATTGCCGCGCGGTGACGGAGACCAAAATGGGTATCAAGGTCATGTCTTTCTGTGATTGGTAAAATACAGCGGGCAGCGGCAATTTTATTTCCCTGAATTATCATGGCCCCATCGTGAAGAGGCGTATTTTTAAAGAAAATAGTTTCAATCAACTCAGAAGAAATTCGTGCATTCAGCTTTTCGCCTGAACGAATAATCTCCTTTAACTCCGAGTTAATTGGAATGACAATAAGAGCTCCAGTTTTTGAACGGGCCATATTGTCACAGGCTCTTACTATTTCCTTGATTTGAATATTGGAAGTTGGTTTTAGCTTCTCAGAAGTAAAAAGCTTTTCAAGTCCGAAATTGCGGCTGAGCTGGTAATTAGTTCCGATCAAAAGTAAAAACCGACGGATTTCCTGCTGAAAAACAACGATTAATGCCAGAACTCCTACCCCAATAAACTGTCCCATCAAGGTTCCCAGCAGTTCCATGTTCATTGCTTTAATCACAAGCCAGGCCACATAAACCAGAAAAAAACCGATAAAAATACTAAATGCAACAGTTCCTTTTATGATGCGATACATCTGATAAAGAAGAAAAGCCACAAGTAAAATATCGATTACATCTAAAACCCGAATTGTAATAAATAGTGTCATAGAAAAAAGAATAAAACCAATCTGCATCAGTCTGGTAAAAAGAAACATGTATACTTACCAGAGTATTTTGAAATGGTATGAAGTCAGAATAGCATTAAAGCGGAATAACACATCTTATTTTGATGTTGAACGCACCATATCCAAAATACGAATGGTTTCCACAGCCTCTTTTACATCATGAACCCGCAAAATATCAGCGCCACCCATCAGCGCAAGTGTATTAACCACCGAAGTTCCGTTTAAAGCCTCCTCCGGAGTGATTTTCAACATTTTATATATCATCGATTTACGGGATACACCAACCATCAAAGGCAACTGAAAAACCTTAAATGAATCGAGCCGGTTTAAAAGTTCAAAATTATGGTCCAGTGTTTTTCCAAAGCCAAATCCCGGATCAATGATCACATCGACCACACCCGCCTTGGTCAGTTTTTTAACCTGCTCGGTAAAAAACATGGAGATGTCGCGAATGATATCGCCATACTCCGGATTGTTTTGCATTTTCACCGGTGTTCCCAACATGTGCATCAAAACATAAGGCACCCTCAGTTTACCAATGGTGTCGAACATGTTCACATCAAAATTTCCGCCCGATACATCATTTACCATACAAGGGCCACAGTCTTCAATCACTTTTAAAGCCACCCATGAACGATAAGTGTCGATGGAAATAAAAGCGTCTGGAAATTCCTTTTTAACAGCTCTGACAGCCGGAAGCAGGCGCTCAATCTCATCTTTGGTTGAAATTCCTTCAGAGCCGGGCTGGGTCGAAACTGCGCCAATATCAATAACAGCTCCGCCCTGGGTCTGAATTTCTTCAGCCCTTTTCAAGACTTTTTTTTCGGTTTTATACTTTCCACCGTCAAAAAAAGAATCGGGAGTAACATTGATAATGCCCATCACAACAGGTTTTGCAAGATCAAGTAATTGTCCGTTCAGGTTAATGGAGTTTTTACGTTTCAGGAATTTTGTTGCAGTCGTTGTTATTAACATACGATAAAAATTAAGGCCTTAAAAATGAAGTGTTACACAAAAGTAAAATAAAATGCAATCAAAATACACTTAAAATTAATACTTTTATGGCTCTAAAAATTACGATAATCATGGATAAAACAAGCCAGCAATACGATCATGTCATCAGTGTTTGCAAGGATATTTTTACGAAAAAAATGATCGATTACGGCATTTCCTGGCGAATTCTCCGTCCCAGTTCGATGACTGACCAAATATACATCAAAGCGCAGCGAATCAGGAGTATTGAACAAAAAGGTGTAAGCAAAATTGACGAAGGAATTCGATCCGAATACATTGGAATTGTCAATTATTGTATCATGGCTTTAATACAGCTCGAGAAAGGAACTTCGGAAAATGATGACCTGACCAACGAGGAAACACTGAGTTTATACCTGCATCATTTCAATGAAGCCAAAGAACTGATGATGGCAAAAAATCATGATTACGACGAGGCCTGGCGCAACATGCGAATGAGTTCTTATACCGATCTGATATTGATGAAACTGAAACGCACCAAGCAGATTGAAGACAATTTGGGAAAGACTTTGATTTCGGAAGGAATCGAAGCCAATTACCTCGACATGATCAATTATGCTGTTTTTGCGTTAATAAAGATTGAATTCTAAATTTCAGAAACATGTTTAAACATATTGCCCGCATTCTGCTCGGTCTGACATTCGTTTTTTCAGGATTTGCCAAAGGTATTGATCCATGGGGCTCGGCATATAAATTCACTGATTATTTTAATGCATTTCAGATGCCCTGGCTTACAGGACTGGCCTTTGCTCTGGGTATTTTGCTGGCAGCATCAGAGTTCTTTCTTGGAATTGCCATGTTATTCAACTTTTTTATCCGGAGAACAAGCTGGTTCATGCTTGCATTTATGATCTTTTTTACCGGATTAACTTTTGTTCTGGCCCTGACCAATCCGGTAACCGACTGTGGATGTTTTGGCGATGCGCTGGTTATTACTAACTGGCAAACATTTTATAAAAATATCGTTTTACTTACTTTGGCCTTCTATGTATTTCTCCAGCGGAAGAACTTTAAAGGTAAAAACGGACCTATTCTTTCTGTTGCTATGACGGGCATGACCATGGTGGTCTATTTTTACCTGGTTACTTATTCATACAACCACCTTCCCATCGTCGATTTCAGTCCATATAAAGTGGGTGTTAACATTCCGGATGCCATGAAAATTCCTGAGGGCGCCCCGAAAGACATTTATGAAAACTATCTGGTTTATAAAAACCTGAAAACAGGCAAAGAAAAGGAGTTTACTGAAGCAAACTATCCGTGGCAGGATACCCTGAACTGGAAGTTTGTTAAAATGGGCGAACAGAAACTGATTCAAAAAGGATATAAACCGCCGATTCACGATTTCAGAATAGAAACCAAAGAGGGCGAGGATATCAAAGACTTTTTTCTATACGACGAAAAAGGGACTTTCATTGTGATAGCTTATAACCTTCAGAAAACAAGTAAGGCTGGCATGGCAAAAATGGCTGCCCTGGCTGTAGAGGCAAAACACAAAGGATACAATTTCATCGGATTAACAGCCTCATCACCTGACAGCTTTGAAGCATTTAAAAACGAGACAGGCGCGCAATTCGACTTTTTCAATACCGACGAAGTCACCCTTAAAACCATTGTGAGATCCAATCCCGGACTTATCTTGATTAATAAAGGAACGATTCAGGCCAAATATCATTTTAACGACACGCCAAAATCCGAAGATCTGGAAGACCAGATTCCGAAATAATTATACTAAAAACCGGATTTTACCGTTCGGATAAAAAGCTGAATCCCGAGAATTATGCGCAAACTGTTTTTCTTGATTTTTCTTCTCGCAAGTATTTATCCCAAAGTTTTTAGCCAGGTTGGCGGCGAGTCAACCTACGACTTTCTAAACCTGACCAATTCGGCCAGAATGGCTGCTTTGGGTGGAAATCAAATTGCGCTCAGCGATTCACTCGACCTTAATGTTTCATACAACAATCCGTCTTTGTTGCGGCCCGATATGAAAAACATGCTGGCACTGAATTATGTCGATTATTTTGCCGGCGTCAACTACGGTTATGCAGCATATTCATTCGACACTCCCCTACCCGGAAATTTTGCTGTGGGTGTTCATTACATCAACTACGGAAAATTTATTGAAGCACTTCCAAACGGTGAGCGAACAGGAGCAACATTTAATGCTGCGGAATATGCGCTGAATATCATCTGGTCGCACGAATATAAACGATTTACCTACGGAGTTAACCTGAAGCCGATTCTTTCCTCTTTCGAAAGTTACCAATCCGTCGGTTTTGCCGCAGATTTAGGACTGAGCTATTTCAGTAAAAACAAAACGATGGTGACTTCGCTGGTCGCCCGAAACATCGGCACTCAAATTACTACCTATTACGAAGGTGCAGACCGCGAATCCATTCCCTTCGATCTTCAGTTCGGAATTTCGAAAAGACTACAACATGCACCGATACGTTTCGCTGCAACCATGCAGCATCTGCAAAAATGGGATCTGGCTGAACCTGTAGAAGATAACACAGGAATGATACCGGTTCTGAAAGAAGAAAACTTTACCAAAAAATTTATGCGTCATCTGCTGCTTGGCGTTGAATTGTTGCCATCTCCCAATTTCACCATTCGTGCGGGTTACAATCATCAGATCAGACAGGAATTCAGATTGGAAGAAAAAATGTCCACTGTAGGTTTTTCTTGGGGATTTGGTGTACGGATTTCACGTTTCCAGCTCAATTACGGATCGGCAAGGTATCATTTGGCCGGAGCCAGCAACATTATTTCGGTAGCCATTAATCTGGGAGAAGGGTTTGTAAGAAAGTAAACGATTGCAAAATGACAGTGCGATTTGAAGCTAAACTTTCCCGGCACTGTAACTTTTCAGTAAAATTACTTTCAAACAAAAGCATTGGTTGATAAAAATCACAGGAGAACCCGAATTTCCTGTGTTCCTTTGTGCTTCTACTAAAATTCTTCACTATGGTCTTTGTTCCAAACGACAAAATATTCAGCCTGAAATGGTTCCGCGATTACAGCATGATCGTAATCGGCGCTTTTATCCTGGCCGTTGGCTTTGTGTACTTCATATCGCCTCACCGTATTGTTCCCGGCGGAGTTTACGGTATAGCCATCGTGGTGCATTATATGACCCAGGGCATGTTTTCTTTCTGGCCTGAAGGTTTCCCGATTGGACTTTTTGGTTTAATTCTGAACATTCCGCTTACCATTGCCGGAATTAAAATTCTGGGACCGAGATTTGGTGTAAAGACTGTTGTTGGGTTTGTTCTTTCTTCTGTTTTTATGGATGTCATTACGTATATGCGAGTTGATGGCGATGCGCCCTTGGTTCCCGACATTCTGCTTTCCTGCGTTTTTGGCGGTGTACTCATTGGATTCGGCCTTGGACTGATTTTCAAGGCTCGTGCCACTTCAGGAGGATCGGATATTATTGCCATGATTATTGCCAAGTATACCCGTATGCAACTCGGCCAGTTGATGATTTATGTGGACTCCACAATTGTTCTGTTAAGCCTGGTTGCCTTTAAAGACTGGCAAATCCCACTTTATTCGTGGGTGGTTATTTACATTACCGGAAGGGCCATCGATTTGGTACTGGAAGGTGGCGACTACAATAAAGCCTTACTTATTATTTCGGAAAAACATGAGCAAATCAGCCATAAAATACTGGTCGATCTGGAACGTGGCGGAACCTACCTGAAAGGAAGCGGGATGTTTACCGGAAACGATAAGAAAATCATTTATACCGTGGTGAGCAGGCGTGAGGTGGCAATTCTGGAGGAATTCATCAGTGAAATTGATCCGGATGCTTTCATTACTGTGATGGATACCCACGAAATTCTGGGTGAAGGTTTTCAATCGCTTAAACACAAAGTTGCGGAATAAAGAAAGTTCCAAATTTCAGGTTCCAAATTCCAAGTAGGGGTCATTGTTAAATTTGAGAATTAACTGCATAATTTATATTTAGGTTTTCAATTTATGGTCAGGCAATTTTGTAAATTTGGGTTTCGCCCTTGTTTCCAAATCATTCACCAGCCATGAAACGATTTTTGCTCTCGGTTTTTATTCTGCTTTTTTTCATTTTTCAATTGAATGCCCAGAAAGTAGGGGTGGTATTAAGCGGTGGCGGTGCTAAAGGACTGTCTCACATAGCAGTAATTAAAGCGCTGGAAGAAAATGGCATCCCGATTGACTATATTGCCGGCACTTCGATGGGCGCCATAGTTGCAGGCTTGTATTCAGCCGGCTATTCGGCTGAAGAAATGGAAAAGCTTTTCAGATCGGAACAGTTTAAATTTTGGTCAACAGGTAAAATTCAGGAAGAATACCGTTATTATTACCGAAAACAGGAGGAAGATCCTGCCTGGCTCGAACTCGACCTATTAAAAAAAGAAGATAAAATCAAAATCCTTCCTCCTACCAACCTCATTCCTGAAGATCAGATGGACTTTGCCTTTATGGAAATGTTTTCGCTGGTTTCAGCTATCGACAAAGGTGATTTCAATAATTTGTTTGTTCCTTTTTTTTGCATTGCGACCGATGTTTATAACAACCGGGAAATGGTGCTCCGACAGGGCGATTTAGGAGAAGCCATCAGGGCATCGATGACGTTTCCGTTGTATTTCAAGCCGATTGAAATCAACGGATTGCTGGTTTTTGACGGAGGAATTGTCAATAATTTTCCGGTGCAAAACATGAAGGAACTTTTTAATCCTGATATAATCATCGGTCACAATGTGGCCAATAATCCACGGAAACCTGATCCGGATGACGTGATGGGACAAATTGAAAACATGATCAGGCGAAAAACAGATTTTGAGATTGATCCGAAAGACGGATTGCTGATGGAGTCGACTTTTAACAACGTGGGTCTTCTCGATTTTAAGAAAATTGATATTATTGAAGATATTGGATATGAAACGGCCAACAATTACATGGAAGCGATAAAAGACAGGGTTAAACGACGAGTCAGGCCTGAAGAAATCAGACAAAAAAGGGATCAGTTCAACATGAAAAAACCTCAGTTCAACTTTCAGAACATACAGGTTGAAGGTGTTGAAGACGCCATGCAGCGCAAATTCATCATTCAAAGTCTGAAACACAATTCGAATGTGATCGATATCAAAGAACTCAAAAAGGAATATTTCAAGCTGGTAGCCGATCATCAAATCAAATCGCTTCGGCCCATTTCAAGGTATAATCCCGAAACCGGATATTTCGACCTTCATTTACTGGTAAAACCAAACCACCCGATGCAGGTCAAATTTGGAGGAAATATTTCCACACGGCCCATAAACCAGGGATTTCTGAGTGGCGATTACCAGTTGTTCAAGGAACGATCGTACACTTTTAGCACCAACATGTATTTCGGAAGGTTTTACAGCTCGATTAAAACCGGAGCACGGATCGATTTTCCAACAATTACCCCATTTTACCTGGCAGGATATTTTACATTGAACCGATGGGATTACTACTCTTCAACCACTGAATTCGTTTTTGAGGATGTGCGGCCTCCATACATTGTTCAAAATGAAAGCAATTTCAGGGCAGAATTGGGTTTTCCGGTAATGTCACGTGGAAAAATAACTTTTGGAGGGTCTTATTCCAAAGCCAACGACAAATATTACCTCACTGAATCAATTAAAGAATCAGATACACCCGATCACACCACTTTTAATGCTTTCGTTGCCACAACTAGCATTCATTCCAATTCATTTAACGACAAACAATATCCTACCGAGGGAATTTCTTCCTGTCTTTCGCTGAACTATATTTCCGGAACGGAGGAAAATAAACCCGGCACAACTTCAAACAATCCATTTACAAAACATTATAACCACAACTTCTATCTCCTGAAAGGCCAATACGACAGGTATTTCAAAATCAACAGATATCTCTCGCTTGGTTTTTTGGCTGAAGGAATGTACAGCAATAAAAAGCCTTTCAGCAATTATGTCTCAACAATCCTGTCGGCGCCGGCATTTAATCCAATTCCACACAGCAAAACAATCTACCTGAATAACTTTCATTCCAACAAATACCTGGCATCAGGCTTGAAAACCATTGTCAAACTATCCGACCAGTTGCATTTCAGGGCTGAAGCCTATGGGTTCGCGCCACTAAGAGAAATTACTGAAGCCAACAATCATCAGGCTGTTTACAGCGACCAGAAATTTTCGACTCTTAATTTAATGGGGACCGGCGCCTTTATTTTTCAATCGGCAGTAGGACCGGTTAGTTTTTCGGTGAATTACTATGACAATAGCAGGTCAAAATGGTATGCCATGTTCAGTTTCGGATATATCTTGTTTAACCGGAAAGGCTATTGAATACCAGATAAAGAAATGATTCTCAAATTCGGCAATATGAATATTTGAAAATTCAGACCTCAAATTAAGCAACTTCAAACTATCAATTCTTATTTTTGTCAGTTCAATTCAAACCCTAAAAAGAAAAACATGTTAAAAGTTAACGAATATTTTGGAGGAACTGTCAAATCAATTGCGCTCGAAAATGTTGAAGGAGTAGCTACTGTCGGTGTTATGGAGGATGGTGAATATGAGTTCGGAACCGGAACAATTGAACACATGACCGTTACCAGCGGCATACTGGATGTGATGCTTCCGGGCGAAACAGTTTGGACAACCTACCTGAAAGGCGAAACTTTTGTAGTTGAAAAAGATGTCAAATTCAAGGTTAAAGCAAACGGACAGGTTGCATATTATTGTTTGTACGTTTAATTCAAGTCATTTAAAAAGAGTCGTTTGGAAAAAGAAATGAGTGCTGGCAGCATTTTTTTTCCTGTTTACTCTTTCCCTATTATTTCTAATGACAAATGACTTTTTCCTGACGTTTCAGAAATAGGGTTGAAGAATTTCTTCCATCGCGGAAATCCACTGCGGTGAGTCGTTCAGGCTTTCAACCAATTGTAGATTTTCTCCTCCGTTTTCAGCGAATAACTCTTTGTATTCCCATCCAATTTCAACAGTTGTCTCCAGACAATCGGCCACGAAAGCCGGCGCTACTACCAACACATTTTTATTACCCTGTTTCGCTCTTGAAATCAGGTTTTTATCGGTAAAAGGCGTCATCCAGTTATTCGACAACCTCGACTGAAACGAAACGGAATATTGTCCGTTTTTTAAGCCTAGCCGCTTTACGAGTTCACGCGTAGTTTGATAACAGGTAGCCTTGTAACAAAACTTACCAAATTCGGGCAGGACAGTTTCACAGTTGCATGTATTGATCGATTCTTCCGGATGATTTTTCTCCAGATGCCGGTTGGGCAATCCATGGTAAGAGAATATCACATGGTCGTAGTTTTCAGGCTGGTAGGTTTGTATCCGGGCTGCAAAAGCATCAAGAAATGCGGGATGGTCATAAAACTGATTCACAGCATTGATTTCAGGAAGGGTATTCCATCTTCGAATTTGATCCATGACTGCCTGAATAGCCGTTCCGTTGGTTGAGGAAGCATATTGCGGGAACATGGGGAATATCACAATCCGGTCAAAATTTCCTTTTTTAATCGCTGCCAGAGCTTTCCCAATTGAAGGATTTCCATAACGCATGGCCATAAAAACCTCGGCTTTGGCATCCAGCTTTTTTTGCAGTTCTTCCTGAACTTTTTCGGAATAATACAGCAAAGGCGATCCTTTTTCAGTCCATAACCGCTGGTATAATTTAGTTGATTTAGGAGCCCTGAAGGGGACAATAATGAGGTTGACCAGTATCTTCTGCAACACCAGAGGAATATCAATTACCCGACGATCATTCAGAAATTCAGATAAATATCGTCTCACCGCTTTAACAGTCGGCTCATCGGGAGTTCCTACATTGATGAGCAAAATGGCCGTTTTCTTATTCTCCATGCTAAATTTTATTTGGGCTAAAAGTAAGTTTGTTGATTCAAGATAACAAATCATTCAACAAATTGATCACTTCTATTGCAGATTTACGCTCACCCTGATTCCTGAAGAGCGATATTTACCATTCCCGAATCCTGCTACAGCCTCGATATTTAAAAATAGCAACACATGTTTCAGGCCGTAGCCCACCTCGCAGTAATTTGAAATTTCAGGAGTACTTAGGAAATTGACAAACAAATTCTCAGAAAATGAAGAATTCTTTATGATTGGCAAGTGTTTAAGAACTAAACGTCTTGATTCCCAGTTTATATGAGATTCAAAAAATGATTTTGATGTGGAATACTGATAAAAAGGCAACAACCGGAAACTATTATCGCTGCTGTTAAACGCGAATCCGGTTGATTGCGTGTTAAAATGCTGAAAATCCTCAAAATAGATTTTTGATGAATTCAGAAAAGATCCTGCACTGAAGTGATAGGAAAGATGATCGGCGATACCGAATTTGATGTTTTGCCGTATGCCTATTTTCACCAAATCGTAGCGCGATTCACTGCCAAAAATTCCTGGAAAGGCTCCTTTATAAACAAGCGAGTAAGTTGGAAATTTGCTTTCAGTATAAATTTTAGTGTGATTACGAACGGAATACCGGTGCCGCGGAGTATATTCCAGGACAAGCCTTCCGGATAATGATTGATGATCGGCAAGTTGCCAGGCATGAAGTGTATTATTTGCAGGAATATTTGGCTGTATCTCCCGGTCGTCATATTTAATCAATGAATAGGTTGAATGATTGCTCAAAGCAATATTCGAACTGTAATCGACCGACGCATTTAAATTAAGTCCGTTCACCAAGTCACGACTCCTCATCAGTTGAATGAAATCGCGACGGTAAAAGCGTTTATAATTTTTCTCCATCCAAATCGTATAAAAGTCGTTGGTCATGGTATTTAATCCTGAAGTCCGGTTGTAATCGGCAGTTGTTGTGCCGGCTGAAACCGAAATCCAGCTGTTTTTCATGCCATTTAGCCGCTGCTGCCACGAAATTTCAGCATCCACTTTCTTCCGCGCAAAAGTATATGCAAAGCTTGTACTAATTCGTTTCATCCGGCCGGTACTGTCTGATCGGTAGTAACTAAATGGCAATTCCAATCGAAGTCCATCGACTGAATTAAACGACAATAAAGTTGGATCTTTCAGGCTTGGAATGGTAAAACGTTCGTATTTTTTGATGGAATCGACCGAATAATCATAGGTTTTCCCCAGGATCAGATGCTTAATTTTGAATTTTCGCTTCGAGTTACGCAACGAATCCTGGTAGGCAGGTTTTGCAGAAACAATTAAAAACGAATCCTTCTTTAAAAAACTTGTCTTTTCAGAGTCAGTCAAAGGAATAGGCCGAAGCGATGCCCAATAGGCCGAATCGTTATTTACCTGTTTTTGACTAACCAGAAACGTCGATTTGATTTCGAGCGGTTCGGGAGGACTATTTCGTTCTGTTTCGGATTGGATCAAACGGTTCAGTTTTACTGTTTCGCGATTCGTCATGACCGGTTTCTGCATCAGGTTTTCGATTCGTTTTTGCGCCTTCGATTTTTCATGAATTGCCTGTGATTGTCTTTCTTCCTCAATAATCTTCTCTAAAACCTGCTGATCCAGTAACTGTTGTTTATTCAGCCGATCTAGAGAACTATGATCCAGTGCCGGGTTCAGGGTGGTTTGATAATCGGTGATGGATGCGACATACCGAAACTTCATTTTCAATCCAAGTCCCGAAAAATCCATATCAAAATCGAGACTTACCGGCATCCAGGTATTTTTATTGACTTCGGCATAAAGCTGATGAACTTTCACATCAGTCATCGGAATGTGCAGTCTCAGATCGGCTGAATGAATATTCCAGAACAAATCGGCAATATAGATGTAACCCGAAAACACATCATTCCCATTGGTTTTTGGTATTACCTTAATTTTATTGATGGTTTTCCCCTGGTCCTGAAACACACCATCGAGCCTGAACTGATAGACTTTCATGGCATTCCTTCCGACCGGTGACACAATTCCGTATTTTTCGGCATCATACAAATTATTGGTTATCATACCCATCGGAGAGGTGTTATTATCTTTTCCGGAGGACCTCATGGCCAGTACCTGTTGCTTTATTTTATCGGGCAACTCAAAATCAATTCTGCTGACAGTCTCCATTACAAAGGCTTCATTCTCTTTCATTCCACCTTTTTTCATTTGTTTTTCGAGCAAAAAAGGGATTTTCTCAAACACACCCGAGCCTTTCAGATATACTTTACAAGCGTATTTTGAAACTTGTTTCTGATAATACGGAGCCAAAGCAATGGCTCTGCGCATGATGTAATAGGCCGGATCTTCGCCCGAAGCAAGAATTTTTGTCTCCGGAATTTCATAATCACGAGGCTTCAACTGAATATTGATTTCTTGAAACGTTTTGTCAATATTCAACTCAACAGTTTCGGTTTGAAAGCCTAAATACTGAAACAATACCTTGCGTTTACCTTCGGGCAACTTTAATTCATAGCGTCCTTCAACATTGGAAGTAGTTCCGGTTGACAACTCCGGAATGTAAATATTGGCGAATGAGATTGCTTCTCCCTGAGGATTGGTGACACGACCGCGAATGCCCTGCCCAATTAAAGAAAAAAAGGTGAATAAAGATAAAATGAAAGACAAGGTAATTCTTAAATTCATGCTTCACTGGTTATTAGAATAAGATTACCAAATTTAAAGCATTCAGGAATACGGAATGAATTAATATATGTTAAAAAGATAAAACGAATGGTAAATCAGCTTCTTTTATGATGAGGTAATTCCGAAGGAATTTCGAACGAAATCTCCACCACTCCTTTAAATTCTCCATTTTCCATCCAGGGAGTCTGGTGTATCATTTTATGGATTCCTCGTTTTTCAATGGTGTATGAATTTGGCTTTGGTTGTGCCAGCATGTTCTTCAGGAAGGTTCTTGCTGGTTCAGGATGACAATCAATCAAACTTTTGCCCACCAGATCCTCATCACCCGATGAGGCAAAGGTCTTTTTCGAAATGTCATTCATATAAATTACTATTCCTTCGCGATCGCAAACCGTTATTGCTCCCTGAAATTCATTGGTCCAGTTCATTTGATTTATCTCCTGTTTAAAAATAGAACCACAGCAGACACATAGGACACATAGATTATTTTATGCATTTCCAAATTCTTTAGTTCTGCAAATTTGTTCCAATGATTT
>Ga0209261_10000093_pt1 | contig 22974 bp, 20 predicted proteins | sample DOMMetBare1Fresh_FD_187470 | JGI IMG/M metagenome (GOLD analysis project Ga0209261, IMG submission 187470) | Wetland sediment microbial communities from St. Louis River estuary, USA, under dissolved organic matter induced mercury methylation -... | ecosystem: Environmental > Aquatic >...
GGTGAGCGGTGGGCGTCGCACCAACTCAGCCTCTCAACCGCGGATTCGCGGCGAAGTACGCCAGGTCGGCCAGCAGGTTCAACGCGATATAGGCGGTGGCGGTGACCAGCACCACGCCCTGCACCACCGCGTAGTCGCGGTTGAACACCGCATCCACGATCAACTTGCCGAAGCCAGGAATCGTGAACACCTGCTCGGTGAGCACCGCGCCCGACAGCAGCGTGCCGAGTTCCAGCGCGCCGAGCGTGATCACCGGCGTCAGCGCATTGCGCAGCGCGTGCTTGAGCACCACCACGCGCTCGCGCAGGCCCTTGGCGCGCGCGGTGCGCACGTAGTCCGACGACAGCACCTGCAACATCGCGCTGCGCATGTGGCGCATCAGCACCGCGGCGATCGCATTGCCGAGCACGAAGGCCGGCATGATCATCGCGGCCAGGTTGGCGCGCAGGTCCTCGAACGGGCTCACGTAGCCCGAGGCCGGCAACCAGCCGAGCTGAACGGAGAACAGCAGGATCAGCAGGATGCCGAGCCAGAAGTTCGGCGTCGAGATGCCCCACAGCGCGAACGCGTTGGCCGCGCTGTCCCACCAGGTGCCGCGGCCCACCGCGGAGATGATGCCGGCCGGAATGCCGATCGTCAGCGCGATCGCGAACGCCATCAGCGCGAGCTGGATCGTCACCGGCAGCTTCTGCGCCACCAGTTCGCGCACCGGCTGCTGCGTGCGCACCGACTCGCCGAGGTCGCCCCGCAGCACGCCGCCCACCCAGTAGGCGTAGCGCACCGGCAGCGGCTCGTCGAGGTGCAGCTTCTCGCGCAGGTAGGCGATCACCGTCGGATCCTGCTCCTCGCCGGCGAGGATCTTGGCCGGGTCGCCGGGCAGCAGCTGCTGCAGCCCGAAGATCAGCATCGACACGAACACCAGCGTCGGCACGATCTGCGCCAGGCGTTTGAGCAGGTACTCGGTCATCGCTGCGCGGCGCCGCTCACTGCATCTTCAGGCCCTGCACGCGCAGCAGCCCGTCGGGCACGCTGCGCACGCCGGCGAGCTTGGTGTTGTAGGCCCACAGCCAGTTGCGGTGGTACAGGTACACGATCGGCCGCTCCTTCAGCACTCGCGCGGCGATCTGCTCGTAGGCCTTCCTGCGCTCGTCGGGCGAGCGCAGCGTGCGCGACTGGTTCAGCAGCGCATCGGTCTCGGCGCTGCAGTAGCCCGCGTAGTTCAGCGGCTGCTTGCAGGCGTGGAAGCTGAACGCGTTGCCGTCGGGGTCGGCGCGACCGCTCCAGGCCAGCACGTAGGCGTCGAACTCGCCCTTGTCGGCGAGGTTCAGCGACGTGGCGAACTCGGTGGCCTGGATCTTCACGTCGAAGCCGGCCTCGCGCGTCATCGCCTGCACCACGAGCGCCAGCCGCTGTGCGTCGCTGGTGGTGGGCGTCATCAGCGTGAAGCTCGGGTTCGGCACGCCGGCCTCCTTGAGCAGCGCCTTGGCGCGGGCGATGTCGCGCTTGGGGATCGGCATGTTCTTCGCGTAGAAGGCATTGGTCGGCGCCACCCACTGGTTGCCGATGGTGGCTTCGTTGTCCATCACCACCTGGGCCAGACCCTGGCGGTCGAGCGACAGTTCGAAGGCCTCGCGCACGCGCGGGTCGCGGCCGAGCGGGTTTGCCTTGGCCTGCTCGCTCTTGCCGATGTTGATCGTGATGCCCTGGTAGCCGATCTCGGTGATGCGCGCGACCTTCCACTTCTTCTCGGCCTGGAGCTTCTCGATGTCCGACGAGGCGACGCGCTCGATGAAGTCGAACTGCCCCGACTTCAGGTTGGCCAGCCGCACCGTGGCATCGACGATCGGCGTGTAGGTGATCTTGTCGAAGCCGACCGCGGCCTTGTTCCAGTAGCCGTCGTAGCGCTCGAACACGATGCGGTCCTGCGCGACGCGCTCGACGAACCGGTACGGGCCCGAGCACACCGGCTTGGCGCCGAAGTTGGCGCCCGCGGCCTGCGCGGCCTTCGGCGACACCATCATGCCGGCGCGGTCGGCCAGCGCGGCCAGCAGCGGCGAGAACGGCGCGCTCAGGTTGAGCTTGACGGTCAGCGGGTCCACCACGTCGACGCTGGCCAGCGGCGCGAGCTCGCCGCGGCGGTTGGAGCCCTGCATCGTCTTGTGGCGTTCGAGGTTGAACTTCACCGCCGCGGCGTCGAGCTTCTCGCCGTCGTGAAACGTGACGCCCGGGCGCAGCTTCATCGTCAGCGCCCGGCTGTCGGCCGACCACTCCCAGCTCGTCGCCAGCTGCGGCACGATGTTCAGCTTCTCGTCGATGTCGATCAGCTTGTCGCACAGCGCCGCGAAGACGATGCGGCCGACGAAGGTGCGCGCCAATGTCGGGTCCAGCACGTCGGGGTCTTCGGCCAGGCCGACGCGAAGGGCCTGCGCCTGCGCGGCCGACGCGGCCGCCAGCAGCAGCGCGGCCAGCCAGGGGTTGAAGCGGTGTTTCATCGTGGGGCTCCTTTGAGAAGACGATTCAGGCGGCGAACGCCGATTGCAGCCGGGCCAGTCGCGCATTGGGCGCCGATGATGCCGCGCTGCGCAACGACGCGGGCGGCGCGATCTCGCGCCAGCGGTGGCAGGCCACCGCGTGGCCGCCGTCGTCGTCGAGCGCGGGCACGACCTGCGCGCAATGTTCCCGCGCATGCTCGCAGCGGGTGTGGAAGTGGCAGCCCGGCGGCGGCGACACCGGGCTCGGCACGTCGCCGGCCAGCAGCAGGCGCTGGCGCGGGCCGCCTGCCTGCGGCTCGGGCACCGGAATGGCCGACAGCAGTGCCTGCGTGTACGGATGCCGCGGCGCCGCGAACAGCGTGCGCTTGTCCGCCAGCTCGACGATGCGGCCGAGGTACATCACCGCCACCCGGGTGGCGATGTGGCGCACCACCGCCAGATCGTGGGCGATGAAAATGGTGGCGATGCCGAAACGCTGCTGCAGGTCCTGCAGCAGGTTCACCACCTGCGCCTGCACCGACACGTCGAGCGCCGACACCGGCTCGTCGCAGACGATCAGCTTCGGCTGCACCGCCAGCGCGCGCGCGATGCCGATGCGCTGGCGCTGCCCGCCGGAGAACTCGTGCGGGTAGCGCCGCGCGTGTTCGGCCGCGAGGCCCACCGTGTGCAGCAACTCGGCCACGCGCTCGGCGTGGCGGCCGCTGTGCAGGCCGTGCAGCAGCAGCGGCTCGGCCAGGATCTGGCCCACCGTCATGCGCGGGTTCAGCGACGAGAACGGGTCCTGGAAGATGATCTGCATCGCGCGCCGCGTGGCGCGCAGCGCGCCGGCGTCGAGCACGGCGAGCTCCTGCCCTTCGAACACCACACGCCCGGCGGTGGGGTCGATCAGGCGCAGCACGAGCCGCCCGAGCGTCGACTTGCCGCAGCCCGACTCACCCACCACGCCCAGCGTCTCGCCGGCCGCCAGCGCGAAGTCCACGCCATCGACCGCCTTCACCGCGCCGCTGACGCGGCCGAACAGGCCGCGTCGCACCGGGAAGTGCTTGACCAGGGCCTGCACCTGCAGCAGCGGCGGGCTCATGCGATGGCCGCGCCTTCGGCCGGCGCGAGCAATGCGTCGACGTCCAGCGGCGCCTTCCAGCACGCCGACGCATGGCCCGAGCCCAGGTCACGCAGCGGCGGCGGTGCGAGGCGGCACTGCGCATCGACGAACGGGCAGCGATCGGCGAAGCGGCAGCCGGCCGGCATGTGCAGCGGATCGGGCACCTGACCGTCGATCGACGCCAGCCGCCGCGGCTCGCCCTGCAGCCGCGGAATCGACCCCAGCAGACCCACGGTGTACGGATGCTGCGGCTCGGCGAACAGCGCGCGCACCGGCGCGCGTTCGACCACGCGGCCGGCGTACATCACCACCACTTCGTCGGCCACCTCGGCCACCACGCCGAGGTCGTGCGTGATCAGGATGATCGCGGTGCCGGTCTCGCGCTGCAGGCGCTGCATCAGGTCGAGGATCTGCGCCTGGATGGTCACGTCCAGGGCCGTGGTCGGCTCGTCGGCGATCAGCAACCGCGGCTCGCAGGCGAGCGCCATCGCGATCATCGCGCGCTGGCGCATGCCGCCCGACAGCTTGTGTGGGTGTTCGTGAAAACGTTGCGCCGCGGCCGGGATGCGCACCTTGTCGAGCATTGCCAGCGCGCGCGCGTCGGCCTGCTCGCGCGTCAGCGACCGATGCCGCAGCAGCCCTTCGGCGATCTGCTCGCCGATCGTGAACGCCGGGTTCAGCGACGACATCGGCTCCTGGAAGATCATCGCCAGGCCGTTGCCGCGCAGGTCCTGCAGTTCACGCTTCGGCAAGCCCACGAGCTCGCGGCCTTCGAAACGGACCGAGCCGTCGGCGATGCGCCCCGCCGGCTGCGGCAGCAGGCCCATGATCGACAGCGCCGTCACGCTCTTGCCGCAGCCCGACTCGCCGACGATGGCCAGCGTGCGGCCGGCTTCGACCTCGAAGCACACGCCGTCGACCGCGGCGATCGTTCCGTCGTCGGTGGCGAAGGTCGCGCGCAGGCCGCGCACCTCGAGCAGCGCCATCGGCTACCGTCCACGCGCTGCGTGAAACGCCTCGACCCGCGCCTCGATGCGCGCGCGATCGAGTTCGCCGGTCGGGTTGTGGCGCCCGGGCAGGCAGGCCACGAACGGCTGGAAGCGCTGCAGGCTCACCTCGTACAGACGCCGCAGCTCGGCCACCGGCTCGACATGGTCGTCGACGCGAAGGTCGAGCTCGGCATAGTCCTCGTCACCGTGGATGCGCAGGCCCGCCGACTGCTTGCCGCGCTTGTCGCCGCCGGCGGCCTCGCCCGCCGCCAGCGCCGCGATCAGCCGCTCGGCCAGCGGCCTGCCCGCGCTGGCCCTGTAGGCGTCCGCGGTGGCCTGCAGCACCTGCGGACTGGCCAGCATGTTGCCCGCCACGCTGAAGTCCGGCGCCAGGCGGTGGCCGCACCAATCGACGCAGGCCTCGCCCGTGTAGGCCGCCGCTGGCCCGGTGGCGCCGAGCACGTGCAGCTGTCGCTGCGCACGGCCGGCGTCGGCGGCGGTGAGCGTGGCCACCACCTCGGCCGGCGACACGCCCTCGGCCAGCATCGCGATGCCGGCCGGCCCGTACAGCGGGTTCATCAGCGCCTGCGTCGACAGCGCACCGACGCCGCGGCGCGTGTGCACGCACAGTGCGCCCACCGCAAAGAAGCGGCTGGCGATCGCCACGCCGAACCGGCCGCTGCCGTCACGCGCCAGGATCGACCAGGTCATTCGTTCGCCGCCGTCGTCGCACCATCACCTTCAGAGTGTGCAACGAAGTCGGCGCACGCCCACTGCGGGCAGACCCTGCCGGTGGCGCGCGAAATCACTGGCGGGCGTTGGAGCGACGGTCGGCCGCTCGGATCAAGAGCCATCGGCCAGTGCCGAATTCAAGCCTGCACCAGCGTCGTCACGCGCCGCCGCGTGCGTTCGCGCAGCGAACATTCGCGCAACGTGTCGGCCAGCGCCTCGAGTTGCGGAATGCCCATGATCTCGACGGTGGAAAAGCTGGGATCGGTGGAGCGCAGGTGCAGCAGGCACTGCCCGACCAGGCGCATGCCCAGCGGCTTGTGCAGATCGAAATGGTCGATGCGGAACAGCTCGACGTTCTCCTTCAGCTTGGACAGCAGGCCGTGCTCGATGCGCACGCGCTGCGTGGTGATTTCATACGAGGTGGCCAGGCTGCGCACCCAGTACACCCCATACGCGACGCCCAGCGTGAGCACCACCGCCAGCCATTGCCATGCGCTGTAGATCGCCGCCGGGTGGCCCGAGAACAGCAGCTTCTCGGCCTCGGCTTCCTTCGACGCCGCGAGGGCGGCGAGGTCGGTGTTGCAGAAGCGGCATTTGATCGCCGCGGCCTTGATGGTCTCGCCGCAGACCGGGCATGCCTTGGTGTCGTCGCTCATCCGTCGCTGCCTTTCGTGCCGGCATTGTGAATGCCGACGCCCGAACCACCAGCTACAGCGCCTTGACCTCGACCTTCCGGAACTTGATGACGCCGCGCCCCCACTGCAGCGCGATCGGGCCGCTGGCGAGCTTGCCGTCTTCGATGTCGACGGTCTTCACGCCATTGAGCACCAGCACGAGCCGCTTGCCCTGCGCGGTGATCTCGTAGGTGTTCCACTTGCCGCCGGCCTTGGGCATCGGGTCGACCTTGGCCACCTTGACGATCGCACCGGTGCCGTAGGTCGGGTCGGGCCGCTGGTCGAAGATGTTGGCCTCGTAGCAGTTCTCGTCGGTGATCTTGCCGGGGTCCTGGCAGCGCAGGAAGATGCCACTGTTGGCGTCGTCGCTGGCCCAGAACTCGGCGCGGATCATGAAGTCCTTGTAGGTGCCCTTGGTCACCAGGTAGCCGGGGTCCTTGCCGCCGGAGCTGGACTGGATGGCGCCGTCGCTGGCCGTCCAGTTGGCGTCGCCGACGCGGTTGAAGTTGTCCAGGCCCTGAGTGCCGTTGACCAGCGTGGTCCAGCCGCCGGCACCGCCGGTGGCACAGCCGACCAGGGCGGCGGCGGCTGCCGCCAGCACGAACAATCGGCAAGCACGGTGCTTCATGAGATGTCTCCTCGGTATAGGTGGTCGCCCGCGGCGGTACCGCGCGAGTCGTGAACGCGTTCCGATCGGATCGCGGCGCGAGTGTGCCTCAGATTCGCGCGGTTCGTGCTGGCCCGCAGCGCTCGCCGTCGGTGCACGACGAACATGAAGCGGCTTTCAACCCCACGCCGTGACCTGCGGCGATGCCGCACGCCTCACAGGTGAACAGCACTTCTGCCGAACGCCCCCGCCCCCGCAAACCGCGCCCGTGGCCCCAACCGCTCTTCGATGCGCAGGGCCTCGTTCCACTTGGCCATGCGCTCGCCGCGGGCGAACGAGCCCACCTTGAGCTGGCCCACCTGCCAGCCGATGGCCAGGTGCACGATGGTGGTGTCTTCGGTCTCGCCGCTGCGCGCGCTGACGATGCCGGCATAACCCGCCGAGCGTGCGGCCTGCCAGCACTGCAACGTTTCGCTCAGCGTGCCGCGCTGGTTGGGCTTGAGCAGCACGGCGTTCGCCGCGCCGGCGGCGGCGGCCTCGCGCACCAGCGCGGCGCTCGAGACCAGGAAATCGTCGCCGACGATCTGCAGCTGCTTGCCAGCGGCGCGCGTGAAGCGCGCGAAGCCCTCGGGATCGTCTTCGGCCAACGGGTCTTCGATGCTGACGATCGGGTACTTCTCAGTCCAGCGAAACAGCAGCTCGCTCATGCCGTCGCTGTCGAGCGTGCGCTTGTCGAGGCCGAGCTTGTACTGGCCGGCCTTGCCGAATTCGCTGGCGGCCACGTCGAGCGCGATCGCCACCTGCGCGCCGGGCACGAAGCCGGCGCGCTCGATCGCGGTGACCAGCGACTCGAGCGCCTGCTCGTTGCTGCTGAACACCGGCCACCAGCCGCCCTCGTCGGCGACGCCGAAATGCGCGCCGCGCTGCTGCATCAGCAGCCCGGCATGGCGATAGACCTCGGAGGTCCACTCGACGGCCTGGTTGAAGCTTTTCGCGCCGGGGCACACGACCATGAAGTCCTGCACGTCGGTGCGACGGCCGGCGTGCGCGCCGCCGCCGAAGATCTGGATCTGCGGCATCGGCAGCAGCGTGGCATCGGCGCCGCCGAGGTAGTGGTACAGCGGCACACCGTACGCGGCCGCGGCCGCGTGCGCGACGGCCATCGACACGGCCAACGTGGCATTGGCACCCAGGCGGCTCTTGTTCGGCGTGCCGTCCAGATCGATCAGGCGGTCGTCGATCTCGCGCTGGTCGTCGGCCGGCTGGCCCATCATCACCCGCGCGATCTCGCTGTTCACGTGGGCCACCGCGTGCGACACGTCGTGGCCACCCAGGCGCGCGCCGCCGTCGCGCAGCTCGATCGCCTCGCGCGTGCCCTTGCTGGCGCCGGCGGGCACGATGGCGCGGCCGACCGCGCCGCCCTGCAGGCGCACCTCGGCCTCCACCGTCGGTCGGCCGCGGCTGTCCCACACGCGGCGGGCGTGGACGAAGCGGATGTCGGTGCCGTTGTTCAGCACCGAAGGGGTGGTGGTCATCGTCTGAGCTCGTGGTGCCAGGCGGCGCGAACGTCCGCCAATCGGGCCGATGATGCCGCAATCCCGCCACCGGAGCGCTGCGCGAGCAGCAAGGCCCTCGCGCAGCGCCGCACCGGCTCGCGCTGTGCCTCGGTATGCAGGTACTCGACCGGCGACTTGCCGTCCACGCGCGCCAGCAGCAGCCCCGGCAGCAGCGCCGCGGCGCGTTGCTCCAGCGCGGCGGGCGGCTCCCAGTCCACGCCCTGCAGGTAGGTGCTTGCCAGCACGTCGAAGCAGTGCAGAAAACCCGGCGTGGCCGGCGGCGTCCAAAGGCACTTGAGCAGCAGGTGGTTCAGGCAGAACGCCAGGTCGAACGCCGGATCGCCCCACCAGGCACATTCGGCGTCGAGCAGCACCGGGTGACATTCGCCCCCTGGCTCGCTGCGCTCGCGTCCCCCCGCGGGGGATCTGCCGGCTCGGGACGGCCCGGCGCCGGCAGATTCGCCCCCTGGCTCGCTGCGCTCGCGTCCCCCCGCGGGGGATCTGCCGGCTCGGGACGGCCCGGCGCCGGCGGGCGGCCCGACGAGGATGTTCTTCGGGCTCACGTCGCCATGCACCAGCGAGCGCTTGTTCGACTGCGTCTGCGCGACGAGTGCGCGCAACACCGGCGCCAGGTCGGCGTGCCGCTCGGCGGTGGCCAGCAGGTACGGCTCGAGGCGGATGTCGAAGAAGATCGCGTCGGTCGGGAATTGCGTCGCCAGCTCGGGCCGCGCGGCGGCATGGCTGTGGATGTGCGCAAGCATGCCGCCCACGGCCCGCGCGGTGGCGGGCTCGGCGCGGCCCTCGTGCAATTGCTGTTTCCACAGCGGATGGTCGTGCGGCGTCAGGTAGCCCATCACCAGCACGCCCAGGCCCGGATGCTGGCCGAGCAGGCGCGGCGTGCAGCCGGGCACTGCGGCTTCGGCCACCTGCATCCAGCGCGCTTCGTACAGGTTGCGCTCGATCGGCGCGCGCCAGTCGGCCGCGACGCGCAGCTTGGACAGCGCACGCTTGGCACAGACCGGACCTTGCGGCAGGTCGATGCGCCAGATGTCGGACGACACGCCGCCGGTGAGCGGCTGGCCGTGCAGCGGTGCGTCGTCGGCCAGGCCCAGCTCGCGCAGCGCCTGCGCGAACTCGCTCGGCACGGGTTGCGGCGGCTCGCTCATTTCAGTTCTCCGTGCCGGAAAGCGCCACCTTGACGCATCAATCCAATACCACGCAGCGGACGCCGTGGATCCGGCTTCGCCGGTCCACTGGCGTTTCCCCCTGGGGGGAGGCGCCGAAGGCGCTTCGGGGGGAACATTTCAACGGGCGGACTCGACCAGCTTGACCAGCGCGTGCAGCGTCTGGTTCACCGGCGTCGCGATGCCGAGCTCGGCGCCGCGGCGCGCCACGTAGCCGTTGAGGTGGTCGATCTCGCTGCGCTTGCCGCGCGCCATGTCCTGCGCGGTGGACGACAGCTGCCCCGGCATCGCCGGCGCGATGCGCTCCATCGCGTCGAGCGAGGCCTGCAGCGGCAGGTTCACGCCCTCGGCCCGGGCCACGGCCACCACCTCGCGCACCGTGGCGCGCATCACCTCGCGGATCGCCGGCAGCTCGACCATCTTGCCGTACGGCAGCTGCGCCAGGCCCGAGATGGCGTTGTGGGCGCAGTTGACCATCAGCTTGCTCCACAGCTCGACCATCACGTCGGGCGAGATGCGCACGCTCACCTGGGCGGTCGCGAAGAAGTCGACCACGGCCTGCAGCCTGTGCGCCGTGACAGCGTCGGCGGCATTCAGCGGGCCGATCACCAGGTCGCCACGGCCGAAATGCTTCACGACGCCGGGTTCGGGCATCGCGGTGGCCAGGTAGACGACGGTCGGCACCACGGTGCCCGCCACTTGGCGGGCGATGGCCGGCGGGTTGTCGACGCCGTTCTGCAGGCTGAGCACGATGGCGCCGGCCGCCAGGTGCGGCGCGATCTGCGCTGCCGCGGCCTCGGTGTCGGTGGACTTCACGCAGAACAGCACCAGCTCGGCACCGCGCACGGCCGCGATGTCGGTGCTGGCACCCAGGCGCACCGCCTCGACGCGGCCGCCCATCTGCAGCTGCAGACCGTCGCGCTCGATCGCCTGCACGTGCGCGGCGCGACCGATCAGCGTGACGCGGTGGCCCGCCCTGGCGAGCATCGCGCCGTAGAAGCTGCCGACCGCGCCGGCGCCGACGACCACGGTGTGCTGGAACGATGCGCTCATGGCCACGCCGCCCTCACCGCCCGCGGCGCAACTCGGTCATTGCACCGTACACCAGGTCGCCCATCTGCTCGCGGTAGATCTTGCGGATCTCGCCCGGTGCCGCGGTGCCCACCACGACGACGAGCCGCTCCTGCGGGTCGGCCCAGAATTGCGTACCGTTGGCGCCATTCCAGGTGTAGTCGCCGCGGCTGCCCGGCGTGGCCGCGACGCCGTCGTGCAGGCGCACGGCCACGCCCAACCCGAAACCGTAGCCCTCGCGATGCGGCTCGACGCCGGCCACCTGGTTCTTGATGCCGGCACCGAGGTGGTCGCTCGTCATCCACGCCACCGTCTTCGGGCTGAGCACACGCTTGCCGTCGATCGCACCGCCGTCGAGCAGCATCTGGCCGAAGCGCAAGTAGTCACCGATCGTGCCGAAGGCGCAGCCGCCGGCGCAGTCGAACTTGTTGGCGGCGTCCAGGCTGCCGATGCGCTGCGGTTTGCCGCTGATCGGGTCGGTGGGCAGCGGTCGCGCGAGCCGCGGGCGCTTGGCCGCCGGCACGTCGAACGACGTGTCGGGCATGCCGACCTTGCTCCACACCGCGTCGCGCAGGAAGTCACCCAGCCGCTGGCCGCTGACCTTCTCGACCACCAGCCCCAGCACGTCGACCGAGAAGCTGTAGTCCCACACCGTGCCGGGCTGGTGCAGCAGCGGCAGCGTCGCGAGCTTGGCGATGAATTCCTCGCCGCTGTATTGCACGGCCGCGGCGGCCGAACCGGCCGGATAGAGCTTGTGCACCGGCGTGCTGCCGCGCCCGCCGTAGGTGAGGCCCGACGTGTGGCGCATCAGGTCGTGGATGCGGATCGGCTGCGCCGGCTGCAGCGTGAGTTCGCCGCCGGCGCCGACCACGCCGACGTTCATCTTCGCGAACGCCGGGATGTACTCGTCCAGGCGCGATTGCAGCGGCAGGCGACCCTGCTCGTTGAGCGTCAGCGCGCCGACGCTGGCCATGATCTTGGTCATCGACGCGAGCTGGAAGATCGCGTCCAGCGACATCGGCGTGCCGGCGGCCTGGTCGAGGAAGCCGTGCGCGGCGAAGTGCACCAGCTTGCCGTCGCGCGCGATCGCCACCACCGCGCCGGGCACGCGGTTGGCCTGGATCTCGCGTGCCCAGAAGCGGTCGATGCGCTCCAGCCCCTCCTTCGAGAAGCCTGCGGCCTCGGGCGCCACGCGTGGCAGCGGCTGAGCCTGCACGTTCAGCGCGAGCAACAGAGCGAGACATGTGGCGAGCCGGTGCATGCGCTACCCTCTTCTGCGTGGAGCGCTCACTTTACGACGGCTGCGCTCACGCCGCGTGCGTCGCCAGCAGTTCCCGCGCCGCGCGCACCACCGCGGCCGCGTCGATGCGCGATGCTGCCTCCAGCGAAGCCGCATAGCCCACCGGCACGCGCGGCGCACCGAGGCGCGCGACGCGGCAGCGCGTGTGCTCCGCCGCCGTGGCCGCGATCTCGGCGCCGAAGCCACCGGCCTGCACCGCCTCGTGCACGACCAGCAGCGCTCCGGTGCGCGCGCAGTCGGTCAGCACGGTATCGCGGTCCCAGGGCCACAGGCTCACCAGGTCGATCACGCTGGCCTGCACGCCTTCGGCACGCAGCTGAGCAGCAGCCTGCAGCGCCGTGTGCACCGCCGCCGACCAGCTGACGATCGTGAGCTGCGCGCCGCGCTGCAGCACCTGCGCGCGGCCGATCGTTGCCACGGCCGCGTCGTCGACCTCGCCGCTGCGCGCCCACAACTCCTTGTGCTCCATGTAGATCACCGGGTCATCGGCGCGCAATGCGGCGCGCAGCAGGCTGTAATTCTGCTGCGGTGTCGACGGGCACAGCACCACCACGCCAGGCAAGTGGGCGAACCAGGCCTCGAGCGACTGCGAATGCTGAGCGGCCGACGCACTCCAGATGCCGATCGGCAGGCGCATCACCAGCGGCACGCGGCCCTGGCCGCCGAACATGTAGCGGTTCTTCGCCGCCTGGTTGACGATCTCGTCCATCGCGCACAGCGCGAAGTCGGCCACCCGCATCTCGACCACCGGCTTCAGCCCGGCGAGCGCCATGCCGACGCCGGCGCCGACGATGGTGCCTTCGCTGATCGGCGTGTCGATCACGCGTTCGGCGCCGAACTCCTCGACCAGCCCCCGGTACTGGCTGAAGATGCCGCCGCGGCCGAGGTCTTCGCCGAGCGCGACGACGCGATCGTCGCTGCGCATCGCCGCGCCCAGCGCGGCCGCCGCGGCTGCGGCATAGGTCATCGTGGTCACCGCCATGTGCCGTCCCCGAGGGTCTGCACGTCGGTGAAGGCCGCGGCGCGCTCGGGCGGCGGCGACTGGTTGGCAAAGCGCAGCGCGTCGTCGACCTCGGCCCGGGCCTCGGCGTCGATGCGGTCGAGCGCTTCGGGCGGTGTGCCCGCGGCCAGCAGCGCGTCGCGGGCACGACGCAGCGGGTCGCCGGCCTGCGCGGCGGCAATGTCGTCGGCCTCTCGATAGGCCTGCCCGTCGACCGACACATGGCCCTTCACGCGCCAGGTCAGCGCATGCATCAGACGGGGCCCGCTGCCGCCGCGGATGTCGGCGATCAGGCGCTGTGCCAGCGCCGACACCGCCGCCACGTCGTTGCCGTCGACCGTTTCTGATGGCACGCCGATCGCGCGGGCGCGGACCGCAGCCCCTTCGCCGGCGGTCATCGGCGCGGATTCGGTGGTGGCGGAGAAACGGTTGTCCTCGCAGACGAACAGCAGCGGCAGCCGGTACACCGCGGCCCAGTTCAAGGCTTCGAGAAACGGCCCGCGGTTGATCGCGCCGTCGCCGAAGAAGCAGGCCACCAGCTGCGGCAGGCGTCGGATCTTCAGCGCGTGCGCCGCGCCGCAGGCGATCGGCATGCCGGCGGCGACCACGCCGTTGGCGCCGAGCATGCCCACCGAGAAGTCGGCGATGTGCATCGAGCCCCCCTTGCCGCCGTTGCTGCCGCCGGCGCGGCCGAACAGCTCGGCCATCATCTGGCGCATGTTGGCGCCCTTGGCCAGCGTGTGGCCGTGGCCGCGGTGCGTGCTGGTCAGCAGGTCGGCGCGCTGCAGGTGCGCGCAGACGCCGGCGGCCACCGCCTCCTGCCCGATCGACAGATGCAGAGGCCCGCGCACCTTGGCACTCGCATTGGCGGTGACGCCGAGCACCTGCACGCCGCCGATGCTTTCGCGCTCGGCGGCCTCCTCGAACGCGCGGATGCGCGCCATGGTTCGGTACAGCTCGGCGAGGTGTTCGGTTGCTGCGGTCAAGTCGCGGTCCCCCTCGAAGGGCCGGCGATCGGCGAAATCGCGGGCCGGCATTGAGTCGGCGCAATGGTAGTCGGCCTGGCGGCGCCACCCGACCGGGCGCCGGCGCAGGCCGCGGGCCGCGTCGGCGAGATCGGGCGCGCTAACTGGCCCGGACCTGACCTCGGGCAATTCGGCGCCCGGCGGGAGTGGCTACGGTGCGTGCGTTCGCCGCCAGCGCCGGGCGGCGCGAATCCGAGGTAACCCCGTTGTCGCTGGACCGGTTTCTGACGCGATTGATCTGGCTGTGCGTGGCGCCGCTGCTGCTGCTGGCGGCTTACCTGGCGTTCAACCACGTCTGGCATGTGCACGACGAGCGCGAGCTCGAGGCGGACAACCTGGCCAAGACCCTCGCCGCCAACCTGGATCACGAACTCAGCGCGCGCATCGCCGCGCTGCGCACGCTGGCCGCGTCGCCGCTGGCCGACGACCCGGCGACCTGGCACGGCCTGTACCGCGAGGCGCAGGGCTTCAAGGACAGTTTCGGCGACGACGTGGTGGTGGTCGATCTGCAGCAGCAGGTGATCTTCAACACCCGCCTGCCGTTCGGCAGCACGCTGCACCGAATGCCAGACTCGCAGGGCAGATCTTCGGTGGCGACCGCATTGCAGACCGGTCAGCCGGCGGTCGGCGACATCTTCGTCGGGCCCAGGGTCGGCGAACCGTTGGTGGCGGTCGCCGCGCCGGGCCTGCGCGACGGACGGGTGCGCTTCATCCTGGCCACCGTCATAGAGACCCGTCGGTTCCAGCAGCGCATCGATGAAATGACGCTGTCCGACCGCTGGGCGCTCGAGCTGCTCGACGGCACCGGCGCGACGATCGCCCGCCGTCCGTCGCAGCAGCGCAGCGGCGCGGCGGACGCACCGGCCTGGCACCGCATTGCGATGAAGTCGGGCTTGTCGGCCTGGCAGCTGGTGCTCGAGATTCCACGCGGCGTGTATTTCACGCCGCTGGTCGAAGCCGCCGCGGCGCTGGCGGTCGGCGTGCTGGCCGCCACGCTGGTGGGCGTACTCGGCGGCACACTGGCCGGGCGCCGGCTCGCGCGATCGGTGGCTTCGCTGGCGCAGGAGCCGCAGCCCGGCGCGCCTGCCCCGGCGATCGCCGAAGTCGGCGCCGTGCGCCGCCTGCTCGACGAATCGGCCGAGAAGCGCCGACAGGCCGAGGCGTCGCTGGCGCTGAGCGAGGCACGCCTGCGCGGCATCTTCGCGTCGGCCACCGACGCGATTGTCACGATCGACACCAGCCAGACGATCCTGATGGCCAACCCGGCCGCGGAGAGGATGTTCGGGTGTCCGATCGACCAGTTGATCGGCGCGCCCGTCGAACGGCTGATCCCCGCCCGCTATCACGCGCGGCACCGGCTCCAGGTGCAGGCTTTTGGCGAGCGTGAAGCCGATGCGCTGCCCATGGGTGTCCAGCGCGACGTGGTCGGGCTGCGTTCGGACGGCGAGGAATTCCCGATCGATGCATCGATCTCCCACTTGCAAGTCGGCGGCCAGCGCCTGTTCACCGCGATCCTGCGCGACGTAAGCGACAGTCGGCGCGCGGAGGCCGCGCTGCGCGACAGCGAGGCGCGCCTGCGGCAACTGCTGGCGCTGCTGCCCGACGCGGTATTCGTCAACAGCGGCGGCCGCATCGCCTTCGTCAATGAAGCCGCATCGCGCCTGTTCGGCGCCGACGAAAGCGCGTTGCTCGGGCGCCTGGTGCTGGAGCTGATTCATCCTGACTCGATCGAGCAGGTGCGCACACGCGTCGCTGCTCTGCGCGGCGGAGCGACGACGGTGCCGCCGGTGGAGCTGAAGGTCGTGCGCGCCGACGGCGCTGTGCGCACCGTGGAATCGACCGACACGCGGTTCGTCGATCACGAAGAGGTCTCGCTGATCGTGGTGCTGCGCGACGTCACCGAGCTGCGGCAGGCGCAGACCGCATTGCGCGAGTCGCACGCCGACCTGCAGCGCCTGATCGAATCCCAGAACAGCGTGCAGGAAGACGAGCGCAAGCGCATCGCCCGCGAACTGCACGACGACCTGCAGCAGACGCTGGCATCGATCGCCATCAACGTGGCCGCGATCGGCGAGCGGCTGCCGCCCGACGCGGCCGCGGCGGTGCCGGTGCTGGCCGAGGTGGGTCAGCTGGCCACGGCGGCGATCGAATCGACCCGTCGCATCGTCAACGATCTGCGGCCGCAGATTCTCGAAGACCTCGGCCTGGTACCCGCGCTCGAGGTGATGGCCGATCAGTTCGAGCGGCGCAGCGGCATTTCCTGCCAGCTCGAACTGGACGCCGATGCCGGCGACCGCGTGCTGGCGGCGCCGGCGGTCACCACCTGCCTGTACCGCGTGGCACAGGAATCGCTGAACAACGTGGCCAAGCACGCCTGGGCCAGCCTGGTGCGAATCCGTCTCACGGGCAACACCGACGGCAGCGTCGCGCTGCGCATCACCGACGACGGCCAAGGCATCGATGCGAAAGACCGGCGCAAGCTCGATTCGTTCGGTCTGCTCGGGATGCAGGAGCGCGTGCGCGCCGTCGGCGGCAGGCTGCGGGTGGAAAGCCGGCCGGGCGACGGCACGACGGTCGAGGTCGTCGTGCCGCTCGTCGGCGCCATGCTCGAGGCCTGACGTTGACCGTGCTCACCGCAGGATCGCGGCGGCCGCGCACACTGTGCGTGGAAAAGTTGGGGGGTACAGCAATGATGAAAGTCGTCGTGGTGGATGATTCGGTGGCCGTGCAGCAAGGCCTGGGCCGCCTGCTCGGGGCGGTGTCCGGTGTCACCGTCGTCGGCAACGCCGAGGCCGTGGACGACGCGCTGCGCCTGATCGAATCGACTCGGCCCGATGTGGTGGTGCTCGACGTCGACTTGCGCGGTGGCGAGCGCGGCATGGATGTGCTGCGCCGTGTGGTGCGCGATCACCCCGGTACGCAGGTGATCATGCTGTCCAACTTCGGCTGGCAGGCGATGCGCGACGGCTTCCTGCAGGCGGGCGCGAGCGCCTACTTCGACAAGTCGCTGGAGTTCATGGAGGCCCGCGACTGGATCGCCGATCGGGTGACCGCGGGCAGCGGCACAGCAAGCCCGCTGCTGCAGTGATGCGTGCGCGCGCGCCGGCCGGCGCGGCGCCGGCGCGCTGCGCTCTCAAGGCAGCGCCAGCGCGATCACGCCAGCGGCCATGCACGCCGCGCCGAGCAGGCGCGCCCCCCGATCGGCCTCGCCGAGCAGCCGCCCGCCCAGCAGCGCCGCGAACAGCATCGACACCTCGCGCGCCGGCGCCACGTGCGACAGCGGGGCCATCTGCACCGCGTAGAGCACCAGCACATAGCCCAGCGGGCTGATCAGCGCCAGGATCAGCGACGCCTTCCACTGCGCACGCAGGTCGCGCACGAAACCGGCACGGTCGCGCAGCGCATGCGGCAGCATGAACGGGATGCGCAGCAGGTTGCCGACGTAGTCGACCAGGATCGGCGAGATCAGCAGCAGCTTGACCGCGACGCCGTCGATCACCGTGTACACCGCGATCAGCGCGCCGGTGAGTGCGCCCCAGGCCAGTCCGGCGCGGACCCGCGCGCGTTCGGCCGGGTCGTGTGCCCGCTGCCACAGCTTCGGGCCGCCGGCGATCAGCAGGATGCCGAGCGTGATGGCGCCGACGCCGGCGATGCCCTTGGCGCCCAGCGATTCGCCCAGCAGCACCACCGCGGCGGCCGAGCTGAGCAGCGGGCCGGTGCCGCGCGCCACCGGGTACACCACGGTCAGGTCGGCGGCGCGGTAGCCGGCCAGCAGCACGTTGAAGTACGCCAGGTGCGCCAACCCACTGGCCAGCATCAACGCCCACTCGCGCACACCCCAGGCCGGAGCGTCGCGCCACATCAGCCACAGGCCGAGCGGCGCCCAGACCGTCACGATCATCAGCGCGCCCATCAGCGCGAAATGCGCGCCGCCGCCGGACTTCTTGGCGACGATGTTCCACAGCGCGTGCAGCAGCGCGGCGATCAGCACCAGGGCCAGCGCGGAAACAGGCATGGCCCGATTGTCGGGTTGCCGGGTCACGCTACAGTGGCGCGTTCAACGAACGAGGACGACGGATGAACCCGGAGCTGGTGGAGGCGATGCGCGGCGGCGCAGTCGAGTCGGTGCACCGCGGCGCGCTGGCCATCGTGGACGCCGACGGCGCCAGTGTGTGCGTGGTGGGCGACGTGCAGCGCCCGGTGTTTCCGCGCTCGGCCGTCAAGGTGCTGCAGGCGCTGCCGCTGGTGGCCAGCGGCGCGGCCGAGGACTTCGGCCTCACCGACGAGGAGCTGGCACTGGCCTGCGCCTCGCACAATGGCGAGCCGCGCCATGTGGCCGCGGCGCGGTCGATGCTGGCCAAGGCGGGGCTCGACGACGCAGCGCTCGAATGCGGCGCGCACTGGCCGGGCAACGAGGCGGCGCAGCGCGATCTGGCGCGTACCGTGCGCGAACCCGGCGCGCTGCACAACAACTGCTCGGGCAAACATGCGGGCTTCATCTGCCTGGGCTGCCTGATGGCACGCGCCAAGGGCAGCGACCCGCGCGCCTTCGTGCGCGGCTATGTGCACAGCGACCACCCGGTGATGCGCGAGGTGACCGCGTCACTGCAGGCCGCCACCGGCTGCGACCTGTCGCGCGCGCCGATGGGCACCGACGGCTGCTCGATTCCCACCTTCGGCATCCCGCTGAAGAACCTGGCCTCGGCCTTCGCGCGCGTCGGCACCGAAGTCGGCCTGAGTGCCGAGCACGGCGCGGCGGCGCGGCGGCTGCGCGCGGCGGTGGCCAAGGCGCCGTTCTTCGTCGCCGGCAGCGGCCGCTTCGACACCCGGGTGATGGAGCGCCTGGGCGAGCGCGTGTTCTGCAAGGTCGGCGCCGAGGGCGTGTTCTGCGCCGCGCTGCCCGAGCAGGGCCTGGGCGTCGCGATCAAGATCGACGACGGCAACAACGCCCGCGCCGCCGAGGTGGTGATGGCCACCGCGATCGAGTCGCTGGTGCGCCTGGAGCGCGACGAGCGCAGCTTCATGCGCGGCTTCAGCGACGTGACGCTGACGAACTGGAATGGCGTCGAGGTCGGTGCGCTGCGCGCCACCGCGTCGCTGCGCGACACGCTCGGTTCCTGCTGAGCCGGTGTCACGGGCCGTGCCCCCCGCCTGCTCACGCCTCGACCGCAGACGGACGCTGCAGGCTTGCGGTGCGCTGGCGCTGGCGGCGGCGCTGCCAACTGGTGCGCAGGAGGCTTACCCGGCGCGACCGATCCGGGTCATCGTGCCGTTTTCGCCCGGCGGCGCGGTCGACGGGCCGACGCGTGTGGTGGCGCAGGAACTCGGCAAGCGCCTGAACCAGCAGGTGGTGGTGGACAACCGGCCGGGCGCCGGCGCCACCATCGGCACCGAAGCCGTGGCCAAGGCCGCGCCGGACGGCTACACGCTGCTGCTGGCGTCGCAGACCAACGCGATCAGCGCCACGCTGTACCCCAAGCTGTCGTTCAACCCGATCGACGACTTCGCGCCGATCTCGCTGATCGGTCGCGAGCCCGGCGTGCTGGTGGTGCACCCGTCGGTGCCGGCGAAGACGGTGCGCGAGCTGATCGAGCTGGCCCGCGCACAGCCGGGCAGGATCGACTACGCCTCGTCGGGCAACGGCAGCGGGCAGCACCTGTTTGCCGCGCAGTTCCTGGCCATGGCCGGCGTGACGATGAACCATGTGCCCTACCGAGGCAGCGGCCAGGCCACGACCGACCTGATCGGCGGCGTGGTCGCGATGGGCATGCCGGGCATAGCCGGCATGCTGCAACACATCAAGAGCGGCAAATTGCGCGCGCTGGCGGTGACCGGCGAACACCGCTCGCCGCAATTGCCCGACGTGCCGACGCTGGCCGAATCGGGCCTGCCCGGCTACGCGGCCTATGTGTGGCTGGGCCTGCTGGCGCCGAAAGGCACGCCGGCGCCGATCGTCGATCGACTCAACCGCGAGCTGATCGCCGTGCTCGACGCGCCCGATGTCAAGGGTTACATGGCCAACGCCTCGATCGAGGCGCTGGGCTCCACACCGCAGGAGTTCGGCGCGTTCTTTCGCGCCGAGCGCGACCACTGGGCGCGCGTGATCAAGGAGTCCGGCGCCAAGCTGGATTGAAGACCGACCAACCTCTGAACGGATCCCATGACCTCGACCAACGTCACCGGACAAGCCCACTGGACGCACAAGCCCACCGCCGACGGCTCCGTGAAACTGTTCCTGTGGGAGAAGTTCGTCGGCGCGCCCGACGGCAAGCCCGCCGTGCTGTTCGTGCACGGCTCGTCGATGGCCTCGCAGCCGACCTTCGACCTCACGGTGCCCGGGCGGCCGGATTCATCGGTGATGGACTGGTTCGCCGAGCGCGGCTTCGTCTGCTGGTGCGTCGACATGGAGGGCTACGGGCGCAGCGACAAGCACCGCGACATCACCTGCGACATCGCCAACGGCGCCGATGACCTGAAGGCAGCCACCGACCACATCGCCGCCGCGCGCGGCGTGAAGGGCTTTCTCACCTATGGCATCTCGTCGGGCGCGCTGCGCGCCGCACTGTTCGCGCAGCGCCATCCCGACCGTGTGACGCGGCTGGCGCTGGACGCCTTCGTCTGGACCGGTGCTGGCGCGCCGACGCTCGAACAGCGGCGCAAGAAGCTGCCTGAGTTCCTGGCCACCAAGCGCCGGCCGATCGACCGCGCGTTCGTGCGTTCGATCTTCGCGCGCGACCACCCCGACTGCGCCGACCCGACGACGGTGGAGGCGTTCGCCGACGCGATCCTGGCGCTGGACGACTCGATGCCCAACGGCACCTACATCGACATGTGCTCCAGGCTGCCGCTGGTGGACCCGGCCAAGATCACCGTGCCGACGGTGGTGCTGCGCGGCCAGTTCGACGGCATCGCGGCGATGGACGACCTGATCGAGTTCTTCAAGCGCCTGCCGTCGCCCGACAAGCAGTTCACCGTGATGAACGGCATCTCGCATGCCAGCTTCCAGCAGAAGAACTACCGGATGGTCTACCAGATCCTGCACGCGTACTTCACCCAGCCGGCGCCGGTGTACACCGATCCGGGGCACTGAACCGCTCGCCGCGGCGCCGCCCGCGCGCGACGTGATCTTGTTGGCAAGGCGGCATCGGCACGACGTTCCGCACTTGTCACACGCGCGCGCCGCATGCAGGGGGTATCCCCCCGAAACCGGTGAACCGCAATACGCGGCGATGCAACCTAATAGGGACACGCCGCACCGAGGACCGAGCCCATGGCCTGCCGCAGCACCACCCAACGATCGACGCGCCGCATGGCCGCGATCGTCTTGGCGTGGCTCGTGCTGGCACCGGCGCTGTCTTGGGCCGCCGACCGCGATGGCGTGGACGACGGCAGCGGATCGTCCTTCACGCTGCTGACGGACCATGGCTGGCGCTTCGTGCCGCTGTCGCAGATGCTCGAACAGTCGCAACGTCAGCGCATCGGCAGCCGCGGCATGCCGCGCCTGCTGCCACTGGCGACGCTGCCGATGCAGCAAAGCGCGCTGTGGTTGGGCCTCAGCACGGCCCGCGGCGAAGGCGCACGCGACTCGGCCGTGCGGTTCGAGCTGCGCTGGTCGATCCCGCTGGACCGCATCGGCGGCACCACCGGGACGCCGGCGTTCGCGTTGCGCTAGCGCCCGCGCGCTAGGGCCTGTTCACACTACGGAGGTGACTGCTCCGTAGCGTGAACAGGCCCTAGTTCAGCTTGTATTCGGTCAGCTCGAAGGTCGTCGACTCGCGCAGCGTGCGGCCGGCATGTGCCGACACCTGGTACTTGACGATGCGCTTCACGCTGGGTGCATACCAGACCAGATGCTCGGCCGACACCTTCTGATTGGCGGTGCCGCGGTTGCCCGGTGATTCGCCGCGCAGGCGCAGCTTCACGGCGCGAAAGCGGCCGGCCGCGACCACCACGTCCTCTTCGCCTAGCCATTGCGGCTGCAGCGAAACGGCCACCGTGTCGATCGTGCGGGTCTGCCGGTCGAGTGCCGGCGTCGCGCCGGCCTGCAACTCGGTGGCCTGCAGGTAGGGCGCGAACTCCGGCGGTGCCGCGTTCCAGCCAGGCAACACGCTGAACCCTGCCTTGAACGGCACCAGCGTCGTGCGCACCTTCGCATCCGACGTGGTGGTCCAGGTCTCGGCCACGCCCTCGGAGGTGACCGTATCCACCCGCGCGGTGAGGAACAGGTCGCCGAAGCGGAACTGATCGCTGATGCGGTAGCGCCAGGTGTCGCCGGCACGCGGCATCAGGTCGGCCCGCGTGCTGCCACTGGATGGCGGGGCCCCGGCCGTCACGATGGCCGCCATCGCGGCGACCCGGCTGCGCGCCAGCTCGGTGAAGCGGCCGTTCGGGTATTGCCGCAGGTAGCTGCGGTATTCGTCGGCGCGGGTGGAGGCCTGGATGCTGTTCCAGAACGCGACCTCGGCGTCGGCCTGCACATCGGCCGAGGCCTCGGCCGATTCGTTGTTCCCTGGCACGAACGCAAACTCGCCTTGCAGCGACGAATGCTCCCACGGCACCTGCAGCTGCCCGGTGTCGCGCACCACGCCTTCGCGCACGCGCTTGAACATCAGCTCCACCGGCAGGCCCCGCGCGAGCATGTTGCGCGCCACATGCGCCGAGTAGACGCTGTTGATGCCGTTGCCGGCGTTGTCGGGCGCCTTCTTGCCCGGTGCGGTGGCGAACGCGAGGAAGGTTCCGATCGGCGCGTCCATCTGCGCCAGCCCCTGCGCCGCTGTGCTGCGGCCGGGGAACGGGTTGTCGCGGCAGGCATCGAGGATCACCACGTTGACGCGGCTCTTGGCCTTCGACATGCTGTCGAGCACGAAGCCCAGATCGACGCCGTGGATCATGATGTCTTCCTCGCGGCGGAATTCGGCGTCCACCGGGATCATGAAGTTGCGGTCGCGCAGCTGCATGCCGTGGCCGGCATAGAACAGCACCGCCACGGTGTTCTCGGTGAGCTGGTCGCCGAACTGGCGCATCGCCGCGAACATGCCCTGCCGATCCAGGTTCTCCTTCAGCGTGACCGTGAAACCGGCCTTCTGCAACGTGCCGGCGATCAGCCGGGCGTCGTTGACCGGGTTGTCGAGCGGGTTGTGCTTGTAGGCGGCGTTGCCGATCACGAGCGCGATGCGCTGCTCCTCGACCAGCGAGACGCCGCGCATCGCCTGTGCCTGCGCCATCGGCGCCAGCAACGCCGC
>Ga0209261_10000094_pt1 | contig 22888 bp, 29 predicted proteins | sample DOMMetBare1Fresh_FD_187470 | JGI IMG/M metagenome (GOLD analysis project Ga0209261, IMG submission 187470) | Wetland sediment microbial communities from St. Louis River estuary, USA, under dissolved organic matter induced mercury methylation -... | ecosystem: Environmental > Aquatic >...
TCGCGACCATCCATCCCCTGCCGAGCCGTCCGACAGTCCGACGAACCAAGCCGAGCCGATCCGATCCGACGAACCTCGCCGTCCCTCTCCAGGCGACCACCCAACCCGTACCGGACCCCTCCGTCCTGACGAGCCTGATCCGTCCCACCCGCCCCGACCCGACCAGCCAGATCCGACCGCGCCAACTCGGCCCGACAAGCCAGTCCAATCCACGCCCGGACGACAGACCACACCGCACCACGTCGACCCGAATCCTTCGACGGCCTACGAGCCACCGACCACCCAATCCGAGGAGAACCCCACCATGACCACGACCACGACCGAGCAGCCCGCCCGCGGTTCGTCCATCGACGGCTCCACCGAGAGCCTGACCGGGATCACCCGCCTCGGGGAGAGCCTGTCCACCATCCATGAGGAGAGCGCGGCCGGCCTCGAGGAGGCGGCGAAGCTGACCCAGGAGGCCGCCGACGAGCGCAAGCGCGCCGCCCAGGCCGCCCTGGTCCTCAATGACGCCGACGGGCGCAAGCTCGGCAAGGACCTCCTCGGCCGAATCAACGCCTACCAGGAACTGATAGGGCAGGCGACACTGCTCGAGGACGAGGTGAGCAATCTGCGGGCCCAGGCCAAGGTCGAGACCGAGGCCGCCGCTGCCGCGACAGCCTTCGCCGAGGAGTCCACCAAGTTCCGCAACGAGATGGCCGACGTGCGCTCGACCGAGCGGTTCGGCGAGTTCGAGCAGGCCGAGTGATGCCCGAGACCTCCGCCCCGTTCCCGGTGAGCTCCCTGGCGCTCGCCGGCCTGGCACTCGGCGGCCTGGCGCTGATCGCAGCCCAGATGGATGCGCAGGATCCGCCGTCCGCGCCGACCACTGCTACCGCGATGGTGACCGCGCCGATCACGAACACCATCACGGTCACGGGCGGTGCACCGGCATCCGGTGCGATCGAGGGCATCGTCGGGACGTCCTCCCTCGCGCTGGTGCTCGCCACGATCATGGCGATCGGCCTGGTCGCCCTGGTCGGCGCGGCGGCCGCGTCCTTCCTGGTCGGGCGCGAGCGCGGCCGTCCGTCGCTGACGTACGAACCGCGACGGTGAGCCCGATGCCCTCCTGGATGGATCGCAGCTATCTCGACGACCTGCAGGCCGAACGTGACCAGGCCTACGCCCGGGGCGGCACCGGGCCGCTCGCCGACGGGGCCGACCCGTCCGAGTACCTGCCCGAGCCCGGCGAACCGCCCACCATCTGTCCGATGACCGGCGAGTTCGACCACTGGACGATCGCCCGCGGCGGTCGCTGAATCCCGAGAGGCATCCCCACCGTGACCTTGCAGACCAGACCGGCCATCGAGGGGCCGGCTCGCGCCGTCGAACGGGTACGGCGCGAGACGACCTCCCGGCGACGGTACGCCTACGTCCCCGTCTACCTGATCGGCGCGGTGTGGCTGCTCGCTGTCGCCGGATGGTGGCAGTCGGGCCTGTTCCTGTACCTGCTCGGCCTGGGCATCTGGGCGCTGGCGCCGCGCCTGGGCTGGGCCAGCGAGCGGGAGTGGCGCGCCATCGCCGGCGGGTTGATCGGTGGCGCCACCGGGATGCTGGTCAGCTGGCCGGCGCGCGGCCTGCACACGGCGTGGGTCGAGGTCGCCCGCGCTCTGGTCGTGGTCGGGCTGATGACGCCCATGGCGGTGGCCTGGTGGGACTCCCGGCGGATCCGCCGGCCGAAGGTCGAGCAGGCCCTGCCCGAGATCGTCGAGTTGTGGCGCGACCACGTGCTCCCGAAGATCCCCCAGCTGCACGGCCGGTTCGACCTGCAGTCCTACGACCCCTCGACCGGTGCCGTCGAGCTCCACCTGACGGCGGGGCAGGCCAAGCACGCGGCCCGCCTGGCCGGTGACGTCGAGGCCGCCATCGACGGCATGGAAGGCTCGGTCCGGCTGCGCCCGGCCGAGGACAAGTCGGTGCGCATCCTGGTCGTCCAGCACGTGCCGGACCCCCGCACGCTGCGGTCCAGGGTCGAGTACGCGGCCGACGCAATCATCGACGGTGACGGCCGGCTGCTGATGGGCCACACCTCGGACAAGGTGCCGTGGGCCGCGCCGATCCGGCGCAAGTCGGGTGCCGCCCACATCACGATCACCGGCACCACGGGCTCCGGCAAGGGCGTCACGATGCGCCGGATCGCCGCGGCGCTGGCCGCATGCGAGTGGGACTTCCTGATCGTGATCGACCTCAAGGGCGGTACCGGCGTGCCGTCGATCGGACTGGGCGCCGACATCTACGCCTCGACGAAGGAAGAGATCCTCCTGGCCACCGAGATCCGCCGCGACATGCGCCGGGAGCGACTGCGCCGCTACGCCGAGCTCCGCCGAGCGATGTGGAACCCGGCGATGGGTGATCCGATGCTCACCCTGATGGTGGACGAGGTGCAGCAGATCAACCAGCCGGACAAGACCTGGTTGAAGCCGCTCGGTCAGGTGATCGAGGACGACGCCGCGCAGGCCCGCGCCGCAGGCGGGCAGGTCGTGGTCTCCGCACAGCGCAACGACGGCGAGTCGATGATCAGCCCACGGTGCCGGTCCAACCTGATGGGTGGCGGCACGTCGTTCATGCACAAGACCGGTGACATGTCGGCCCGTCACCTCGGTCAGCAGGACTTCGACGTGGACCCGAGCCGGATCCCGGGTGCCGCGGGCTGGGCGTTCGCCCTCTGCGCGATCGACCGGGCGATGGTCCAGGCGCCGATCCTCGTGCTGATGACGCCGGACCGCGACGAGGTCGAGCACGAGGGGTTCGAGGCGCCGTACGGCACGATCGAGGAGTGGATGGTGCAGCGGCGCCGGACCGCGGTGTTCAACTCCGCTGTCGAGGCGCGCATCGCCGGGCGCTGGGTACACGCCCCGGCTCCGGCCGTCGACCTGGCCTCGCTGACCCATGAACCCTCAACAGGTGAACTCTCAACCGATGAGGTTTCAATCGAACATCAGTTCGAAAGAGGGGAGGGGGAGGGTCACGAAAGCGCAGGCTACGCGCGCGCGCGCGACCCCCTCCCCTCCCCCTCCCCCCCAAGGACACACCGGGAGTCCATGATCGAAATCTTCAAGGGGATGGACGGGGAGCCGATCCGACGCAGCGAGATCATCCGTCGGATCACCACTTGGCAGCCGGACACCAAGCCGGAGTCCAAGATCGCCTCGGTGACCGACCTCCTCGCGGAGATGCGCACCGCGGGCCTGATCGAGAAGGTCGAGAACCATCTCGATGGCCCCGGCTTCTGGCGCTGGACGGGGTGGTCGGAGTGAAGGTCAACCAGATCATCGCCCGGGCCGGCCTGGCCCTGTTGGCCGTCTCGTTCGTGGCCAGCTTCGGCCACGTCCGCACGAGCGTGGCCGAGCACGGCCAGACCGGGGTGATGGCCGTCCTGATCGCCCTGATGCCCGAGATATCGGTCGCCCTGACCATGCTCAAGATCCGCTACGGCGGGATGTCCAAGGGGCAGTTCACCTGGACGGCCCTGGTCGGGATCTCGGCCCTGGCGTTCACCGTCTGGGGCAACCTGGCCCAGGCCGAACCCACCCTGCCCGGCTACGTCGTGGCCGCCTGGCCTGCATGGACGGCGCTCGGAGCGCTCGGGATGGTCGAGATGGACAGCATCCGCAAGACTGTGGACGAGACCGGGATCCCGGCTTCCCCCGATTCGCGGCCGATCGAGATCCCGGCCGGGACGACCACCGAGATCCCGGTCTCGTCCGAGTCCAAGACGACGCCCGTCCCGACCTGGACGCACCTGCAGATCCCGACCGAGACGGCCATCGAGACGGCTGTCCGGCGAGCCCAGACGACCCGCGCCGAGATGATCGAGCGGCTGCGGCACGAGCTCCCCGAGCATCCCGAGCGCACCACCGACGACTGGGCCGGCGCATACGGCATCTCCCGCTCGACCATGGGCAGCTACCTCAAGGCCGCCCGCGAGCTCCGCCCCGTGAAGCAGGAGGCCACCCGGTGAGCGATCTGGTGGATCGACTGCTGCACGAGAACACGACTCGGCGAGGCCTGACCAAGGCGATGCTCACCGACCCGCTGACGGCGGCCACCGCGCGGGTCACCCGCGACATTCTGGTCATCGTCGAGGCGGCACTGCGCGACGAGGAGGTGCCCGAGCGCACCATCGAGCGGGCGCTGCGCCTGGTCATCTACGGCACGGCACCGGCGCCCGGTGAGCTCGCGGAGCGCGGGCGCCTGCGCGAGTCACTGATCAACGAGATCAATCGGCGCTGATGCACGCCTCCGGCCACGTCATGTCGGGCCTGCTGGCCGGGGTCGGGTTCGCGCAGCTGGCCGGCCTGGACTCCGGCCCGGGCGTGCTCGCCGCGGTTACCGTGGCCGCCGGCTCCACCGGGATCACCTCTCCCGACATCGACCTGTGGCTCAAGGGGATCGTGCGCCATCGTGGGATCACCCACTGGCTGCCGACGGTCATACTGTTCGGCGCGACGACCACCATCCTGGCTGCCAACTACGCCCCCGAACTGACGTGGGTGGCGATGGCGCACTGGACGGGCCTGTTCGTCCACCTGTTCGGCGATTTCCTGTTCGGCATGGCGGTGGTCGGCGCCGACGGCCCGGGCATCCCGAGCAAGGGGCCGAACAGCGGCTACGTCGGCCTCGGCCTGTTCCGCTCCGGCGGGGGAGCTGAGTGGATCTTCACCTGGCTGGTTCTGTTCCCGGTCCTGGTCGCCGCGTTCAAGGCGTGGAGCGGCCTGGACTGGGTGCCGACCCTGCTCCTGCTCGGCGCCGGCGTCTTCTACTGCTCGGCGTGGAGCCAGAAGGGCAGGCACTGATGCGCGGGGTGGACGAGTACCTGTTCGGCTCGGGTACCCAGGTCGACATCCGAGTGATCGGTGTCGGCGTCGCCCCGGTCCACGGCCGGATCTACGTGACCGGCTCCAGCCGCGTCCAGGTCGAGGCCTACGCCCGTCCGCTGGCGCTCATCGTGTTCTCCGCGACGGCCGGCGGGCGGGTCCGCATCCCGCTCGAGCTCCTGCACTCCCATGTCGTCCAGCCCGGCGACGTCGTCGTGGTCGGCGCCACCGACGTCCGAGTGATCGGAGGCGTCAGGTGGATCCGCTGAGCCTCCGCGCTCGCTCATCATCGTCGCGTGCCTGTTCCAGGCGCTTGGCGACCGCGGAAGCATCCAGCCGCCACAGGTACGACGTACCCGAGTTCGAGTCCGTGTCGTGGATCAGCATGACGAGCGCGATGGACACCGCCGAGGCCTCGTCGGGGGTGAGCTCGAGCGTGATGGCCATCGCTACTCCGTTCGGTCGTGAGCCCGCCAGCCCTGGTTGCAGGCGGCGTGCTCGAGGCGGTCAGCCCTGGCGGTCGGATCGATCCGCAGGTCGATGCTGTGGCCGGCCTGGAGCTCCTGGCCGAGGGTCATCGGCAGGCCACAGCGGGCGCACGGCGTCACCAGGCCGCGGGACTGACGCACCCGCAGCTGATCCATCAACTGGCGCCTGATCTTGTCGTGCTCGTTGTCGTAGTGCCGCTCCTGGCGAGTTCCGCGGGCGGCGTCCATCTCGCGGGCGTGTCCGGCGCAGTACGACCCGACGGTGCGGACCTTGCCGCAGCCAGGCCGGGCGCAGGTCTTACCCGCCCTCGCCATTGATCACCTTCGCCAGTCCGTTCGAGTCCAGCTTCCTCGTCCCGGCCTCGCCGCGCCGCCCGTGGGTGGCGTGCAGGAACGTCCAGTCGGTCTTGCCGTCGCGGCGCTCCCAGATCGCCTGCCACGCTTCGTCGCCGCGCCGGCCGACGACGATGGTGTGTTCAGCCTTGACCTGGGTCACCTCGGCGGCCGGGGCGCCCTTGCCGCGGACCTTCTTCTTCCGGGCGCCGTCCGCCATGCCGCCGACGTCGGCGGTGTTCGCCTCCCCGGGTATGCGTGCTGCGCCGGGTACGAACAGGACCATGTAGCCGACCTGGACGCTCCAGCCCTTCGCCTCGGCGGCGGCGGCCCTCTTGACCCCGGCCGACGCCAGCGGGTCGTCCGGGCGCGGTATCCGGGCGGGGATCGGCGGCTTCGGCCACGGGGCGCGCTGCTTCGCCTCGGCCCGGGCGACGGTCGCCTCAGCCTTGTCACGCTTCGCCCGGGCCAGATCCAGCCAGTTCGGCACCTGGAGCGGCTCGCCCCAGCCGACGAGGTTGCGCTGCTCGTCGGCGACCGCCGGGCGGTAGGTGGCCGCCTGACGCCGTCGGCAGATCACCCGCCCGTTCGGGCGCAGCTGCCAGGGCGTCAGGCCCTCGGTGACGATCCGGCGGGGCAGGTCGCACGGCCAGTGCTTGCACGCACCCGTCGGCCCGTCCTCGCGCAGGCAGACCGTGTCCTGCACGTACTTCCAGACCGTCTCGATGCCGACCTTGTCGTAGATCATGTCGTCACCCCGGATCGGCATCAGCGCATCCCTATCGGATAGGCGATCTGGACCTGCATCTTGCAGCAGCACGCTGCGCAGCCGATCTCACCGGCGTCGAACTGGGGGAAGTGTCGCCCGCACGCCCGCTCCACCTGCGTGCCGGGACAGCCGCAGGCCAGGATCATCTGCCACTGCGCCGGGCTGCCGCAGACGTCCGTGGGCAGGATGCGCATCAGCATCTGCAGGATCGGGCGGGGCAACCGCCACGTGACGCGCACGGTGGCCCACTCGCAGATGCTCGGCCCGCCGATCAGGGTGCGCAGGTCCTCGAACTGCTCGAGGGGGAGGCTCACGGGACGAACACCTGCCCCGGCCGCGGCGGGGTGACCAGCTTCGGGTGCCCGTCGGTGAACTGCGGAGCCGTCGGTGGATTCTGCTTCCGCTTGCGTGGCTTCGGTACTGGCTCGACGACCTTCGGCTTGCGACCTCCGAAGTTGATGACGCGCGTGGCCAGCCAGGCGCCGACCTCACTGGCCGAGTAGACGGGGGTGGCGCGCAGGGTGAACAGGACCCGCGGCGCCTCCTGCGCCCGGGTCATCGCCGAGCGGATCGTGGTGCGGGGCATGCCCGTCACCTCGGCCACCTCGGCGAGTCCGGCGAGGTCGGCGGTTGGCCGGGCCACCATGGGCACGCCGGTCAGCCGGGTGAGTGCTTCCTCGAGCTCGCGCCATTCGCCCCCGCGAGCCAGGGTCTGCAATGTCTTCATGCGCACAACGTACGCCACTTGACGGCGGATTGCAATCCCTGCCAGGATGAGTACATCATCCGCACGAACGAGGAGGCACCAATGTACTGGAAACTGACCGGCCAGACCGCCGTCGCCGTCGAGGCACCCCTGATGATCGAGCAGTGGAGCGGCGCTGAGAAGCACTACGTCGGCAAGGTGGGCTGGCGGGGCGACGTCCGACGCCTACGGACGCTGAGCTATGGCTCGAGCCAAGCGCGGCCAGTCGGCGCCAGCAACATCATGTTCGACACGTTCGGCCAGGTGCTCGCGGCGTTGCTGGCCATCCCGCGCGAGCAGATGGACCTCGACGGTGACTGGTGGCTGGCTCACCTCGACGCGGTCCCAGCGGTGACGACCACCCGCGTTGCCGCCGCCTGGGGGGTCTCGGACCTCGACGACCTGGCCGAGCTCGCCAGCATCGATCGATGAGGCGCTACCGAATCGCCGTCGAGGCGATCACGAAGTAGCGGGAGGCTCGGAAGCAGCGGCCTCCGTGCGAGGTGTCACCTCTAGGCACCTGCCCTTGCTCAGGGCGATGGCCTGACCCTGAGCAAGGGCGAACGCCGTTTCGAGGGGGGGCAGCGCGATGAAGGCGGCCACCAGCGCGAGCTCGTCGCAGATGTCCTCGGGGTAGAACAGCGGAGTCCCCGAGGACCCCCAATCGGCCGGCAGCCACTCCTCCCTCTTCTCGGCCAGGCCGATCCGTGGATGCTTGTGGGCGCCGCGGATGAGTCCACGCGTGGTCCAGAAGTGCAGCTGTCGGTAGCTCAGCCCGGGTGTCGCTGCGACGACCTGCATGGCGGTGAGGTGGAGGCAGGACATGCAGGTGACACTAGTGGCATTCTTAGGCTGCTCGCCGCGAAGCGGGCTGGCGTGTCAGCCAGGAACGCAACGTCGAGGTGATCAGCGAGACGGCCGAGCCGTCGTTGAACGCGGTGCATTCGCAGCTGCGGCACCCGGTGCGCCGCCACGTCTCCCAGATGTGATCAGCCCTGGGCTCTCCGCACAGACACGGCTCGCGCATCGTCGCCGAACCAGCCGGAGTGATCCGATAGGCGGTCCGCAGGGCGCGCCGCCCCGGGGTGGTGAAGCTGTAGATGGCAGCGAGGCCCCGCTTGGACAGCCGGCGCAGGCCGTCGGCGGCCACCTGCTCGGACAGTGAGGCTCGGTTCCGGACCGCGTCGAGGTCGAAGTAGGCATCGACGCTCCATCGCTGCAGCGAGTCGAGCGCGTGGAGGATCTGCCAGTCGATGTTCCTCATCGGCTGTTCCGCCAACCGTTCGCGATGGCTCTGATCAGCGCGGTGCCGATGAAGGCGATGACACCGGCCACGGCGAGACTGATCACCACCTGGGCGATGGCGGTGAAGAACGTCGTCCAGGACATTTAGTACCTTTCGGGCTCGGCGGACTCGGCCAGGCAGACCCAGCAGGCGAAATAGTGATCTACAGCGCAGATTGTGCAGTAGTCACAGCCTTGACAGGACATCGCCAGCTGGCGGACTTCGTTGCAACCGAGGCAGTCGACGAAGTCGACACCATCTCGGCTGACCATCTCGGCGAAGCGGGCACGGAAGGCGTCCCGGCCGGCGGCCACGAGGTCGCCGAGGCGCTCCTCGATCGGCGTCACCCGGCCGTCGACCGGCATCGCCAGGACGATGAACAGGTCGGTTCTCGGCAGGTATGCGGCGCGCTCGACGATGCGAACCTGCGACGAGGATGGCGGCTCGACGAGGTCGAAGGTCCAGCCCATGTCCCATGGCCCCCATACCGGGTGCTCGATGGTCCATCCGGCCAGGGCGATGTTGGTGATCAGCTTTCCAGGCAGGTGACCGGGATCGCCTTCCCGTGGGTCCACTGACGCATGATCATGACCTGGCTCGACGTCGCTGCCAGGTGGTCGAACGGGTTCGTCGCCCAGCATTCGTTGCCCTCCTCGTCCAGGTAGCCGTACTGGGTGAACACCCCGTGTCCGCTCGCATCGAGACGCAGGCGGTACTGCTCCAGCCACTCCTCGATGGCCAGCATCCTGGCGCTGAGTTTCTCGACAACACCTAGCAGTTGTTCGATCCGCCGCTGGTGCCGCGCTCGGATCTGCTCGACTTCGTCGGCGGTGGGTGTGCTCATGGCGTCAAGCGTACTCATGTTTACCGCTTCCTGTCAATTCTGTCCGCACACGGAACGCAGCGGGATCTCGCTCGGCGTACCTAGCCTGACGCCATGGCGAGCATCGAACGTGTGAACCAGAATCTGGTCCTGACCTGCGATCTTCCCCCCGAGGCCACCGGCGCGATCGTCCTGCCGATGGTCGGGGAGACGCCCGGCACCCCGCAGCGCGCGACCGTCCCCCCTCTACCTCCGCCTCCCGATCCCACGCCCACGCCACCGGACCTGGCCACGGCGACCATGCTCGTGGTCAACGGACAGGGCTTCGCGATCGACGGAGCCAACCGGGCCCGGGGCTCCAACGAGGTCATCGTCTACACCAAGGGCGCTGTCGCCGACGTCAACATGTGGGGGACCGACGTCGCCATCGTCGGCAACAAGGTCACCCAGGTCGTGGCGCGCGAGCGGGACAAGATCCCCAACCAGACCCCGATCCCCGCCGGTGGTGCCGTCGTCAGCGCCCACGGGGCGCAGGGCAGCCGCCTGGCCGCCGCGGTCAAGCCGGATGACGCCGTCACCTGGCGGTTCGATGGCGTCGAGCCGTCGCCGACCCCGACACCGGCCAAGGGCGCGCTCATCGGCACCTACATGAAGGTGTGGCGCGCCGACCGGGTGCGGGCCGTGTCCCTGCCGGTCGGTGCCAACGTGCTGCACCTGGCGTTCGCTCGCAACACCCCCGGTGGCGCGCCGGCCCTGGTCGACGGCGGAGCCACCGCGTACGGCATCGAGACGGTCAGGGCCGACCTGGCCCAGCTGGGCCTGGGCGTGGAGGTCGGGGTCAGCCTCGGCGGCTCGCAGGGCAGCATCTTCTTCGACAACCCGAGCGCCTTCGTGGACGGTCTGCAGCGGATCGCCGACTCGATCGGCGGGTTCACCCTGCTCGACCTCGACTGCGAGCAGGGTGTCCTCAACCCCTCCCAGGTGATGGCCGTCGACACCGAGCTCGCCCGGCGGATGCCGAACGTGCGCTGGACCGCGGCGCCCAATGGCGGCTACGTCAACGGCTACCTGCCGATCTGTGCCGAGCTCTCCAAGCGGGGGCGGCTGCGCTATCACGCCCAGCAGTTCTACGAGGGTCCGGCCAAGATCACCGCGGACGACGTGCGGTGGCGACTCGACCAGGCCATCAAGACCGGCATCCCGGCGGATCAGCTGGGCATCGGCATGATGGTAGGCAGCACTTATCAGTACTGGACCGCCGATGAGTGCGAAGCCATGTACCGGATCGCGGTGACCGAGTTCGGCGCCCGCCACGCCTACGTATGGGACCTGCCGCGCTCGGGGACCGCCGAGGTGCTCGCCCGCACCCGCCACTACCTGGAGAGCATTCCGTGACACCTGCTCGCGTCATCGCCGTCGTCGCGCTCGAGGCTGGACTTCTGTTCGGTCTCGGCGCGACCGCTGGTGCCCCCGCCCACTGGTGGCGGTCGACCGGCGCGGCGGCTGGCCGCCACCACGTCGCCACCATCAGCGCAATCGTCGACAACGGCACCCTGCTGGTCTGGTTCAACCTCGAGGACTTCGTGGTCGCCGAGAAGGCCTGGACGTTCGCCCACGACGACGGCCGGGCGCGACTACAGGTTCGCTCGGATGACGGGGCGTGGGTCGACCGCGCGGCCACCAGCGGCGGCGAGGGAGCCCTGCGCGTGGCTGGCTTCGGCCCCGTCAAGCCCGCCTCGGTGGCCGTGCGGGTCGTGCACAACGGTGTGGCGTCGAGTCCTCGCCTGGTCGAGAACTACGACTGACCTACTTCGACAGCGCCCAGTCCGAGCAACCTCGGGTCTCGAATGCCTTGTCGGTCGACTTGATCGTCACGATCTGCGCCCCGGGGCCGGCGTGATTGGCGATGATCGAGGTCAGTTCCCCGTCGGTCCGCTTGAGTCGCGCCCAGTAGCACAGGTCGCCGCCCTTGGACCGGTACGTGCCGGCCTGGATGTCGAGGCCGACCAAGTACGTGCCGTCCCCGGCGAGTCCCCGCGGTGCCGCCGTAGCCTCCTTCGCCGCCGGACTGGTCTTGGACTTCGCCGCCGGGCTGGTCTTCGATTGCGCCGTCGGCGCCTGGGCCCCGGTGTCCGTCGTCACCTCCTGGGTCATCGCGCCACCGATGCCCAGGCCGAAGACGAACATGCCCAGGCCGATCACCCAGCCACGGCGGTACCACGGAGTCTTCGGGTGCGGCGGCTCGGCGGAGAAGAACCGTTCGACCTCCGGTGGCAGCGGGGGCGGGGGAGCGCCGTAAGTGGTCCACGATTGCTGGCGGATCGGTGGAGGATCGAAGGTCGGCGGGCGGTACTGCCCGGAAGGTTGCGACATGAGTGGGCCTCTCGTCTGGGTGGAGAACGACGATCGAACCCTAGGGTTGCGCGCATCCCGCCCGACGCGTATCGATCAGATTGTGATCGACTCGGAGGACGGGGTGCGTAACTGTTACGGCAGGGCCCGGAACGAGCCGCGCAGAGTCGCTCCCGACACCGACACGTTGCCCCAGTACGTCTTGTTGCCCTTGAGGTATGTGCTGTCGGTGACATCCCAGTAGACGGGGCAGTTCGGCGGGGTGCAGCCGACCTCGTCGATCAGCTGGTGGCGGGTGCCGGTGACGACGACCTTGACGTGCCGGTTGAGCGGGACGTTCGCCGTGGCCAGGGTCGTGTAGGTGCCGTCGGCGTTCTTGCGGCGCAGCGTGGTCGAGCCGTTGTTGAAGTCGACGTGGTAGCCGTACTGCCCGACCGTGGCCCGATACACGATCTTGGTGCCGAAGTCGGACCACTCGTCCAGGTGGTACTCCACATTGCCGTCGGCGGCGTGCTCCATGTGGTCGAGGATCGAACTGGTCCCGCCCTGGTAGGCCGACCCGAACCGGTAGTTCTGCACGGTGTAGACGGGCCGGGACTCCAGGATCGACTGCCCGCTCGGGTTGATCGTCTGGGACGAGAGATAGCCGGGGGACTGACCGGTGAAGTTCCAGGCGAGCGGGGCTGCCGACACCGACAGGGGCCGCGCCTCGATCTTCTCCCACACGCAGTAGTTGCCGGGCATGCAGTAGTAGCTGGCGTTGTGCCCGGACGGGAAGGTGTTGGCGGTGTCGGTCCAGGTCGCGCACGGGGTGGTCTCGTTGCCCTGGTAGGCCTCCCACAGGTTGCCCTTGAGCAGCAGCTTGACCCGGTAGGAGTTGCCCAGCGCGCCGTACCCGGTGCAGCCGGTGGCGTGCGTGATCATGTTGCCGGCGATCTTCTGCCGCAGCAGGACGGCGCCGGCCTCGATGTCCAGCTGATCGAAGTTGATGTCGTCCTGCTCCCGGAACACCAGGTTCATCCCCGTGGTGCCACCACTGACCTGCCTGACGGTCAGGTCGAACATGTACGGGTCGTCGGCCGTCCCGGAGTGGTGCCCCTCGAACCTCGCCTTCGTCGAGAAGGCCCCAGTGACGGCGTCCTCATGCATCTGGGAGATCGTGTGCACGGTGTCGACGCTGTTGTCGGCGAGAGTGATGACCAGCTGCGGCTTGCCGGTCGTGGCTTCCCTGGAGTTGAACGAGCGGGCCGTCGAGGAAGCCGTGGTCAGGGCGAACGAGACCTTGGCGCCTCCGCTGACCGCCGAGGTGACGTCCACGTCGTACGTGGTGCCCGAGGTGGTCGCAGCGATCGATCCGAGGGTGGCGCCGGGCGCCGGTGCGGTGGCGTAGCTCAGGTCGGCCTCGGTCCACGAGGAGCCGGTGGCGGCCACGGTGGTCGCGCTGGACGAGGTGGATGCCGCGGTCAGGCGCAGTACCGCGGAGGTGACCGTGCCGGACGGGATGTCGAACTGGACGTAGGCGTTCCAGGTCGGGGAGCCATCCACGCGCAGCGGCGTAGTGGTCGCGTTGACCTGAGTGGGGACGTCGGCCTTGGTGTACCCGTCAGCGCCGGCGGTCACGGTGGTGACGGATGCATTGGCGACCGGTGGGTCGACCGCCGATCCGCTGACGAACGCGACGGTGCACAGCAGGAGCGCTGTCACCACCGACCTGATGGAGCGCGTCACGGAGGTTCTCCTCGGGGGCTCAGGTGGCTCGGACGTACCCCGCCCGGTAGATCGGCACCTCGGGGGAGTCGGCAGTCCGCAGGTATACCGTGTACTTCTCGCCGGGCACCAGCGGAAACGACGTTCCGGAGCCGATCAAGAGCCGCCAGCCCCCATCGACGTACTCGGGTGCCTCCCAGGCGCCGGATGTCGGCCGCGCATCGCTGAGAGCGAGTTGCACCTCGAACGAAGCGGCTGGTGCGCCGTCCAGGGTCATCGTCAGTGGCCCCAGATATTCGGTGGTCTCGGCGACCAGCGACCACTCCTCCAGAGCCATGGGGGCAGGCTATCCGTCCTGCGCAGCCAGGGCGGCGTACCAGCGCTGGGTCAGCGACTGGGGTGGATTGGATGCCTGGGGTGCGAGCGTCACGACGACATCGACGTTGCGCCGGGACAGCCCGATGGCCGCCGCGGGCGAGCCGGCGACCACCACAGCCGCCTGCGCCCGCGCCAGGATGCTCGCCGCGACGAGGTAGGCGCCGATGCCGACCTCGGCGACCGTCGGGGAGGCCCCGACCGCCGCCATGGCGGAAGGACCCTGGACGAGCACCTCGGCGCAGCCGATCGCGGCCACCACGAGGGTGCGCAGGTCCTCGGCGCTGACGCTCACGGTGGCAACCGGCGCGCTGACGCCGACCCCGGCGCGCGAGCTCGGCGCGGACACCCCGACAGTGGCGACTCCGGCGTTGACGACGACGACGGTGCCCGGCGTGGGCGCCGTGACCGAGACGGCACCCACGCCGGCGTTGGCCAGCGCCCCGTTGTTCGCAGTGACCGTCGCGGCCGGTGCGCTGGCGACAGCGGTGGCGACCTCGGCCGAGACTGCCATGGTCCCGGTCGCAGCTGGCGCGGTGACACCGACGGTGGCGACGCCGGCCGAGACCCGGATCATGGCAGCCGGCGTCGGCGCGGTGACGGCGACGATGGCCGACTGCGCGGAGGCCTGCGTGTTCGCGCTCGTCGAGATGGCCGCCGCCAGGCCCTCGGCGGTGACCGCGGCAACCCCGGACGACGCAACGACCCGAGCGGCCGGGGCCTGCGCCGCAACACCGACAGCTGCAGCCTCGGCGCCAGCCTGGACCGCGACCGTGACGCCGTTCGCGGCAGCCCCGGCCGTGGCGACTCCGGCGGGAACCCCGGCACCGGCGAACGCTGCCGGGGCGGATGCGGTGACGGCGGCGATCTCGGCGGAGACTCGGGCGGTCCAGCCGGGATCGGACGCTGCGACGCCCACCGTGGCGACGCCAGCGAACACGCTGATCGAATCGGAGGTGTTGACGGTCGCCGGCTGCGCGGCGGCAGCCACGGCCGCGATCCCCGCGTTGGTCGTGGCATTGGCCCCGGCCGGATGGGCGGCCACCGACGCCGATGCCACCTGCGTCGGGACGCTGATACCGGCGAGCGCCGCTGGGGCCGAGGCGCCCACGGTGGCCGTCTGCGCTCCGGTCGCAACGGTCCCGGTGACGCCGTGCGCAGCGACCCCGACCGTGGCGACGCCGGCGTTGACCCGGACGTTCGCCAGTGGCGCGGGAGCCGACACGGTGGCCGCGGCGGCAGGCGGGGACGGCAGGGCGATGTTGCCGTCGACCGCGAGGATGTCCAGGTACAGGTCGCCGAACTCGGTGGCTGGCTCGATCGCCGTACCCTCGCCCCACTCGTTGAACGTGGTGATGAGGTGCCACTCGTAGGTGGTCGCCGCGTCCATGTTCGCGACCGCCGTGGCGAAGGCGGCCGGGTCGCGGGCCAGGTACGGGAACTCACCGCCCGGCGGGTCCGGGTCGTTGGCCTGCCAGTAGCCGGGGGAGACGACGTAGGAGTATGGGGAGTGGACGGACTCTCGGGTGGACGGCCCGTACTGGTGCCACGAGTCCGGCTGCGGGGTGGCCGAGGTGTAACCGCTGAACACCTTGGAGACGACGTACCACGTGGTGTACCCGGCAGTGGCGTCCGACCAGCGCTGCAGGCTGTTCGCCCCCGAGGTGTCCCCGGAGTTGTAGACGAAGATCACCGGCTTGGACTCGCGCCACAGGTAGGCGGGATCGTCGGCGTAGTTGGTGGTGAGGTAGTCCAGGTCCGCCTCGATCGCCGCCGCGCTCGGATCCCCGAACCCCTCGCTCTCGTAGTAGAAAGCAACCTTCAGCGGTGAGCCGAGCGCTGCGATCCGGGACAGGAACAGGGGGATCCGGGTGCCCTCGTTGTGGTCGGTGCCGGTGAGGTTGACGTTCCCGTCGTCCTGCGCCCACCAGCTGAGGATGGCCAGGCGGATCCCGGCCGCGTCGAGCCAGGCGATGTGCTGGTCGAAGATGGCCGCGGCGCCGCCGCCGTCGAGGTCGTACTGGCCGAGCACCGGCGAGTACTTGATCGGCTCTCCGCCGACGGTCCAGGTCTCGTCGTACCAGCTGTAGTAGAAGGCGCCCCGGGTCGGAGTGGCGAGCCCGGGATGCATCTTCGCCGACGGCGAGGTCACCGCGGCGGAGGCGACTTGAGCCGGGGCGCGCAGCGAGACGGCGCCGGCAGGGGCGGCCACCGCCGCGGTGGCGACATCGGCGGCGGCGCGCACGGTCACCGTCGAGCCGTTCGCGGCGACGCCGACCGTGGCCACCCCTGCGTTGGCGAACGTCGTGGTGGCCGTCGTCACCGTCGCGGCCGGCGCCGAGGCGGCCACGGTGGCCGTCTCGGCGGAGGCCCGGACGGTCCCGGACGGTGCAGGCGCAGCTGCGGCAACCGTCGCCGCCTCGGCGGTCGGGCTCACTGCGATCGTCGGGGCCGGGGCGCTCACTGCGACCGTGGCGACTCCGGCGTTGACCGTGGTGGTCGTCGCCGTCGAGACGGTCGGGTCCGGCGCGGACACCCCGACCGTGGCCACCCCTGCCGACACCGCCACCGTCGTCCGGGGGGTCGGCGCGGACACTGTGGCCGTCGCTGCGCCCGGTGCCGGCTTCACTCCTGCCGCGGGCGTCGGTGCGGTGATCGCCGAGGACGCCGAGGCGGCGGCCGGCAGCACCGGCACGGCGATGATGTGGTACTCGAGCGCGAAGTTCGTACCGAGCATCGCGTCGTCACCGGCGAGGGTGATGCCCACGATCTGCCCGGCGCCCGGGCCCTGTGAGACCAGGTTGTAGTCGAAGTTGACCCGAGCACCGTTGTCGGTGATGTCGGTCAGCGATCCCCACGACCCGGATCGGCCTGGCCCGGTGTACTTCTTGTAGACCAGCTTGCGGTCCTGGCCGCCCTCGACAGCCATCCACACGGCGGTGGTGTAGATGTCGTTGCCGTTGGCGCCGAGTGCCAGGCCGTCGTTGCCGCCCGCACTGGTGTGCGACTGCGACGGGCTGGTGATCGCGGAGAACCCGGTCGCGTCGTCGGACTCCTGGTAGGCCTTGCCGACCCAGCTGCCGGAGGAGTCGGTGGCGTTGTCGGTGTGGGTGCAGTACACCCAGCCGTTGGTGCGGACCACGCCCCAGTCGTTGGGGTGGGCGACCGAGGCCAGGGTGCGTACCGTTCCGAACCCGGTCGAGGAATCACACAAGGCGTACTGCAGACCACCGGCGGCGTTCGCCCAGACGAACAGGGCCTTGCCGGAGGCCAACCCGTAGATGCCGATCAGATCGCCGCTGGCGACCCCAGTCGCCGACGCGGTGTGCCGGGTGCCGAACCCACCGGACCAGCCGGACGCACCGCCGTCGGCGTTGACCGAGGCGGCTCCCCAGACGCCCCCGCCGACGGCATCGATGCCGCCGATCCACCAGTGGTACCCGTCGTCCATGCCGACCGCGACGTGCCGGTCGGAGGCGTAGCTGTTGGACTCCCCGGTGTCCCAGGTGATCGCCGTTCCGGAGGTGACCCGGCCGCGGCGCCAGTACCGGGTGCTCGAGGACTGGCGGGTGACGACGAGGACGACGTGCTCACCGTCGGCGACCTTCTGCATGTGGGTCTTGTGCAGGGCCCCGGTGAGGGCCCCGGATCCGACGGTGAACGCGGTCGGCCCCGACCAGGCACCCGAGCCGCTCCAGGTGTAGTAGCGCAGCTGCGCGCTCGGGGTCTCCGAGCCGTCGCCGGTGAAGAAGAACCACCGGTTGTAGGTGTCGACGTAGAAGTGGCGCCGGTCGGGGGCGAACCGGTTCTCCTGGTTGCGGATGTTCCCCGAGATCGCCGTGAGCCGGTCGATCGTGTACCGCCGCGACGACGGCCCCGGCGTCGTCAGCTGGATCTGGGTGCGGCCACCGTCCAGGTTGATGACCGTGCCGTTCCAGGTGATCCGCAGCCGGATCGTGGTCGACGGCGGCGGCCAGTGCACCTTGAACGCCAGGTCGAACTCGGTCATCGAGCTCGCGGTGACCGAGAGGTTCCCGGTGTTCTCGACGTAGGTGCCGGACGCGGTGGTGCCGGTGAGCAGCTGGCTGGAGATGGTCGCCCCAGCCGTGCTCGCACCGTTCACCCAGCGCAGCCAGAACACCTCGGTATCCCCGGCAGGAGACGCCGAGGCGATGTTCTGCCAGTTGGTGTCGTCCTCGGAGTACTGGACGTTCAGCGCCTTGGTGTCGGCGCCGCCGCCGGACTCGTGCAGCTGGACTCGCAGCCGAACGATGCCGTTCTCCAGCTGGGCCTGGCTGATCGTCGGGGCGGTCTCCTCGGCGGCGAGCGCGTCCCCGGCCACCGGCGCCGACACGTCGTTGAACCAGCGCCACCGGCCCTGGGTGATGATCGGGGAGCCGGTCGCCGCGGTCGGCGTCGGCGCCGAGACGGCCACCGTCGCGACACCCGCGTTGCACAGCGTGTTCCCGCTGGCCTTGACCTCGACCGCGAACGAGCCCCACTGCGCGCTCGTCGTCCACGACCCCGCGATCGTCGCCTGGTTGATGCCGTACTCGGACATCACCGCCTGGGACGGGCCGGCGATGCCGGGGTTCGTGGAGGGCAGCTTGGTCAGGCCGCTGCCGGCGGTGCCCTGCTCGTTCGCCTCCCACGTGTAGAACCCGACGCCGCAGTTCGAGGCCGACCCGAAGGCCGACAGGGTCGTGGAGTCGGACGTGGCCGCCGACGACGGCGGGGTCACCGGGTGGGAGACGGCCTGGACGATCGCCCCGGACCCGTTCGTGCCGGAGGTGTCGACCCCGTCGAACTCCAGGACGCTCCAGACGCACGACCCCTGCGAGGCGGCGTAGGTGATCGTCACCGCCCCCGACGACGGGGAGGCGCCCAGAGCACGGAACAGGGTGAACCCGTAATGGGTGCCCGAGGTGTCGTACTCGACGTGGCCGACCTGCACCCAGGTCAAGCCGTTGCCGGTGACCGACGTCGGGGCTGCTGCCGTCCCCGTCAGGTTCCCGGCGACGGCGAGCAGCACCAACCGGTTCGCACCCGGTGTGATCGACGCCGTGGCGTACGACGTCGCCGCGGTGGTGTCGCCGCCGGAGGTGAGGGCAGAGGCGGTGATAGCCACTGGTCACCCCTCCAGCGCTAGGAGATGGAGGGGCTCACAGGGTGAATCTGATGATCCCGTTGGCGTGCCATACGACGGTCAGCTGGCCGTTGGTGACGCTGTTGGTCCCGCCGAAGTAGTTGTACGACAGACCCTGGTCGGCCACCGGGGTGGTCAGCGTGTCGTCGTAGACGAGGGTGCCGTACACGCTGGCGAGGGTGGCCGCGCTCCCCGAGGAGGTGTCCGCGGCGTCGTAGAACACGATGTCCGCAGTGCCCGAGTTCAGCGACGTGCTGGCGAGCGCGACGCCGCCCTGCGCCCACTGGCCGGCCTGGTAGACCTCCTGCGCGGTCGCCCACTGCCCGACGTTGTAGGCCGAGTTGGCGGCGGTGACGTCGTTGTCGGGGGTGATCGAGTTGTTGTACAGCGCGGCCTTCGGGACGTCGCTGCCGAGGTCCACCGCGGTGGTGTTGTCGAGGACGTCCGCGACCAGCGCGCGGAACACCCGACTGTCAGCCCATGCCATCAGAGATCAGCCTCTCCGTGAACCTCGGCCACCTCGGCGTAGGCCTCGGTCGTCTCCGCGGGAGCCGCCGCGTCGGTGCCCTGTGCCTTGGCCTGCCAGTCGTCCCGCTCGCCGGCCGCCGCGTCGGCGGCGGCCTGCGCGATGTCGACGTCCGAGCGGACCTGGGCGGCCAGCTGCTCGTACTTCTCGGCCTTGGCGGTCAGGCGCTGCACCGCTTCGCCGAGGATCTGCGCCTGCTCGGCGCAGTGCGCCGCAGCTGCAGCCGCGAACTCCTTCTCGTCCATCACAACCCTCTCAGGTCTACTACCGCTGTCGGGGCGAGGATCGCGCGATCCTCGCCGTCATCCCTGGTGACGACCACGGCCATGGCGACCTTGCCGTCCTCGTCCCGCTGGAGCTCCTGGCCCATCGAGTAGTCCTCGCGGGCCACGCGCCGGACCGCCGCGGCGACGCCGGGCCGGGTGAACGGCGTCATCAGGCCCTTCATCGCCGGGCAGGGGTGCAGCGGGGTCCGATGCTCCTGCGCCGCTGCCAGGAACTCCCGTCCGCACGCGGTGCAGACCCAGGCGTTCGGTGGCGGCGTCAGGATCATCGGGACCTCCTCGGTAGGCAGGCTAGTCAGGCCGATGCCTGCCGTGTCGCCCTTCGGGTGCGGGCAGTGATCAGGAGACCTTGAAGGCGAACGCCGAGCCGGGGGAGCTAGTGACCCACGTCGGCGAGCCTCCGATCGGGTTGGCACCAACGGCGTCAGCCGGGGCATCCGCCGTGGTGAGGTACCCGACCCCGAGGGAGCCGTTGCCGGAGCCGTAGACGTCGGCCAGGGAGTGGGCGGTGACGAAGGCGTCGGTGCAGAAGGACGGGCAGACGTAGTACTGCCCCTCCGGGGTGGTGGTCTCGTTCGCCTCATGAGCGCCGCCGACGATGGCGTACTCGCCTGTCGCCAGGCCACCGCTGATCGATGCCGAGTACTGATGGCCGGACACGTTCTGGCTGCCCCCGGCGAAGGTGACGCCGCTGATGGTGTCGGCCGTCCCGAACTGGATGACGGTCAACGCCATGTGCGACTGGGTCTGGCCGGTGAAGGTGAGCTTCCAGTTCGAGCAGGTGCCGGTGGTGCACTTGGCGGTGATGACGCCGATCTGGCCGCGGGTGGAGCCGGAGTCGTCGTAGACGCTGCGGTTGTTGCTCAGCACGCTGTAGGTGCCGGTCGCCGAGAAGGTCGGGTCGACCGGGGTGGCGTTCTGCCCTTCCTTGCTCTCCCAGACGAGCGCGAGGATGCCGGCGGTGCTCACGGAGTTGGAGACGGTGACCGAGGTCCCCGAGGAGGCCTGCGCGGTCCCGACGACGGTCGGGGCGGTGGCTGCCTGGGCGGGGGTGGCCGCGAGGCCGGTCAGGGCCAGGGCCGCGGCGATCGCGAGGGTGAGCTTGGTGCGCATGGGGCTGACGTCCGTTCTCGTAGGGATCAGTAGAGTCCGGCCCAATAGGCCGTGGAGAAGGCGCTGTCGACCGTGACGGTGCTCGGCGCGCTCGTGGTCGCGGTGCCGCCGGCGGTGGAGGCGAAGCGGTATCCGGCGGTCAGGTTCCCGTTGACGATCGCGGCGTTGTTGCCGCGGGCCAACGCGGGGCGGGTGGTCGCGTTCGACCACACCGCGACGTAGTACTCCCCGGCGCCCAGGGCGATCGGGCCGCCGGAGAACGCGGCCTTCATCAGGCCGGTACCGGCCCACGCCGTGGACTGGTCGGCGGACTGCGACCCGGTGACGAGGTTCCCGGCCGAGTCGTACAGGGCCGTGAAGTTCTGCCCCGACGTCAGCACCGACCCGGCGGTGGTCAGGTAGATCGCGGTCCCGGTGACCGTCTGGGCGGCGTCCAGGCGGACCTTGAACAGGTAGACCGCACCGTTGTTCGGCAGCGCGGTGGACGTCGACACGGCCAGTGCCGGGTCGAAGTTGCAGGCGTACAGCCCGATGTCGTCGGGCAGGAACGCGCCGGCACCGCTGCCGCCACCGCCCGCGTTGGTGATCCACTCGGTGTCGTAGTCGGTGTTGGAGTTCTTGGCCAGGATCTGACCGGTCGTGCCACCCGCGGGAACCGTGTTGGCGGCATCGGCCACGCCCGCGTTGTAGCGCAGGACCGTGTTCGTCCCCGAGTCGGAGATCAGGGTGCCCGAGGTGCCGGCGTCGAGGATGTTGCTCTCGACGATGTTGCCGGTCGGGGTGCCGCCCGAGGTGATCGTGACGACGTTCGAGGTGGTCAGCCCGGTGGTCCAGGAGTTGGCGTCCTGGTCGTCGATGCACCGGTTGCCGGCGAGGCGGTTCCTGTTCGTGGTCGCGCCGCTGGTGCCGTCCACGCGCAGCGCCTGCGCCTTGACGGCCACCGAGCCGGGGTTGATGACGGCGTTGTTCACGACGAGGTTGTCCGAGCCGCCGTAGATGCGGATGCCGGCCGAGTACGACTGGCGGACCGTGTTGCCGTCGACCAGGTTGCGGTCGGAATTGACCGTGGTCGACCCGGAACCCTTGCGCACCAGGTTGATCCCGGCCTGGCTCGCGCCGTTCGTGTCGTCGCCGATGCCGTCGATCACGTTGTTGATGATCTTGTTGCCGGATGCACCGAGCATCTCGATGCCGGCGCTCGGGATCGTCGAGCGGTGCGAGACCGGCATGGTGACGCTCGTCCCGGCGCCACCGGTATCGGTGTAGGTCTCGGTGACGTTGTCGGCGATCGTCGCCACCCGCACCCACGCAGGGGAACCGGCCACGGCGCGGTAGATCCGCCGCTCCGTGCACGAGTACGGCCCGAGCGGCAGGTTGACCCGCACCGAGCGGTTCGAGGCGTCGGTGGTGATCGAGGACACCTCGGACGGCTTCGTCTCCCCGGCCGTCCCGGCGCCGGCCAGGTCCATGTCGGTCCAGGACACCGCGTACCGGTAGGTGGTGGTGGCCGCCAGGGTGCCCCCGGCGATCAGCGCGAGGCCGGGCTTCTCGGGGCGGCCCTGGATCACACAGTCACGGATGACGTTGTCGGTGGCGTTCTTGCCCGCGTCGCCGCCGTCGCAGACGATCGCCCGTGCCCGCGAGCGCCGGATCCGTACCCTCTGCACCCGGCAGCGGGCGCCCTGGTCGAAGTCGATCGCGTCCGTGGACGACTTGTAGAAGCCGCACGACTCGACGGTCAGGTCCTCGATCGTGACGTCTTGTGCGTTCGTGAAGCTGAACGGCTCGGTGTCGGCACCCCCCGACCAGTTGGTGCGGTTGGAGACGGTGGTCGCGCTCATCCCGGCGCCGGAGAACCGCAACCCGGTCAGCGGCGGGCTCGACGTGCCGAAACTGGCGTGGTCCTCGACGGCGGCCCACGCCTCGTGGACGGGCTCGATGTGACCACCGCGGGCGCTCCGTTCGCCGACTCGCTCGCGCACGGCACCATGGTGGCCGGCGTGATGGCCGCACGCACGAACGACGGCGCGCACTTCGACTCGCTCGGGGTGGCCGGCGTGTGCGGCGGCGACGGCGCCGCGACCTT
>Ga0209261_10000095_pt1 | contig 22862 bp, 18 predicted proteins | sample DOMMetBare1Fresh_FD_187470 | JGI IMG/M metagenome (GOLD analysis project Ga0209261, IMG submission 187470) | Wetland sediment microbial communities from St. Louis River estuary, USA, under dissolved organic matter induced mercury methylation -... | ecosystem: Environmental > Aquatic >...
GCTGCTGGCGAAATCAAACCCGAGCCTTTGCTTCATCGTGGCAGCGAACAACGTGAATCCGCCGGTGACCAGCAGCGTCTTGAGCCCCGCGACCCGGCAGGCACGGATCAGTTGCTCCGCGCCGGCGTTCAACTGCAGCTTCTCATCGAGGACCCGCTGCAGCAGCGACGCATCCGCCCCGGCGAGCAAGGCTACGCGCCGGCGCAGGCTTTCCCTGTAATCAGCGGTCTCCCCGCGCATCGCAGCCTCGGTGATCGGCGCGACTTCCGCGCCCTTGCCGGCGAAGGCGGCCACCTCGTCGAGTGTTTCGATGCTGACCAGCGTGGAGTCCATGTCGAGCGCCAGCAGGCTGAAGTCGGCAAGCTTCAGGTCCGGCGGCACGAACGCGGCATCGCACTTCCAGTACGCGGCGAGCGCTGCGGCGGCCTTGCGCGTATCGGCGTCGTCCCGGATGTCGGTCAGGCGGGCGCAGTTGAGTCTTCGCTTCGCGCGTTTCGCCGCGCAGGCCACCTTGAATGCGTCGACGGCGTCGGTCGGAAGTTCGAGAGACTGGATGACGAGATCGGTCATGCCCGGCGGTCCCGAGTCAGGTCAAGGCCTTGAACACGCTTCGCAATTGCTGCAGCCGCGCGTCGAGGTTGGGTGTCTTGATGTCGATGCGAAGTTTCTCCGGGCCGGCCAGGCGCATGGTCCGATCGCGCTGGATCAGCGCGATCAGCCGCGCCGGATCGAGCGGCGGGTTCGGCACGAAGCTGATCACGATCGCCTCGTTTGATGCGTCGATCTTCTTGACGCCGATTCTCTCGGCCGCGAATCGCAGCCGATGCGTTTCGATCAGTGCCCGGCCCGACTCGGGCAGCTTGCCGTAGCGGTCGATCAGTTCCTCCTGCAATGCGATCAGCGCATCTTCGCTGTCGCAGGATGCAAGCTTCTTATATAGCGACAGCCGGTGATGCACGTCGGCAACGTAGTCCGATGGCAGCAGCGCCGGCACGTGCAGATTGATTTCGGTGATTGCCTGCAACGGCGCCAGCAGATCGGGCTCGCGCCCGGAACGCAGCGCGCGCACCGCGGCATTGAGCATCTGCGTGTACAAGTCGAATCCGACTTCCTGCATGTTCCCGCTCTGCGATTCGCCCAGCACTTCGCCGGCGCCGCGGATTTCGAGATCGTGCATGGCGAGGAAGAAGCCGCTGCCAAGTTCCTCCAGGTTCTGGATCGCCTCCAGGCGCTTCTCCGCGTTCTTGGTCATGCCGCCCTCGTCCGGCACCAGCAGATACGCATACGCCTGATGGTGCGAGCGACCGACGCGGCCGCGTAATTGATGCAGCTGCGCCAGTCCGAACTTGTCGGCGCGATGGATGATCATCGTGTTGGCCGTCGGCACGTCGATGCCGGTTTCGATGATCGTTGTGCACAGCAGAACATTGAAGCGCTGCTGGTAGAAGTCGCGCATCACGCGCTCCAGATCGCGCTCGCCCATCTGCCCGTGCGCGATCTCGATACGTGCCTCGGGCACGAGTTCCGCCAACCGCGCGCGGCGGTTCTCGATCGTCTCAACCTCGTTGTGCAGGAAGTAGATCTGCCCGCCGCGCTTGAGCTCCCGCAGGCAGGCTTCGCGGATCAGGCTCGCCGTTTCGCGGCGCACGAAGGTCTTGATCGCGAGCCGCCGCTGCGGCGCGGTGGCGATCACGCTGAATTCGCGGATGCCTTCCATCGACATGGCCAGCGTGCGCGGGATCGGCGTGGCGGTCAGCGTGAGCACGTCGACTTCGGCGCGCAATGACTTCAGCTTTTCCTTCTGCCGCACGCCGAAGCGGTGCTCCTCGTCGATGATCACGAGTCCCAGGCGATCGAACCGCACATCGTCGGACAACAACTTGTGCGTGCCGATCACAACGTCGATCGTGCCCGCGTTCAATCCGGCGATCGCCGCGGACACCTCCGCCGCCGAGCGAAAGCGCGACAGCTCAACGATCTTTACCGGCCAGTCGGCAAAACGATCGCGGAAGGTGAGGAAGTGCTGCTCGACCAGCAACGTGGTCGGGCACAGTACGGCCACCTGCTTGCCGCCAGCCACGGCGATGAACGCGGCGCGCAACGCGACTTCGGTCTTGCCGAAACCGACATCGCCGCACACCAGCCGGTCCATCGGGAAGCCGGCGCTCATGTCCTTGGCCACTGCCTCGATGGCGGCGAGCTGGTCGGGCGTCTCCTCGAATCCAAACCCATCGGCGAAAGCATCGACATCATGCGGCTTGAACTCGAACGCATGGCCCTTGCGCGCCGCGCGCAGCGCATACAGGTTCAGCAGCTCGGCTGCGGTGTCGCGCACCTGTCTGGCGGCTTTTCGCCTCGCCTTGTCCCAGTCGCCACTGCCGAGCTGATGCAACGGCGCCGCGTCCGGATCGGCACCGCTGTAACGCGAGATCAGATGCAGTTGCGCGACCGGGACGTACAGCTTGGTGTCGTTGGCGTACTGCAGATGCAGGAACTCGGCCGGGCCCCCATTGGCGTCACCCGCGACATCCAGGCTTTCGAGCCCGAGATAGCGGCCGATGCCATGCTCGACATGAACGACCGGATCGCCGACCCGCAGCTCGGCCAGATCGCGCACCATCGCCTCGACGTTCGACGCGCGCTCGCGCGCCTTCGAACGCAGCCGGCGCGGGCTGGTCGCATACAGTTCGGTTTCGGTGAGGATCGTGAGGTTCGCGTCGCGCAGCACGAAGCCGCCGTGCAGCGGCCCGACCCCGAGCGAAAGCCGCGCATCCGCAGCGAGAAAGGCGCTGAAATCCGCGCGGTCGTTGTCAATGAGGGCGAACGGCAGCGCGTACTCGCGCAGCATCTGCGCCATCGTCTCGCGCCGGCCGTGCGAGTCCGCCAGCAGCAGCACGCGGCCACCCGCGCTTGCGACATACCCGCGCAGGCGCAACACCGGGTCGTCGGATTTGCGCTCCACCGCGACCGCGGGCGGTGGCGCAAACTGCGGCGCGTCGCCTTCGCCAAATGCCAGCCGTGCATGCGACTTGGCGGCGGAGAAGAACTGCTCCGCGTCCATGAACAGGCGCGACGGCGACAGGCACGGCCGCTCGCGATCACGCGAGAGAAAACGGAAGCGCTCATTGGTTTCGTTCAGAAAGCGCCGGCAGGCCGCCTCGATCGCTCCGTGCAGAATCAGGTGCGAGTCAGCCGGCACATAGTCGAACAAGGTCGCCGTCGAGTCGAAGAACAGCGGCAGGTAGTACTCGATGCCCGCGCCGGCAATGCCGTTGCCGATGTCCTTGTAGACGCTCGCCCGGCTTGGGTCGCCCTCGAATGTCTCGCGCCAGCGGCCGCGAAAGGCCGCGCGCGCCGCTTCGTCGATTGGAAACTCGCGCCCGGGCAGGAGCCGGATCTCCGCAACCGGATACAGGCTGCGCTGCGTATCCGGATCGAACGTGCGAATCGTCTCGATCGCATCGTCGAGCAGATCGAGTCGATACGGCAGCGCCGAGCCCATCGGGAATAGATCGATCAGCCCGCCGCGCACTGAGAACTCGCCGGGCGCGACGACCTGCGACACATTCTGATAGCCGGCCAGCACAAGGCGTGCGCGCAACGCATCGCCGGCGAGCTGCTCTCCCTGGCGGAAGAAGAAGGTATGGCCGGCAACGTAGGACGTGGGCGGCAGCCGATACAAGGCGGTCGTGGCCGGTACCACCAGTACGTCGATGGCTGCTTGCTGGCCGCGTGTGATCAGACGATACAGAGCCTCGAGTCGATCGGACACGAGATCCTGATGCGGCGACAGAATGTCGTACGGCAGCGTCTCCCAGTCGGGAAACGCGCGTACCGCGAGCGCTGGATCGAAATACGGCAGCTCGTCGACTAACCGCTGCGCGTCAAGCGCATCGGCGCAGATCACGCAGATCAACTGGCCGCGCAGTCGTGCTTTTGCCGCGTATTGCGCGATCAGCAACGCATCGCCGGAACCGGGCGGAAGCGGGAGGGCGAAACGATTCCCCGCCGCAATCTCGGGCATTGAGACTTCGATCCGCAACGCTGGAGCCAGTGTGTCCACTTCAGAGGCCCACAAACAACACGCGGCGGTCGAATCCAACATCCGACCGCCGCGAAGGCGCCGCTATTATAGGTCGGCCTTCTCATTGGACTGCCCAAATTGAGCGATGCGCCGCGCCTGTTCGGACTGATTCCTGCCGCCGGCAGTGGTACACGCATGAGCGGCGACACGCCGAAGCAGTACGTGAAGATCGGACATCAAAGCATGCTTGAACATTCGGTCGCCGCGCTGGCGAGCGATGCGCGCATCGGCGAGATCGTGGTGGTCGTCGCCCGCGATGATCGGCGACATCGGGCAATCGCGCCCCGGCGCGGTGTGCGCTTCGAGCCGGTCGGCGGGGCGTCACGCGCCGAGTCGGTGCGCAACGGACTGCATGCGATGGGCGCGGGCACCGGCGACTGGGTGCTGGTGCACGATGCCGCGCGGCCGTGCCTGTCGCAACCGGAGCTTGCGCGGCTGATCGATGCCGTGATCGACGACAAGGTGGGTGGTCTGCTCGCATTGCCGTTAGCGGATACGCTGAAGCGCGCACGCGACGATCGCGTTGACACCACTGTCGCGCGCGAAGCGCTGTGGCGCGCGCAGACGCCGCAGATGTTTCGCCATGAAGTGTTGCTGCGCGCGCTGGAAACGGCGCCAGATCTTGACGCGGTCACGGATGAATCGAGCGCCGTCGAGCAGTGCGGCCTGCACCCGCGGTTGGTGGCGGGCAACGCCACCAATATCAAGGTGACGACGAACGATGACTGGTCGCTGGCGGCAGCCATCCTGCGCGCACAAGGGCGGATCCAATGAAGTTTCGCGTCGGGCAGGGCTTCGATGTACATGCGCTGGTTCCGGGGCGCAGGCTGGTGCTGGGCGGGGTGGAGATCCCGCATTCACACGGACTGCTCGGCCACTCCGACGCCGATGTTCTGCTGCATGCGATCACCGATGCGTTGCTTGGCGCCGCTGGCCTCGGCGACATCGGACGCATGTTTCCCGACAACGACGCGCGCTATGCGGGTGCCGACAGCCTGGAGTTGCTCAAGGCCGCTGCCGAACGCGTGCGATCAGCGGGATGGCGCGTCGAGAACATCGACAGCACGGTGATCGCGCAGCAGCCGAAAGTCGCACCACATGTCGATGCGATGTGTGCACGCATTGCGGGCGCGCTCGGAATCGGACCGGATGCGATCGGCATCAAGGGAAAGACGACCGAGCGGCTTGGTTTTGCGGGCCGCGGCGAAGGCATCGCCGCGCTGGCCGTCGCGCTGCTGGTGCGCGACTAGCTGACGGCAGCGAGCCGCAACTCGGCGCGCAGGCCGCGCGGCTGGTTGGCATTCAACCTGAACGACCCGGCGTGCATGCGCGCGATCCGCTCGACGATCGCCAACCCGAGTCCTGCCCCCTTCGTGCTGCCTCGCGCGGTATCGCCGCGCTCGAAGGGTCGCATCAGCTGATCGATTCGCTCGGGCGCGATTCCTTGGCCCCGATCGCCGACGCATAGAACGACATCGGGGCCATCCCGTCGCAGCGAGACATCGAGGTCCAGCTGGCCACTTTCATCGCGACCGTAGTACAGGGCGTTGGTGAGCAGATTGGTGACGGCACGCTGTAGCTCGGTCGGGTGGCCTGCGACGCGGATGCCTTGCGTGATCGCGCGCGAGAGCTTGACGTCGGATCGGGACTCAAGGCGACTTTGGGCGATCGCTTCCTCAATGAGCTGCGACAGATCAATGTGCTCGGCGGCCTGCTGCGGCCTCGGCCGTGCGTAGTCGAGAAACTGACCGACGATCGCATCCATCTGTTCGAGGTCGCCGATCATGGCCTGACGCGTCTCGGCGGGCAGATCGTTCAGCTCAACCTCAAGTCGCAGTCGCGTCAGTGGCGTGCGCAGATCGTGCGAGATCCCGGCCAGCAGCACTGCCCGATCCTGCTCCAGCTTGCCCAGATCGCTGACCATGCGGTTGAAGCTCTGGTTGACGGTGCGAATCTCGCTGGGCCCGCTATCCGGCAGCGGGCTCGGTCGATGGCCTGCGCCCAATTCGCGGGCCGCACGTGACAGTTTCTGCAATGGGCGATTCACCACGCGCGTGATGGCGACCGTCGCCAGCAAGGACAGCAGCGTCGCAACGATCGCCCACCCAATCCATTGCGTGCCGAATGTGCGCGTCATAGGATCGCGCTCGATGTAGACCCAGTACGCGTCACCTTCGATGTCGAAACTGACCCAGACGCCGGGAACGCCGTTGACCTCGCCGCCGATCCGCGTGCCGGTTCCGAGCTGCTCGCGCACTTTGTCCGCAACCAGGCGAGCGACCGGAAGATCGGGTAAAGGCAGCACTTCGTCGGTGGCCTCGAGCGGCACCACGCGAATTCCGACGTTCTCTGCCAGTTCGGCCAGCAGCTGGCGGCGTTCGGCCGGGTCGGAGTAGAGCAGCGCCGCGCGCGTGATATTGACGATCGACACCACCTGCTGGGCGATCTGCTGCGCACGCGGCTCGCGCTCGAAGACGCGAAAGCTCTGCAGCCAGGCCAGCAGGCTGGCGACGATCAGCAGCAGGATGAGCAGAAACGTGCGCCAGAACAGACTGGGCGAGCGCAGCTTCAACTTACGACTGTCCGTCCGGGATGAATACGTAGCCCAGGCCCCACACCGTCTGGATGTACTTGGGCTTGGAGGGATCGGGTTCGATCATCTTCCGCAGGCGGGAAATCTGCACGTCGAGCGAACGATCGAACGCCTCGTACTCGCGCCCGCGCGCCATTTCCATCAGTTTCTCGCGTGACAGTGGCGTGCGCGGAAAACGCGCAAAGACCTTGAGCACCGCGAACTCGCCAGTGGTCAGTGGCATCGGTTCGCCGTTCTTCGTCAGCGTCCGCGTGGCCAGATCGAGGACGAACTCCCCGAACTCGACCGTCTTCGGCTCCTGCGACGGCGCGCCGGGCGCCTCGTCCGTGCCTTTGCGGCGCAGAACTGCGTTGATGCGCGCAAGCAACTCGCGCGGGTTGAACGGCTTGGGCAGGTAATCGTCGGCGCCCATCTCGAGGCCCACGATACGGTCGACATCCTCGCCCTTCGCTGTGAGCATGATGATCGGCGTGGTTTCGTTGGCACCGCGCAGCCGGCGCAGGATCGACAGGCCATCCTCGCCGGGCAGCATCAGGTCGAGGATCAGTACGTCGAAGCGCTCGCGCAGCCACAGCTTGTTCATGGCCTGGCCGCTTTCCGCCGTGTACACGGTGAATCCGTTGTCGGTCAGATACCGGCGCAGCAAGTCGCGCAGCCGGGGATCATCGTCGACGACAAGAACTTTCGAAGGACCGGAGCGGTGCATGTTGAGAATCCAGGTTCAGCCGGTTGCGATGCTAAGGAGCGACAACGGGGACTGGCTTGCGACCCACAAAGTGTTACAGAATTTACCGCGACTGCGGCCGGATTTCGTCCCGGATTGAAGCCGTCCCGGCGTTGAGCGCCTAACATTCGCACCATGCCTGGATTCAAAATGCGCTTTCGCGCCGTCGTCGCCGCCATCCTGCTGCTGTCGGCAGCGGGCGGTCTGCACGCGCAAACCGCACGCGACGAAGCATGGCGCAACATGACGCCAGACCAGCGCGAGAACCTGTGGCAATCGATGTCGCCGCAGCAGCGCTCCGATTTCTGGCGTCGGCTGACACCGGAACAGCGCCAGTCGATCCGTCAGCAGATGTCTCCTGAGCAGCGGGATGCCATGCGCCAGCGGATGATGGATGAACGCCAACGGCGCATGCAGCAGCAGCCCGCTGGGCCAGCACCCGAAGCGGCCGCTCCGGTGATGCCGGGGACGGCGTTTGCGCCGGGCATGGGCCCGGGTCCGCGCCGACTGTCGCCCGAGGAACGCCAGAAACTGCGCGAGCAGGTACAGGAATCGACGCGCGATCTGCGCGAATCGCCACGTCCGCGCGCGTGGATGGAGCGCCGCCGGAACCGCGAGCGCTGATCCGTCGCTGAACGGTTAGCATCGTCCCGACCTGGAACCTGCGCTTTCAGTCTGACCGGTTCAATGCCGTACGGGTTCGAGACCGACGCCGGCCTGCGTGCGATCGTCGATTGCTCCGGCGCTCGATCGGCGATGGCAGCAGGCTTGCCGGTTCTCGATGCGTGAGCAATGTTCGACTGCGACTTCGAGACGGCGGGCCTCACGCGCGGCTCAAGGCTGCAGGCGGACCACACCGCTAGAATCTTCTTGCAGTTGCGCATTGATGCGCGACGCAATGTGCGTGACGCAACCCTTGCTTCCGACAATTCTGGCGATCGATACTGCGGCCGATGTCTGTTCGGTCGCGCTGCTGCGTGCGGGCGAAATCACCGAGCGATCCGAGCGCGTCGGTCACCGGCATTCGGAGCGCGTGCTGCCGATGGTGGAGGCGATGCTTGCCGACGCGGAGATCGAGCTGGCAGACTGCGACGCGCTGGCTTTTGGCGCGGGACCGGGAGCGTTCACGGGTCTGCGGATCGCGTGCGGCATCGTCCAGGGCCTGGCCTACGGAGCGGGAAAGCCGGTCATCGCGGTCGGTAATCTCGAGGCGCTGGCCGCGGCAGCGCTGCGGCAATACCCGAAGGCGGGCCGATTGCTGTGCGCCAACGACGCGCGGATGCGCGAAGCCTATTGCGCTGTCTATGACCGGGAAGGCGACCGGCCAGTCGAACGCGCTGCGCCTGCGCTGGTGGCGGCCGCGGATCTCGCGGCGCTGGTCGGGCACTGGGCACCCGATCTGGTTGTCGGAGACGCAGCGACGGCTTTCGCAGTTGCGTTGGCGGCCGTCGACTCCACGCGCCTTATTTCGATGTGTGCCGGCGCGGCCGCAATTGCTGCCTGTGCCCTGCCGCGCTGGAAGTCTGAGGAATGCATGGCCCCGGCGCTGGCCGCGCCCCTGTATGTGCGTGATCATGTGGCATCGACGATCGAGGAGCGCCGCGCGGTGCGCGGGCAAACGCGATGAGCGCCGTCATTCGTCCGGCTGAAGACCGGTTTGCACCGATGCGTGCGGACGAGATCGACGAGATCGTCACGATCGAAAACGACCTGTATCCGTTTCCGTGGACGCGCGGGAATTTCCGCGACTCGCTCAGCGCCGGCTACAGTGCATGGACATTGCGCGCTGCCCGTGGCGAGCTGATTGCTTACGCGGTGGTGATGATCGCGCTCGACGAGGCGCATCTGCTCAATCTGTCAGTCGCGCGCAGCTTTCAGCGCTGCGGCCAGGGCTGGCGGATGCTGGATTTGATGGCGGCGAACGCTCGCGATCACGGCGCGCGCTCGATGCTGCTGGAAGTGCGGCCGAGCAATGTCACGGGGCAGCGACTGTATGCCGGCTATGGCTTCGAACAGATTGGCCGGCGCCGCGATTACTACCCTGCGGTCGGAGGGCGCGAGGACGCTGTCGTGATGCGCATCGCGCTATGAAAACCTCTTCATGACGCTTGATCCGCGCCGCGCGCGTCGATGGGACGCGATGAATCTCGGGCCACGATGGCTTTCGCATGGTTTGCCTGCCGCGGCGGAGCCCTCGGTCGGCGCCGTGACCGGCCTGCCGTTGCTGTCCGAATCCTCGGCGGACGCACGGGTCGATTCGATTCGACGCATGGACTGGGATTCGCTCGAGCGGGCCGTTACCGGTTGCACGGCGTGTGCCCTGTGCCAGTCGCGCAAGCAGACGGTCTTTGGAGTCGGCAACAGGCATGCGCACTGGATGCTTGTTGGTGAAGCACCGGGCGCCGAGGAGGACGCGAAGGGCGAGCCCTTCGTCGGACAGGCGGGACGCCTGCTCGACAACATGCTGGCGGCCGCCGGACTGTCGCGCACCGGCGTCGATTCGCATGCGGTCTACATCGCCAATGTGCTCAAGTGCCGACCACCCGGCAACCGCAATCCTGAGCTGGGCGAGGTGGCGCTGTGCGAGCCGTTCCTGCTGCGGCAGGTGGCGCTGATCCAGCCGAAACTCATCGTCGTGATGGGTCGCTTCGCGGCGCAGTCTCTGCTGGGCACCGAAGCGACGATCGCCAGTCTGCGTGGGCACGTGCATTCGATACGAGTCGACGATCGTGCGATTCCGGTGGTGGTCACCTACCACCCGGCGTATCTGCTGCGCAACCTTGCCGACAAATCGAAATCCTGGGCCGATCTATGCCTGGCGCAGGAGGTTTACGCGCGGGCGGGCTAATGCCCGCGCCGGGCCTCGCCGATCAGCGAAACTGAGTCGAACTGGCGCTGGTTGTAATGGTGACGCAGCAGGATCAGTGTCATCACCACCGCGACAAAGAAACCAAACATCACGATGATCGTTTCGACGCGCAGATCGAGCCAGACCAGCGTTGCGTAGATGCCAAGCATCACGAGTATGTTCAGATTCTCGTTGAAGTTCTGCACCGCGATCGAATGACCTGCTGACAGCAGCACGTGACCGCGGTGCTGGAGCAGCGCATTCATCGGCACCACGAAATAGCCAGCCAGCGCGCCAACGACGATCATCAAGGCCGAAGCCACCATGACCGCCGGGCTCAACTGCAGCACGCCGAATGACATGCCGCCGCCGCGCAGCGGTGCGAAGTCAATCAGCGCCATCGCGATCACGACCATGCCCATGGCAATCCCGACCGGCAGCACCGACAGGGATCGCCTCAGGGTGACGCGTGCGGCCGCCCATACTGAACCAATGGCAATGCCAACCGCAACCACCGCCTGCATGATGGCTCCCTGGGACAGCGACAGGCCGAGCACCTGTTCACACCATTTGAGGATGATGAACTGCAGGGTCGCGCCGGCGCCCCAGAAGAGCGTCGTCACGGCGAGCGAGATCTGGCCCAGCTTGTCGCGCCACAGGGTGGCTAGGCAATGGCCGAAATCGAGGATCAGCCGCCATGGCGAACGCTCCTGCCTTGGGTAGCGCGCGCCGGTGTCCGGAATGCGGGTGTTGATGTAGGCGGCGGTCGCATACATCAGCACGATCACGCCAATCGCGGCTTCACCCGCCTGGTCGATATCGAAATCGAGCATCGGAACATCAAGCGCGATCAGCGATGCCGCGACCCGCGGTGACACCAGCACGCCTCCGACGACAAATCCAAGAATGATCGAACCCACGGTCAGCCCCTCGATCCAGCCGTTGGCGATCACCAGCTTTTCCGGTGGCAGCAGCTCGGTCAGGATGCCGTACTTCGCCGGCGAGTATGCGGCCGCACCCAGGCCGACCACCGCGTAGGCTGCCAGCGGGTGCACGCCGAACAGCATCGAGAGGCAGCCGACAATCTTGATGCCGTTGGTGATCAGCATCACGCGTCCCTTTGGCATCGAATCGGCAAATGCGCCGACGAAAGCAGCCAGCATCACGTACGACACGAAGAAGAACAGCTTCAGCATCGGCGTCATCCACTCCGGCGCGCTGATGTCGCGCAACAGGGCGATGGCGGCGATCAGCAGCGCGTTGTCGGCCAGCGATGAGAAGAACTGCGCGGCCATGATGACGTAAAAGCCGCGCTTCATTTCAGAAGAGGGTGACGCTTGATGGGCAAGATCGGTTCGGCCTGAGGGAGCGCGGGCGTTATATCACGCAGCCGCTTGTTTACCTTCGACACGGTGCAGCACGGGTCGTTATGCTTGTTGCCATGCCGCGACCAATCCGAGCCACCATCGACCTCGCCGCGCTGCGCCATAACCTCGAGCGCGCCCGCTCGCTCGCCAGCGATCGAAAGGTCTGGGCGGTGATCAAGGCCAACGCCTATGGCCATGGCATTGAGCGCGCGGTGCGTGCGTTTGCCGCCGCGGACGGGCTCGCGTTGCTGGATCTTGACGAGGCGCAGCGCGCGCGCGACGCGGGTTGGCACAAGCCGATCCTGCTGCTCGAAGGGTTCTTCGAACCGCGCGACCTTGACGTTGTCGAGGCCCTGAGCCTGACGAGTGTCGTGCACCAGGCCGAACAGGTCGACATGCTGGCTTCGCATCGGCCCGGTCGCCCGCTCGACGTGTACGTCAAGCTCAACACCGGCATGAACCGACTCGGCTTCGGTGCGGATGCGATGCAAATTGTTGGTCAGTTGCAATCACTGCCGCACGTGCAGGTTGCGTCCTTGATGATGCACTTTGCCAACGCCGATCGTCCGGGGACGGGTCCCGCGGACGTGGCGGAACAGGGGAGCGCCTTTGCCGCCGCCACGCGTGGCTGGCGCGGCGCTGTGTGTCTGGCCAACTCGGCGGCACTCTTTCTTCGCTCCGATGTGCGCGGCGACGCGGTACGACCCGGCATCGCGCTGTACGGCGCGACCCCCCGGGTTGGATTGCCCGCGGCGCGGCTCGGACTGCGACCAGCAATGATTCTTCGATCGCGCATTCTGGCCACGCAAAGGCTGCGCGCGGGTGATGCAGTCGGCTACGGCAGCCGCTGGATTGCAAAGCGCGATGCGCGCATCGGCATCGTCGCCGCAGGGTATGCGGACGGCTATCCGCGCGTTGCGCCGGACGGCACCCCGGTATGGGCTGCCGGGTCGCGCGTCCCGCTGATCGGGCGCGTGTCGATGGACATGATCACGGTCGACCTCACCGACGCGCCGCAGGCCGATGCCGGTGCAGCGGTCGAGCTGTGGGGCCAGCACGTGCCGATCGATGAGGTCGCCGAACGGGCTGGCACCGTCGGCTATGAACTGATGTGCGCGCTGGCGCGTCGGGTGCCGGTGGACGAGACCGTTTGACGCGACGTGGCGAAGATAAAGACCCAGTTTGTCTGCAGCGAGTGCGGCGGCGCAAGTCCGCGCTGGCAGGGGCAGTGCCCGCAATGCAACGCCTGGAACACGCTCGCCGAGGCGCGAGTCGAGGCGACGACCAATCGCCGCTACGCATCGCTGGTGCCCGCCGCGTCCGTTCAGACTCTGAGCGAGATCGAGGCGCGCGACGTGCCGCGCGTCTCGACGGGAATCGAGGAATTCGACCGTGTCCTGGGCGGTGGACTGGTCGAAGGCGGCGTCGTGTTGATCGGCGGTGATCCGGGAATCGGCAAATCAACGCTGCTGCTGCAGGCGCTTGCGGCGATGTCGGCGCAGCAGCGCGTGCTGTACATCAGCGGCGAGGAATCCGCCGGCCAGATCGCGCTGCGTGCGCGCCGGTTGGGTGTCGAAGGGAGAGAGGTTCGCTTCATGGCCGAGATCGACCTCGAGCGGATTCTGGCCACGCTCGCGTCCGACAAACCGCAACTGGCGGTGATCGACTCGATTCAGACCCTGTATTGGAGCGAACTGCAGTCTGCGCCGGGATCGGTGGCGCAGGTGCGCGAATGCGCGGCGCAGCTGACGCGGGTGGCCAAGCAAAGCGGTATCAGCCTGGTGCTGGTCGGGCACGTGACGAAGGAGGGCGCGCTTGCCGGACCGCGCGTGCTGGAGCACATGGTCGACACGGTGCTGTACTTCGAAGGCGACACACATTCATCGTTCCGGCTGGTCCGCGCGTTCAAGAATCGTTTCGGCGCCGTCAACGAACTCGGCGTGTTCGCAATGACCGACCGTGGGCTGCGCGGTGTTTCGAATCCGTCGGCGCTGTTCCTTTCACAGCACGGTGAGGACGGCAAGGGTGGCACGGTGCCCGGCTCGTGTGTGCTTGTCACGCAGGAAGGGACGCGACCGTTGCTGGTGGAAGTCCAGGCGCTGGTGGACACTGCGCATGTGCCAAATCCGCGGCGCCTTTCTGTCGGGCTTGAGCCGCAGCGGCTCGCGATGTTGCTTGCGGTTCTGCACCGGCACGCAGGTGTTGCGACGTTCGACCAGGACGTATTCGTCAACGCGGTCGGCGGCGTACGTATCCAGGAGCCGGCGGCCGATCTGGCGGTGCTGCTGTCGATCGTGTCGTCGATCCGCAATCGCGCGCTGCCGCGCGGATTGGTGGCATTCGGCGAGGTGGGGCTCGCCGGCGAAATACGCCCGGCGCCGCGCGGGCAGGAGCGCTTGCGTGAAGCTGCCAAGCTGGGCTTTTCGCTTGCGCTGATACCTAAGGCGAACGCGCCGAAGCAGAAGATCGAAGGACTGGAAATCGTCGCCGTCGATCGGCTTGACCAGGCGCTGGACCGAGTCAAACGCTAAGCGCTGCGCGAGCCGCCTCGATGCCGGCGCGCACCGATCCCTCGATCGTGGACGGGTACGGACTGTCGGCCGCATCACCGGCGAGAAACAGACCCGTGGCCGGCAATTCGGCGGCCGGCCTTCGCAACCCCGGACACGGCCTGATCGTCGCGCGCTTTTCAACCAGCAGGTAACCGGCGATCGGCATGGGCAGGGCAAAGTCATCGGCCATTTGGCACACGACAGCGGACAGCAGTTCATCACGACTGATTTCCAGGTGTGGACCGCTGCCACTGATGACGACAGCCATCACGCCAGCGCAAGCGCTTTCCAACGCGCCGCGGTTGAACACCCATTGGCCGTATCGCTGCCGGGACGGATCATCGTTCAGCACGAAGACTGGCGCTGGCAGGCGCGCGTCCGGCGGATAACGCAGATAGACCGTGGCGATCGGCACGCTTTCAATCGCTCCGAGTTGTTCGCAGATCGGGGCGAGCGCAGGCACGGCGGTGCTTTCGAGCAACGCGGACGCGGGAGCGGGCGGTAACGCCACGACAACGGCGTCCGCGTCGACCTTGCGGTCGCGCAACGTCAATGTCCATCCGCCGTGATCGCGCGAACGCAGAACGGTCGCGGCATGGCGCAGCAGGACTTCTGCCCCGGCGCGTTGAAGTCTCTCGAGGGCCGACGATGGAAACAGCGCCGACAGGTTGCAACGTGGTATCAGCATTTGAGAGTCAGCGGCAGTGGCCCCGAGCGATTCCTTCAGCACGTTGAGAAAGATCTGTGCCGAGGCTTCCCTCAACGGCACGTTGAGCGCCGCCAGGCACAGCGGATTCCATATCAGGCGCTGTACCTCAGGTGTGGCAAAACGGAACAGCTCATCTGCGGCGACGTCCGCTGCAACCATCCAGCCGCGGCGTTTCGACGCGATCAGGTCGCGCACGATTGAAGCTCGATCTGCAAGTGAAAATCCGCGCGCCGTCAGCAGCGCGGCGGCGAGGTGCCAGGGCGCGGGCCATCGACCTGCCCTGAGCGAATGACAGTCCGGGTAACGCAGTTCGAACGGAATGCGCAGCAGCAGCTGATCGGCGTCCAGTCCCACGCGTGCGATCAGTCGCAGCGTTTCGGAGTAGGCGCCGAGCAGCAGATGCTGTCCGTTGTCCAGCGCGTACGTCGCATCACCTAATTCGACATCGACGCGGCGCGCGCGCCCACCGGGCTGCGGCGCAGCGTCGATCAATGTGACCTGCGCACCGCCGTCCTGCAAGGTGAGCGAACATGCCAGCCCGGACCAGCCGGCGCCGACGACCGCGACGCGCCGGTTCATTGCGTGGGGAATACCCACGTGCGCCAGGCGATCCACAGTTTTCGCAGGGGAGTCAGCGACACGCGCTGGTGCAAAACCGGGAAGCCATCGCGTTCCAGTTCGTCGAGCAGCGCGATGTAGATCGCGGCCATGATCAATCCCGGCCGCTGCGCGCTTCGGTCCGCCGCAGGCAGTGCGTCCAGAGCTTCGCGATAGATCGCACGCGCGCGCTGCGCCTGGAACTTCATCAACGGCAAATAGCCGTCGGCGTAGCGGGCGTTCAGCAGGTCGGCGGCTTTGACGCCAAACCGCTGCAATTCATCAACCGGGATGTAGATGCGACCGCGGCGCGCGTCTTCGCCCACGTCACGCACGATGTTGATGAGCTGCAACGCCAACCCAAGCTTGCGCGCGTATTCCACAGTGCGTGCGTCCGTCGCGCCGAAAATGCCCGCCGACAACTCGCCAACCACGCCGGCAACAAGGTGGCAGTAGCGTGCCAGTGCGGTGAAGTCGAGGTAACGCGTCTGTGTCAGATCCATCCGCATGCCATCGAGCACCTGCAGAAGCTGCTCACGCCGGATGCCAAAGCTGTCGACGTGCGGCGCCAATGCGCGCGTCACCGGATGTTGCGGGTCGCGGGCGAAAAGACGCTCGATCTCGCTGCTCCACCAGCCGAGCTTGGCCTGCGCGACCGAGGGATCGGACGCCTCGTCGACCGCATCGTCGATTTCGCGGCAGTACGCGTACAGCGCGGTGATGGCGCGCCGGCGCGCGGCCGGCAGGAACAGAAAGCTGTAATAGAAGCTCGACCCGCTCTGGGTGGCCTTGTCCTGGCAGTATTCGTCGGGAGTCATCTTCTACATTGGCAATGCGCGAGCGCCAATGACCAGCCAGTCGATCGTCCGCAGTCTGGGGCGCTGCGTGAAGACGTCGCCGTTCGCAGCGTCGATTCGTTCAAGGATTCGTCGCCCGCCCTGGATGACAATGCGTAATTCAAAGCCAATCCGCCCGCCGAGGGTGCGCGCCAGCGGGACGCCTGAAGATAGCATTGCGCCGGCGTGCGCCGTCAATGCGCGCATGAGTTCGGACCAGCGCGCGTCGATACGGCGCGCTGCGATGCTGTCCGCATTCACCCCGAAGCGCTGCAGTTCCGACCGTGGGATGTAAATGCGACCTTTGGCGTGATCGATGGAAACGTCCTGCCAGAAGTTCGTGAGTTGCAGCGCGGTGCAGATGGCGTCTGACTGTGCGCAGTTCTGCGGTTCGGCGCGCCGGTAAAGCGTCAGCAGCAGTCGACCGATCGGATTGGCAGAGCGACGGCAATAGTCGAGCAGCGCATCGAAGGACGCATAGGAACGTACGGTCACGTCCTGCGTGAATGCGGACAGCAGGTCATGAAAAGGCTGCAAAGGCAGCACGTGTGAACGAATCGTGGCGGCGAGATCGGGCCAGTCGTTTGGCCTGCCGGCATCGATCGCGTCAAGCTGGCGAGACAACGCGGTGAGCTGTTCGATCCGCTGCGCCTCGGAGAGGTCGCCTTCATCGGCAATGTCATCGGCAGTGCGCGCGAAGCGATAGATCGAACGCACGGCCGGTTGCAGTTGCGCCGGGAGCAGCACGGATGCGACCGGGAAATTTTCGTAATGACCGACACCCATGCGGTTGACGCTAGCACGTGCGCTCGTCTTGCGAGTCGATCCATTAGAATGCGCAGCGATTCGGCGAGCGGTGCAGGACGTCCGTCGCCGAGGTCGTCGCGAAGGTGGCGAAATTGGTAGACGCACCAGGTTTAGGTCCTGACGCCTTCACCGGCGTGGGGGTTCGAGTCCCCCCCTTCGCACCAGTGACTCGTAAAGCCCCGCACTTGCGAGACGCGGGCAAGCAAATCGGTTGAATCATGCAAAACGTTGAAAGTCTCGGCGCGTTGGAGCGCCGCATCGATATCTCCGTGCCCGCGGCCGATATCAACAAGGAAGTCGAAGCGCGGCTGGCAAAGCTGGCACGCACGGTGCGGATGCCGGGCTTCCGCACCGGCAAGGTGCCGATGAAGATCGTCGCATCTTCCTACGGTGCGCAGGTGCAGGCCGAGGTGCTTAACGACAAGGTCGGCCAGGCATTCAGCAGTGCGGTCAAGGAGAGCAATCTGCGAGTGGCCGGTACGCCGCAACTTTCTCCGAAGGAAAGTGCCGGCGAGCAGCTGGCTTTTTCAGCGACCTTCGAGGTCTATCCGGAGATCAAGGTCGGTGATCTCGCCGGGGCCGAAGTCAAGCGTGCGGTGTGTCCCGTCGGTGACGCGGAGATCGACAAGACGATCGACATCATGCGGCGCCAGCGCGCGACATTCGAGACGGCCAATCGTGCGGCCGCTAATGGCGACCGACTCACGATCGACTTCAAGGGCATGCTCGATGGCGCCGCGTTCGAAGGCGGCAGCGGAACCGATTTCGTGTTCACGCTGGGGCAGGGTCGCATGCTGCCCGACTTCGAGGCCGCGCTGCGCGGGGCAACGAGCGGTAGCTCGATCACCTTTCCGGTCGCGTTTCCGGCCGACTACCGGGCTACCGATCTGGCGGGCAAGACCGCTCAGTTCGAAGTGACGCTGAAGAAGATCGAGCAGCCATTGCTGCCGCCGATCGATGAGGCGTTTGCCCGCTCGCTCGGCATTGCCGATGGCGACGTCGCCAAGATGCGTGCGGAGGTCAAGGCCAACCTCGATCGCGAAGTCGGTACGCGCTTGAAGGCCCGTACCAAGGACAGCGTGATGGCAGCGCTGCTGGGGGCGGCCCAGTTCGACCTGCCGAAAGCACTGGTGCAGGACGACCAGCAGCGGCTGGCCGAAATGGCGCGCGCGGATCTGGTCTCGCGTGGGATCCAGGCCAAGGAAGCGCCGTTACCGGTGGAGATGTTTGCGCCACAGGCAGAACGCCGCGTTCGCCTTGGCCTGCTGATCGCGGAGCTTGTGCGCACGGAGAATCTGCAGGCACGGCAGGACCAGATCCGCAAGGCAATCGAGGAAATCGCGCAAAGTTATGAAAAACCCACCGAGGTCATTCATTGGTACCTCGGCAACCGAGAGCGTCTGGCGGAAGTCGAAACGATGACGCTGGAAAACAATGTGGTCGACTGGGTACTGGGGCGGGCCAAGGTCAGCGATTTGCTCGTGCCGTTTGACGAATTGATGGGCCATGGCGCCTGAGCGCAGGATGAAGCAGATGACGCAACGAGTTGATGGAGCGACGATTGACCCTCAGGGTCTGGGCATGGTGCCGATCGTCATTGAGCAGAGCGGGCGCGGCGAGCGCGCGTATGACATCTATTCGCGCCTGCTGCGCGACCGGGTGATCTTCCTGGTCGGGCCGGTGAACGACCAGACCGCGAACCTCGTGGTGGCGCAGATGCTGTTCCTGGAGTCGGAGAATCCGGACAAGGACATCGCGCTGTATATCAACTCACCCGGCGGCTCGGTGTATGCCGGCATGGCTATCTTCGACACGATGCAATTCATCAAGCCCGACGTGTCCACGATCTGTGTCGGGATGGCGGCGAGCATGGGTGCATTCCTGCTTGCGGCGGGGGCGAAGGGCAAGCGCTTTGCGTTGCCCAATTCGCGCATCATGATTCATCAGCCGTCCGGCGGATCGCAGGGCATGGCGTCCGACATCGAGATCCAGGCGCGCGAAATCCTGCACCTGCGCGATCGGATCAATCGCATCCTGTCCGAACGCAGCGGCCAACCGATCGAAAAGATCGCCAAGGACAGCGATCGCGACAACTTCATGTCAGCCGAGGATGCAGTAAGCTACGGTCTCATCGACAAGATTTTCGTCAAGCGCGGCGAAGCGGGCTGACGCCGACTGACGGACTGCGGGACGAGCGCGATGTCGGACAAGAAGGGTTCGAGCGAAAAGCTTCTGTACTGCTCCTTCTGCGGGAAGAGCCAGCACGAAGTGAAGAAACTGATCGCCGGCCCGTCGGTCTTCATCTGCGACGAGTGCATCGACCTTTGCAACGACATCATTCGCGACGAGAGCGCCGGCGAGCCCGGCGCGGCAACCGCGAAATCCGATCTGCCGACCCCGCAGGAGATCTGCGGAATTCTCGACCAGTATGTGATCGGCCAGGAGAAGGCCAAGCGCATCCTGTCGGTGGCGGTCTATAACCACTACAAGCGGCTGAAACACCTGTCCAGCAAGGACGAGGTCGAGCTCGCCAAGAGCAACATCCTGCTGATCGGCCCCACCGGGTCCGGCAAGACACTGCTGGCGCAGACGCTGGCGCGCTTGCTCAATGTGCCGTTTGTGATCGCCGACGCGACGACGCTGACCGAGGCGGGCTACGTCGGCGAGGACGTCGAGAACATCATCCAGAAGCTGTTGCAGAACTGCAATTACGAGGTCGAGAAGGCGCAGAAGGGCATTGTCTACATCGACGAGATCGACAAGATCTCGCGCAAGAGCGATAACCCGTCGATCACGCGCGACGTATCAGGCGAGGGCGTGCAGCAGGCGCTGTTGAAGCTGATCGAAGGCACGATCGCGAGTGTGCCGCCGCAGGGCGGGCGCAAGCACCCAAATCAGGACTTCGTGCAGATCGACACTACCAATATCCTGTTCGTCTGTGGCGGTGCATTCGACGGGGTCGAAAAGATCATTCGTAACCGCTCGGACAAGAGCGGCATCGGTTTCGGCGCCGAGGTGACCAGTCCGCGCGATCGCTCGGTCGGTGACCTGCTGCGCGATGTCGAACCGGAAGACCTGATCAAGTTCGGACTGATTCCGGAACTCGTCGGCCGCCTTCCGGTCGTCGCGACTCTCGACGAACTGAGCCAGAAAGCGCTGGTTGAAATCCTGGTCGAACCGAAGAATGCTTTGATCAAGCAGTTCCGCCGCTTGCTCGACATGGAAGGCGTTGAGCTCGAAGTGCGGCCAGACGCGCTGCAGGCGATTGCCGAGAGAGCGCTTAAACGCCGCACCGGCGCGCGTGGGCTGCGTTCAATCGTGGAGGTGGTTCTCCTTGACGTGATGTACGACCTGCCGAGCATGCAGAACGTCATCAAGGTCGTGATCGACGAGAATGCCATCGCAGGCGGGCGGCCGATCCTCATTTACGCCGATCAGCCCAAGGTCGCCAGTGCGCCGCGCTAATCCGAACGCCGCAGGCGATAAACGCCGCGACAAACACCCTGCGTTTTAGCGGCTTTGCACGGCGCGCGCGTGCTAGATTGCCTGCACCGGGCCTATCGCCCTTGTATTTTCCGTGGGCGGCCGCATCTGCCGGGCATTCCTGCCCTCAGGACACGACATGTCAACCTCTCTGCTTCCTTCTGAACGTACTGCGCTGCCGCTGCTTCCGTTGCGCGACGTGGTGGTCTTCCCGCACATGGTGATCCCGCTGTTCGTGGGACGGCCCAAGTCGATCAAGGCGCTCGAGACCGCGATGGAATCCGGCAAGAGCATCATGCTGGTGGCGCAGAGGAATGCCGCCAAGGATGAGCCCTCCGCCGAGGATATCTATGCGATCGGATGCATCGCGAACATCCTGCAGATGCTGAAGCTGCCGGACGGCACGATGAAGGTGCTGGTCGAGGGCGCGCAGCGGGCGCATATTCACGAAATTCACGATGCGCAGACACACTTCACCTGTGAGTTGACGCCGATCACTCCGGAGACGTCCGTCAGTCCCGAGCTGGAGGCGCTGCGCCGCGCGATCGTCGCGCAGTTCGACCAGTACGTGAAGCTGAACAAGAAGATCCCGGCCGAGATCCTCACCTCGATCGCCGGCATCGACGAGGCGGGCCGCCTGGCTGACACGATCGCCGCGCACCTGCCGCTCAAGCTCGAGCAGAAGCAGAAGATCCTCGAGATGTCGAGCCTGGCGGAGCGTCTCGAGCATCTGCTGGCGCAGCTTGAAACCGAAATCGACATCCTGCAGGTCGAAAAGCGCATCCGCGGCCGCGTCAAGCGCCAGATGGAGAAGAGCCAGCGCGAGTACTACCTGAACGAACAGGTCAAGGCGATCCAGAAGGAGCTCGGCGAAGGCGAAGAAGGTGCCGATCTCGAGGATCTCGACAAGAAGGTCAAAGCCGCGCGCATGCCCAAGCAGGCTAAAGCGAAGGCCGAAGGCGAACTGAAGAAACTGAAGCTGATGTCGCCGATGTCGGCCGAAGCGACCGTGGTCCGCAACTACATCGACACGCTGGTCAACCTGCCGTGGAAGAAGAAGAGCAAGATCAACAACGATCTGTCCAATGCACAGAAGGTGCTCGACGAAGACCACTACGGGCTCGACAAGGTCAAGGAACGCATCCTCGAGTACCTGGCGGTCCAGCAGCGCGTCGACCGGCTTAAGGCGCCGATTCTGTGCCTGGTCGGACCTCCGGGCGTCGGCAAAACGTCGCTCGGCCAGTCGATTGCGCGCTCGACGAATCGCAAATTCGTGCGGATGGCGCTCGGTGGCGTACGCGACGAGGCCGAGATCCGGGGACATCGCCGCACCTACATCGGTTCGATGCCGGGCAAGATTCTGCAGAACCTCACCAAGGCCGGCGTGCGCAATCCGCTGTTCCTGTTCGACGAAGTCGACAAGATGGGACAGGACTTCCGTGGCGATCCGTCGTCGGCGCTGCTCGAAGTGCTCGATCCGGAGCAGAACCACACCTTTGTCGATCACTACGTCGAAGTCGACTACGACCTGTCCGACGTGATGTTCGTCGCCACCGCCAACACGATGAACATTCCGCCGCCGCTGCTGGATCGGATGGAAGTCATCCGCCTGTCCGGTTACACGGAAGACGAAAAGACCAATATCGCATTGCGCTATCTGCTGCCCAAGCAGATGAAGAACAACGGCGTGAAGAAGGACGAACTCGATATTTCCGAGGGTGCGGTGCGCGACATCATCCGCTACTACTCGCGCGAAGCCGGCGTGCGTGCGCTCGAGCGGGAGCTGTCCAAGATCTGCCGCAAGGTCGTCAAGAACTCACTGTTGAAGAAGGACGGCGGCAAGATCAAGGTCACGCCGCGCAATCTCGACAAGTTCCTCGGCGTGCGCCGCTATTCCTTTGGCATGGCGGAAAAGCAAGCGCAGGTCGGCCAGGTCACCGGGCTGGCGTGGACCGAGGTCGGCGGGGAACTGCTGACGATCGAAGCTGCGCAGATGCCGGGCAAGGGCAACATCATCCGCACCGGCTCGCTGGGCGACGTGATGAAGGAGTCCGTGGAAGCCGCCCGTTCCGTCGTTCGCAGTCGCTCACGTCGTCTTGGCATCAAGGACGAAGTGTTCGAGAAGAGCGACATTCACATTCACCTACCCGAAGGCGCGACACCGAAAGACGGGCCTAGCGCCGGCGTTGCGATGACGACTGCTTTTGTTTCGACGCTGACCGGAATTCCGGTTCGACCTGACGTCGCGATGACGGGCGAGAT
>Ga0209261_10000096_pt1 | contig 22535 bp, 14 predicted proteins | sample DOMMetBare1Fresh_FD_187470 | JGI IMG/M metagenome (GOLD analysis project Ga0209261, IMG submission 187470) | Wetland sediment microbial communities from St. Louis River estuary, USA, under dissolved organic matter induced mercury methylation -... | ecosystem: Environmental > Aquatic >...
TGTTTTTGAATCGGATACGGTTCAAATGCCAACATTGCCGTCAATCGACAATATTTATTCGCTTTATAAACTGAGTAAGACTTACCGTACCGATGCCTTTGGTCCGCCGGTTCAAATTGAAACACCCGGTCGCGAAATATACATTGATGCCCCACTTTCGGAAACACTAAAATATTACCGGTTTGACTGGAGGGCTGTTTTGTTGTGGTGTATCACTCCGCCACCAACTCCTTTAGGATATCCGCCTTCAACTTACGGGTGGAATTCGATGTATGACCAGGATCTGATTAACATTGCGGGTCAGAAAAAATTTAGTGATGCAACGCAGGTAAAAAAACATCCAATCCTTTCAATTCCATACGACTACAGGGTTTATCTCGATTCGGAGGAAAAAGTTGAAAACGGCTGGATCATCATTATAAACCAATATGGTATAGATAAAAAATCGTATGATTTTTATGAGAAATTCAACCAGCAGCTGACCGCCGAAAATCATTTGTTTGATCCTGTGCTGACCCAGATAACCGGAAATATTCATTGTACAACTGATCCATCAAAAAAAGTTCTGGGTAATTTTGAAGTAAATTCATACCGGCAATACCGATATTATTTTAATCTCTGGGGGATTGATCAGGGAAAAGTGATTTTGCGCGAAATAAACCGTTATCCTGAAATCCCGCGTGATGGTCAGATAACAGGAATTGTCCCGGAATTCTGGGAATACACTTATTAAGTTTTATGAAACAGATTCTAGTCATATTATTTGTTGTAGGTTCATTTCTCACTCTTCTGGTCTCGTGCGAAGAGTATTACAAACCGTCAATCGACGATATGCCCGGATTGATGGTGGTTGATTCGCATGTAACCAACGATCCAAATCAAAATTTCGTTCGGGTTTCGAAGGCCAGATCCTTTTACAGTACTGCTGCAGTGGAATGGATTAGTGGTGCAACAGTGGAATTGGTACAGGATAACTTTCAGATTATCCGTGGAAGAGAAGATGCTCCCGGCTATTATGTTTTTCCCGCTACTCCTGTATCCGGTAAAAATTATAAGCTTCGGATTACTTACCTGAAAGATATCTACGAATCAGAGTATAACGTAATGCCTCCGGTACCTTCTATCGATTCACTCTATACAAGGCACGAAGTGGAAAAAGTGACCAAAACCAATGCTTATGGTATTCCTCAGCAGTTTGATCAGCCCGGACGACAGATCTATGTTGATGCTCCTGTTACTCCGCAACTTCAATATTACCGGTTCAACTACCGTGCTGTCATTCAGTGGGTTTTTAATCCATACTGGATGGACGATCCGGCCAATATCATTATCCATTACAAAAGTGCATCACTCGACAAGTTCGCCTCGGGAAATGGCCCCATCGTTCCTCTGGGGGATGATACTACCAAACATTATCTGTATGGATGGCTCTCGGTGACCGATAATAATCTCTTTAACCTGGTGGGACCAAAAGAATTTGCATTGACTCAACGAATCGAAAAACATCCGATCCTTTCCTTGGCCTACAACAGTTATGCTTATCTCGACTCGTTTACTGAGCAGCCGTACAATTGGATTTTGATACTCGATCAATATGGAATAACCAAGGAATCGTTTGATTATCATCAGAGACTTAACCGGCAGTTTTCAGCTGACGGAACACTTTTTGATCCGGTAATTGCACAGGTTTACGGAAATATTACCTGTATTACTGATCCGGAAAAACTCGTTTTGGGCTTTTTCGATATGAATTCGTACAAACAGTACCGGTATTACCTGAATTTGGGAACCGGAAGTGATCAAACAGTGGTACTACGACAGCTTGACCAGTTTTTCGACATACCTGACCGTGGTTTTAAAAAAGATATCCCTCCTGAATTTTGGGAGACCAATTACAAAAGATGAATCAAAACAAACTGATGTTCCTCTTAATACAAAAAATAAATCCGTTGGAATTTCCGGCCAAACAGCAGGAAATGTGGCAATTAAAAAGCAATTTATAAACACATGAAAAAAATATCGCTCATCATCTTGTTCCTAACCAGCCTGTGGTTACCGGGGAATACTCAGCAAAAATCATTTTATGGTTTATATACCGATCGTGATATTTATGTAAGTGGAGAAACGCTTTTAGCCAAAATATTCCTGCCTGAAGGAATTTCTTCCAGCATAGTTTGTCTCGATCTGATGAATATGAATGGCACCCGGATTACAGGAGGCTCACTTTCCATACACAACAACGAAGCCGAAGGATATCTGCTGTTGCCCGACTCGCTGAGCACAGGAACTTATCTGGTACGAACCTACCAAAAACACAATGCCTCAAGAATTAAAACAATCCGTGAAATCTGGATTTCGAGCCGTTTCGATGGACTTGAAAAAATCAGCCAGATTAAAAGGATAATTGCCCCAAACAGCATTCAGGACAAGGAGACCACTCAAATTACCATCACCGGAATTCAGCCGGAATATAAGACGAACAGCAGTATTGAAGCCAATATTAGCATAGATGAATCGCTGCTGAAAGAGTTGGACGGTAATTTACTGGTGAGCGTTGCCCAAACCGAGCAGACATTCAATCCGGTTTCGTTTCAGATAGAAAACAACCAGAGTAACGATGGAATCATCGAAAAAAAAGGGATCATCATTTCCGGAACAATAACTGATAAAAAAACGCTGCAACCCGAACCAAACATTACCGTTTGTCTGACAATTCCGGATTCGATTCCCGGATTTCAATATTATACCACACGTAAAGATGGTCGGTTCTATTTTCTGCTCGACCAATATTATGGTTCTGTACAGGCAGTTGTTCAGTGCTTTGCAAACAATCCCAATCAGAGGCTAAACATGAAACTGGACGAATTGTATGCCGATCCGGGAACCTTGCCCGGGTTTAAACTTCAGCCAATTTCTGAAGATTTTAAGACCAATATTACCCGAAACATTTCGGCAGGCACATTCCGAAAAGTCTTCGGCCAGGAAACTTTAGTCTATAGTTCACCGCCAAAAGTAATCCGGGATTCCTATCCTTATTACGGAAAGGCAACCAAGACGGTGGATCCGCAGTTATTCATTGAATTGCCCAATTTCACCGAAGTAGCGAGAGAACTACTTCCGGGTGTAAAATTCAGAAATTACAACGATGAACCAAGCTTACAGGTACTTAATAATGCGACACACAGTTATTTCGAAGATAATCCACTAATTCTGATCGACGGAATTCCGGTTCGTGATTTAAATATTATTAAAGGAATGGGATCAGCCGATATCGATCGGGTTGACATTTGCCAGAACGAACGCTTTTATGGCGATATGCGATTCCCCGGTGTGGTTGCCATCTATTCCACCAAAGCGGACTATTCGATGCTTGCCGAATCCAGTCAGCTTGCCCGCTTAACACTCGAAACAATACAGCTTGAAACCAAATTGGCAGAACCATCCAATACAGAGCCAAACATACCCGATCTGCGCCAACTGCTTTACTGGAATCCAACCACCCGGCCAAACCAGAATATGGCCCTGAAATGCCGCACTTCAACCATCGAGGGACAATTCAAAATTCAGGTAAGGGGTAAATTAAAAGATGGAACGATACTTTTTTCAGAAAAAAACTTTGAGGTAAAATAATATGACTACAAGAATTTTACACATACTGATTTTAGGATGTTTTCTCATCTGTTCCGGAAGAATTTACGCCCAGGATACATTTAACCGGAATTGGGATGGACAAAAGATTAAAGGAGTTCGCCACATTGCCTATCCTACCTATACGGGCTTTCCTTTCCTCACCGATGGTTGGGTTCCCGGACAGATTGAATTCAACAACGGAGAAATAGCCGACAGTTTATATCTGAGATACAGTGCTTTTAAAGACGAACTACTCTATTACAACAAGTTGCTCGGAAGTCAGATTGTGATCGACAAAGTCAGCATCAGCGGTTTTTCATTTAAAGGTCCCGATGGCATTCCAAGAATTTTCAGGAAACAGTATTACGACGGGTATATGAAAGGAGATCGTTTTTTCGAAATTCTTTCAAAAGGCGAAACCGATTTACTGGCCTACAGGAAAAGAAATTTGACTACAACAATGCCTTATAAGGATGAACAGCAAATTTTGAAAGATCAGGAATATACCAACTCTTATCAATACTATTTTTACTCGCCCGGTAAAGGATATTCGTTGGTTAGACCAAATCTTAATGCCTTTTTGGATGTTTTTAATGAAGCTGATCAAAAATCAGTTAAGAAACTCATTCGAAGGAACCGGGTCCGGATTACCGATGAAGCAAGTCTCCTTCAAGCCTGGAAAATAGTTGAAGGCGGCGGCTTTAAAATCCTTTTACGCTAAAAGATCAGTGTGTTAAGCGCAATTAAATCTAACCGATCGCACGGCGGGTTTTACTTTTTCGTAGAAAAATTCACTTTCAGGTTTAAAACTCCTCTTTTCTGAATCCGTTTAGTTAAATTTATTGATTGCATCTGAAACCTTGTTTCAGCTCAACCAATAAATCCTGTCGAATGAAAGAAGAATTTCTGCAGTTCATTTGGAAACATGGACTGTTTGTTCGGGAAAATTTAAAAACCACCGATGGACGGACGGTCGAAATTATTTCGGGCGGCCAGCCCAATCCCGATTCGGGCCCCGATTTTTTCAATGCACGGATTCGGATTGCTGATACCACCTGGGCCGGCAATATTGAGGTTCATCAGAAATCGTCGCATTGGTACCGTCATAAACACAACACTGACGCGGCTTACAACAATGTTGTACTTCATGTGGTTGAACAGCACGACAGTCCGGTACTGGTTAAAAGTCAGGCCATACCCACCATTGAAATCAAATATCCCGCTGCCATTCTTGAAAACTACGAAAAACTGCTGAAATCGGTAAAATGGATTGCATGTGAAGAAAAGTTGCCTGACTATGATCCGTTCATCATCCGGTTTTGGTTCAGTGCGCTCATGATTGAACGTCTGGAATCGAAAATTGATGATATTCTGTCGATTCTGAAACAGAACAACGGTAATTGGAACGAAACATTTTACCAGCTTCTGTCCCGGAATTTCGGCATGAAAACCAATGCGCTACCCTTCGAATTGTTAGCTAAATCATTGCCTTTAAACCTGCTTTCGAAACACAAAAACGATTTATTTCAGATCGAAGCATTGCTGTTTGGTCAATCAGGATTATTGAATGAAACCCTATTGGGAGATGATTACTTTTTATCGCTTCGGAAAGAATATTCCTACCTGTATAAAAAATACGGATTATCAGGAATGGAATCCCATGTCTGGAAGTTTATGCGCCTTCGACCTATTAATTTCCCAACCATCCGTATTGCACAACTGGCCAAATTAATTCATGATTCTTCCGCTTTATTTTCACGAATTCTTGAGACAGAAAATCTGGAAGATCTCCGGAAATTATTCGATGTTTCGGCTTCAGAATATTGGAACACTCATTACAATTTCAACAAAATATCGAACGACAATCATATAAAAACATTGGGAGAATCTGCCTTTAATAATTTAGTAATCAACACCATTGTACCCATCCTTTTTGTATATGGCGAACAACATATCGATCAGGCCATGAAAGACCGTGCCTTATTCATGCTCGAAAAACTGCCTCCTGAATCCAATCAGATTATTCGAAAATGGAGTGAACTGGGCATGGAAAGCCGGTCAGCATTTGAAACTCAGGCTTTGCTTCAGTTAAAAAACAAGTACTGTGAATTTAAAAAATGCTTAAATTGCCAGTTGGGAGCAAAGATTATTACATCCATCTATCATTCCGAAAATGAACCAACCATATAACAAGTTTCAGGAAGTATCGAACAAGACGATCAGGACTGCCATTTTCCTGTTATTGATACTGGTTAGTTCCGGTACGCTGTTTTACTGGATGCACGAACAGTACCCGTTAATCGATGCTTTCTTCATGACCATCATAACCATTTCAACGGTCGGATTTGGAATGATCCACCCGCTTTCGGATGCCGGAAAGCTTTTTACTTCAGGACTTATCATGTTTAGTTTGGGAAGTCTGGCCTGGGTCGGATCGAATCTGGCCCGTTTTGTTTTTGATGGCGAACTTAAAAATTACTTAAAAACATACCGCGTGGACAAAAAAATTATGAAACTGAAAGACCATACCATCATTGTTGGTTATGGCCGAAACGGAGAACAGGCTGCCATGGAGCTTCGTGACTACGGTGTTGATTTCGTAGTGATCGACCGGCGAGAAAACGTGATCAGCCGGATCCGTGAGGACGAGAATCTGCTATACATTCGTGGAGATGCCACCCACGAAGATGTGTTGCACCAGGCGCGTATTGAACATGCCAAAGCGCTGATTGCAACCACTCCAAACGATGCCGACAATGTTTTTGTGGTACTGACCGCACGAAGCATCAATCCCGCTTTAAAAATCATCAGCAGGGCTTCTGAAATTGAATCAATTACCAAACTCAGACGTGCCGGCGCCACCAATGTAATTATGCCCGAACGAATAGGCGGACAGCGTATGGCCAAGCTGGTTACTCAACCCGATGTGGTGGAGTTTCTGGAATATATTCTTCTGCAGAAAAGTAATGATGTGAGCCTCGAAGAAATTTCGTGCACACATATGGCTACATGTTTTGTAAACAAGGCAATGAAAATTTTACATGCGAAAGACAAATCAGGGATCAATATTATCGGCATCAAAATAAGCGGAGCCAAATACGTGTTTAATCCCGATCCGGAACTCACACTTAGCCGGGGCGACCAGCTTTTTGTTTTAGGAACGCCCGATCAGATCAAAGAATTCAGGAACTTGCTTGAAAACCAGAAATAGGATAAAGGAAAGAGGAAAAAAGTGATCAGGGATTAGTCGCAGTGGGCAGGGAAGAGGAAAAGTCATTCTATTCTCCTTAGGAGATGAATATCAATAGAAAAGAAATATCAATGAACCAAATTTCCCGAAGGGAATGAATCCCAAGCAATCGAAATATTCAATGTCCCAACGGACAATGGTTAATTTACTTTCAATTTCTACTGACATTGATGCCCTCCGGGCAAAAGATATGTAATTTTAATTGGTGATTAACGGAAAATAAAAATCAGGATAAAACATCATTCACCCCAAAATTATAACGATGAAAACCTTATTGTTTCTGCTTTCAATTCTAACCGTATTACCAATCAGTTTGTTTGCCCAATATAAAAGGGAAACCGGGTTCACCATCGGAGTCATTGTTCCTGATCGTTCATTAAATCATTCAGTCGATGCAAAGCTTGGATCTGCCATAAAATTTGGATTCGGTCAAAGTTGGTATAAAACTGAAGATAAGTTTTCGTTCAGACCGGAAGTTGGACTAAATATTTCAAGATTAACCGTTGACAACATAGGTTGGGGAGGTAATGCTGGAGGTTCTTCGTGGAAAGGTTCAATTTCGAATTTAAATGCCGGGGTTGCAACTTTAGCGCAATTTAAAACAGCCAAAGGATTTGATATTGCTGTTGGACCAGCTGCAGGATTCCTTATCACGAACTATGAAAATTTAACCAGAAGCTGGTGGTACGCGCAACAAGCCAGTGGAGTTGAAAAGACCAATGAATTTACTCGAAAATACTTTCTGAAACCTTCCTTTGGCATAAAGGCAATGCTTATAAATAGAAGTCTTTACAAAAAAATCAGTTTAGGACTTTCCTTTGAATACTTTTGGAGAAACTACCGGGAATATCAGGAGATAAATACCTACGATGAAATTTTCCAATATTCAAAAACCGGAGAGGTTTCCATTTATCTGGGACTACATTAACACCATCATGTATTTGAGACTAATTCAATCAATTACTTATGAAACAAAGAATCCTTTTAATCTATGCTTTTATATTCATTGCAATCAGCAGTCTTTTTGGGCAAAAAATCAGTGAAACTGGTTTTGAACTGGGCCTGAACAAAACATCGTCACCTGAATATGAACATCGCTGGAACGATTCTGCTGCGCCGAGCTATTTCATTTTTAAAACATCAGAAAGCTGGTATAACAAAAACCAAAAATTTCCTCTGAGAAAGCAAATCGGACTTAACATGCAATATGCTGGCATTGATCTTTCCGGTGGAGGCCTCGGGGGCGGAAGCTATTACACAGGCAACATTATCAGCCTTTTTGCCGATGCTGCATTGCTCGTACATTTTCAATTAAGCAAGAGACTTGGCCTGGGAATTGGTCCGGAAGCTGAGATACTGATAATCGGAAAAAATGATCTTAACAATTCATACTTCATGGCTTATTACGATCCTCCGATATCAGGAGACAAACGCATTGAAGGGTTTAACCGTGACTACTTTAACCAACCAAACTATGGAATAAAGCTCAGCTTCTTTGAAACAGGTATGGACAAAAAAATCAATTTTGGATTTAACTTTAGTTATCTGTGGACAAAAAGCGAATATTCAAATTTCTACGCCTCCAATTACGCACGATTTAGCCTATATTTCGGATTAAGGAACAAAAATAAAAACGAACACTGAGTTTCTCTTCTTATTTATGACAGTGTATTTCTGTCTTTTATACAATAAGCAATTTCAAAAAAATGCTAAAATAATACAAGGACTTGCAAAAATAATATTGTATTGAGTCTCTTTTATCCGCTATCTTTAACAGGCTTAAACTAAATAACATGACTCAAAATGTATCGCATTCTGTTCATTCATGTTCATACTCTGCTGTCGGCTTAGCTGATTTGTACCTGCTTTCAGGGTCAAGCCGAAATAACCGAAACTCTTTTTTGCTACATATTAATCAAACTGATTTAATTTTAAGTAATTAACCTAAAACTTGTATTCTATGAAAAAAAAGTGTGACCTTACCGGTACTTATCAAAGCCGGCAAAAATTTATTTGGTACACGAGACTTACCCTCCTTCTTGTTCTGTTCAGCTTCCTGTCGGTGAGTGCTGCTACAGATTCTCGTTCTACTAAATCAGGATCAGGTCCTAACGAAAGTCCCCTTCAGTCGGAACAACAAAAGTTCAGTGTGAAGGGAAATGTGAAATCTCAAACAGGTGAACCAATACCCGGTGTAACCATTACAGTTAAAGGAACAAATACTGGTATCATTTCCGATGCAAACGGAAATTACACCTTGTCTGTTCCAAGTGCTACTTCAACCCTGGTATTTTCATTCGTGGGATTAAAAACTCAGGAAATTGAAATCAATAGCAGAACTACCATCAATGTGGTAATGGAAGAAGAAACCATCGGGCTTGAAGAAGTTGTTGCTGTTGGTTATGGTACCATGAAGAAGAGTGACCTGACCGGTTCAGTTTCCTCCATAAAATCTTCTCAGGTAGAAAACGAAAAACCACAGGTTTTACAGGATATATTACGTGGTAATATTGCCGGTCTTCAGGTAGGTTTTTCAACCAATGCCAAAGGTGGTGGAAGCATGGAACTTCGTGGTGACAACACCCTGACCGCCGGATCAGATCCATTAATCGTTCTCGACGGTGTAATCTATCAGGGCGGTTTGGAAGATATTAACCCCAGTGATATCGAAGCAATCGACGTTTTAAAAGATGCTTCATCAACTGCAGTATACGGAGCAAGGTCGGCCAATGGTGTCATCCTGATAACTACCAAAAAAGGGAAACAGGGGAAACCAGTTATCACCGTAAATTCAAGCATCGGTATGGCTCAAATGGCAACTCTTGAGGATGTTTATAAACCCTATGAATTCCTCGACTGGCGCACCAAGGTAATGCAGTCGTTGAACTATTACAACGCCGCTACCAACCAAAAACTTTACAAATTTGTTGATCCAACAAAGCTTCCTTCAGGAGTTACTGAAACGCAATGGAGAGATGGAAGCGCCGGTGAACTGACTGATATTTGGCTGGCACGAATCGGACTTCTTCCGGTAGAAATTAAAAACTACAAGGCCGGCCAAAGTGTTGACTGGACCGATATGGTTTTCAAGAATGGATTCCGTCAGGATCACAACCTTTCCCTGTCAGGAAAAGGTGAAGCGATTACATATTACTTTTCGCTGGGATATAATAATAACGATGGTATTATTGTAGGTGACGGATTTCAATCGATCAGAAGCAGAATTAACCTGGATGCGAAAGTGACCGATTGGTTGAGTGTTGGTATTAACACACAGTTTGCCAACCGCGACGAAAGTAAAATGAACCGGCCAGACAATCCCGATCCAACTATTCAGGCCGACTGGGGTCTCCGTATAAACAACTCTCCCTGGGGATCGATTTATAAAGATAACAGTACTACCGTTTGGCGTATCAGTCCGGTTGATGATCTTGGCCGCGGCGCCAAACATCCGTTATATGACATGACTTTCCAATCGAGAAGACGTTTTTACAATACGCTGAACTCGACACTGTATGCAAACATTAAACTTCCGTTCAATATTTCCTATCAGGTCAATTTTGCACCACGGTTTGAGTTTTATGAATTCCAAAACCACCAATCAACCAAACACGAAGACTGGGCTTTATTCGGTGGCCAGGCAAAAAGGCTGAACAGCAAAACATACAGCTGGCAGATTGACAACCTGATTAAATGGAATCAGACTTTCAATAAAATTCATAAGTTCGATGTGACTTTGCTTGTTAATGCTGAAAAATTACAGAGCTGGGAAAGTTATATGTCGGCACAAAATTTCCAGCCGACTGATGCACTCGGATTTCACCGCATGCAGGCCGGAACAGGAACTACCTTCCAGATTACAAGCAATGACCAGTATGAAACTGCGAATGCATTAATGGGTAGAGTATTCTACTCTTTAAAAGACAAGTACATGTTAACCATGACCATGCGTCGTGACGGATTCTCTGCTTTCGGACAAAACAATCCTTATGGGTACTTCCCTTCAGCAGCTCTTGGCTGGGTAATTACTGAAGAATCGTTTGCAAAGAATGATTTACTGACATACGGAAAACTTCGTTTCTCATGGGGTAGCAACGGAAACCGGGCTATTGGACGTTATGACGGATTGTCGGACATGTCAACCGGAAAATATCCCTATCAAACTCTTACCGGAACTGTTTATGAAGGCACTCAACTTTACGTAAACCGCATGGCAAACCCAAACCTGAAATGGGAACAGACTGAATCGTTCAACTTTGGTTTGGATTATTCCATACTTAATGGCAGGTTTGACGGATCGGTAGACTATTATGTTGCCAACACCAAAGACGTATTAGTTAGCCGTGCATTGCCCGATATTCTTGGATTTAGCAACGTTGCAACCAATCTTGGGCAGGTTAATAACCACGGTATTGAAATAGTATTCAATTCCAGAATCATGAAACATGAGAATTTTACCTGGAACGCCAATATCAATTTCACCATGAACAGGAACAAGATTGTAAGTCTGTATGGTGACAAAGTAGATGTTAAAGATGCCGAAGGAAATGTGATTGGTCAGAAAGAACCAGATGATTACACCAACAACTGGTTCATTGGCAAGGCTATCGACATTATATGGCAGCCTAAAATTATTGGCGTATGGCAGGTTGGTCAGGAAGCTGACGCAGCCAAATTCGGACAATTCCCCGGTGACTTCCATTTACAGGATTTGAACGGCGATTTTAAAATCAATGACCTGGACAAACAATTCCTGGGATACAAAGAGCCACGCTTTCGTTGGAACATGCGTCACGAATTTACATTCTTTAAAAATTTCGAAGCATCCTTTATGTTATACTCCTACTGGGGACACAAAGGAACTATGAACTCGGCCAAAAACCGCGACAGTTTCCCTGAAAGGGTGAATTCCTACAAAATTCCTTTCTGGACACCTGAAACTCCATATAATGATTATGCCCGTATTTATTCAGCAGAAGGTGGTGCCGTTTTCGATGTTTGGAGAGATCGTTCATTTATCCGACTCGACAACATTACCGTGTCGTACAATGTTCCTAAAACTCTTTTACAGAGAGTACAGATTCAGAACCTGAAAGTGTTTACCACAATCCGTAATGTAGGTTGGTGGTCGCCAACCTGGAATTTCTGGGATCCGGAAAACAGCGGTCCTAATCCACGCTACTACACTCTTGGAGTAAACTTAACACTTTAATAAATTATAAGAATGATATTTATGAAAACAACATATTTAAAATCTCATTATCGACTTCTGTTAGTTGTTTCGTTTATTCTTGGAACAATTGGCTGCGAAGATAGTTATCTCGAACCCAAACCGTTGTCCTTTTTTGCTCCGGAAAATTCTCTGATCGATGCCAAAGGGATGTACGCTGCATTGACTGCCTGCGAGCGCAACATGCGCTACGAATGGTATGGCGACGGCTCTCCTATTATTACCGAACTCGTTTTTTCGGAAGTTTGCGTGGAAGGTACAACCGACAAACCTGGTCCTGCACAAAACCTGAATATTCAGATTACCCCAACCTCCCAATTAAATCATATCGACTTTAATAAAATCGGTTGGTATTGGCTCGAAGGATACAAAGGAATCAAATATGCCAACGTGGTAATCGACCGAATTGATCAAGCTACTTATAAAAATGACATCGAGCGTAATGCAGTACTTGGCTCGGCTTATTTTCACAGGGCATTCCGTTATTACCGCCTGACAAACCAGTTTGGTGATGTTCCTTTCATTGGTAAAGAAGTGAAAGAACCAAAACTGGACTTTTATTCTACAAAAAGAGAAGTAATTCTGAAAAAAATCCAGAAAGACATGGAGTTTGCTGCTGCAAACTGTCTTGACAATGTTGATCGTGGTCGCGTAACCAAAGGTGCCGCCGGTCATTTGCTCACCAAAATCAATTTGGCATTGGGCGATTTTGACAAAGCCATTGCTTCGGCAAGTGCTGTTATTGATGGGGGTGTTTATAGCTTGATGACTACTGCATTTGGTAATGTTCCAAAAGAAGAAGGCGCTTATCTGACCAATTTGGGCATTGTCCGTAATGATGTAATTTCACGGTTACATTGGTGGCAAAACAAAGCGCTGGCAGCCAATAAGGAAGTATTGTTCATGGTGCTGTCACGTGAAGAATTGGTTGACTCCCGCGAAGATTTATCTATCATGCGTCAGTCAGTTCCGTTCTGGGGTGTTTCCAACTCAAACATGTTATACACTCCCGATGGTTTTGCACCGGGAACATCTGATCTTGCCAATCAGGAAATTGACCAGGTAAAAACGTTTGGCCGCGGAATCGGACGTGCACGCGGAACATCCTATCACACCAAGAAAATTTGGGACGACCCGAATGATCTTCGTCATAAAAAATACAACTGGATGAATATGGAAGACTTGGTATATAATCACCCCAACCTGAAAGGTAAAAGCGCTTTTTATAACAAACCTTTACAATTGAGAGATGATAAAGGCAAAGTTTTGACCACTGACACTATCCGCAACTGGTTTGGATGGCCACATTATAAAACGTACAATCCTGACCCAAGGGCCACTCAACCACGCGGAGGTTCGTACGACTGGTATGTATTCCGTTTGGCCGAAACGTATCTGTTACGTGCTGAAGCATACTGGTGGAAAGGCGACATTGCCAATGCCATGGCTGATGTAAACAAAGTTCGTACACGTGCCGGATGCGCTCCTTATACCGATGCTTCCAAGTTCGATATAGGCACCATTCTCGACGAACGTGCCCGCGAATTATACTGGGAGGAACCAAGGAAAACTGAATTGAGCCGGATTGCTCACCTGTTTGCTCAAACCGGAAAATCCTACCATGGCAACACCTACACCGCTGCAACTTTTGGCACAAAGAACTTTTATTACGACCGGATTATGGAAAAAACCGATTTCTATAACAAGGGAGTAAAAGCCAATAACGGACAGCAATATACCATGAGTCCATACCATGTGCTGTGGCCAATACCGCAGGCGTCCATCAGTACCAATACTAAAGGAAGAATTAACCAGAATTTCGGCTATGACGGTTATGCACTCAATGTGCCGGCTCTAACCGAAATCACCAAAGAAGATGATAATTAATATCTCTTAATATTTCAAATAGCAAAAGGCTGTTCTTCTGATGAGGGACAGCCTTTTTATTTAAGATGTCTGTCAAGTCCTTATATTGACGGGGTGTCTTGAAGTCACTCCGTCAATACTCGACACAATAACATTTGCTTTGGAAAATAATTTCCTACCCTCTTGAATTTCAAAGATATTTGATTATTTTTGCCACGCTTTAGAAAATTAATTTTAAGCGGTTGTTATTGAAAGCGATGCTGCGGCTTAAACATTGTATCACAATTTTAAAAACTTATTCATGTTATCATCTGAAAAGAAAATTGAATTTTTCGAAAAATACGGCCAATCGGCTGTAAACACAGGCTCATCAGAAGCACAAATCGCGATGTTTTCATATCGCATCAGTGCACTGACTGACCACTTGAAAACAAACAAAAAAGATTTCAGCACCCAGCGTGCTTTGATCACCCTGGTAGGTAAACGTCGTAGTCTTTTGGATTATTTGAAGAAAAAAGACATTGAACGTTACCGTGCAATTATCAAAGACCTTAACTTACGTCGATAATTTATCACTGAAAAGGCAATATTTTTTATTGCCTTTTCTTATTTTTATACGCAGTTAAAAATATGTCGGTACCATACTTTTAATTGCAATTTCAGTTTTCTGAACAAATGCCCCACCACGACCATTTGTAGTACCTTTTAGAAATTTTACTTATTTGAAAAAATTATGAGTCAAGCAATTATTAAAACGATTGACCTTGGTGATGGCCGCACCATTACCATTGAAACAGGACGTCTGGCCAAACAAGCCGACGGTGCGGTGGTTGTAAGGATGGGCGATACAATGGTGATGGCAACCGTTGTGGCAGCAAGAGATGCCAAAGAAGATGTGGATTTTATGCCGCTTTCGGTTGATTATCGCGAAAAATTCGCCGCAGCCGGTCGTTTTCCGGGCGGATTCCTGAAACGTGAATCGCGTCCGTCTGACGAAGAAGTACTGATTGGTCGTTTGGTTGACCGTGCTTTGCGTCCACTTTTCCCTGCTGATTTTCATGCAGAAACTGCCATGATGATCTCACTGATTTCTTCTGATTCCGAAGTAATGGCCGATTCATTGGCCGGACTCGCCGCATCAGCAGCGATTGCCGTATCAGACGTACCTTTCGAAACTCCGATTTCTGAAGTTCGTGTAGCACGTATCGGTGGGAAATATATTGTGAATCCGACTTTGTCTCAGCTTAAAACTGCTGATCTCGACATTATGGTTGGTGCATCATACGACAACATCATGATGGTGGAAGGAGAAATGGACGAAGTATCTGAAGAAGATATGCTCGAAGCCATTAAAGTTGCACACGATGCTATCAAAATTCAATGCAAAGCGCAGGAAGAACTGGCCACTTTAGTTGGAAAAACAAAACGCACCTATTGCCACGAAATAAACGATGCCAATCTGAAAGCGAAAGTTTTCACAGATCTTTATCCTGCCTGTTATGCTTTGGCAACAAAGCGTCTCAACGACAAAGCGCTTCGTATCGAAGGGTTTCACGCCATTGTTGAGAAATACGTTGAAGAATACAAAGAAGCCAATGCCGAGAATACTGAAATCGATCTCGGAACAAACATTAAGCTGATTAAAAAATATTACCACGATGTGGAAAAAGAAGCCATGCGCCGCATGATTCTTGACGAAGGCATCCGTTTGGATGGTCGTACCACCACTCAGATTCGTCCTATCTGGGGCGAGGTGGATTACCTTCCTGGATCGCACGGATCTGCCATTTTCACCCGTGGCGAAACACAGTCACTTTCTTCGATCACTTTGGGAACAAAGATGGACGAAAAGAAAATCGACAGCGTAACTTACCAGGGAGTTGAAAAATTCCTGTTACACTACAACTTCCCTCCATTCTCGGTTGGTGAAGCCAAAGTGCCTCGTGGTGTTGGCCGTCGCGAAATCGGACACGGAAACCTAGCGTTACGTGCTTTGAAAAAAATGATTCCTGATGAATTTCCTTACGTAGTCAGAATTGTTTCAGACATTCTGGAATCAAACGGATCATCATCGATGGCTACTGTTTGTGCCGGAACCATGTGTATGTTGGATGCTGGCGTTAAAATGAAACGTCCTGTTTCAGGAATTGCCATGGGTTTGATTACTGACCCTGCAAACAATAAATTCGCTGTACTTTCAGATATTCTGGGCGACGAAGATCACCTGGGTGATATGGACTTCAAGGTAACCGGTACTTCAAAAGGTATCACTGCTACCCAGATGGACATTAAAGTAGGCGGTCTTTCGTATGAAATTCTTTCTCAGGCATTGCTTCAGGCCAAACAAGGCCGCGAACACATCCTGGGCGAAATCCTGAAAGTGATTTCTGAACCACGTGAAGACTACAAACCAAACGTTCCACGCGTGGTAATTATTCAGGTTCCTAAAGAATTCATCGGACCAATCATTGGCCCTGGTGGAAAAAATATCCAGAAACTTCAGGAAGAAACCAAAACGGTTATTTCGATTGAAGAACGCGACGATATCGGCTACGTGCAAATTTCGAGCGTGAACAAAGAATCATTGGAAGCAGCTGTTGCCCGCCTCAAAATGATTGTAGCTATTCCTGAAAAAGGTGAAATATACAAAGGAAAAGTAAAATCGATTACCTCTTTTGGTGCATTTGTTGAAATCATGCCGGGAAAAGAAGGATTGCTCCATATTTCTGAAATAAGCTGGAACCGTTTACAAACGGTCGAAGAAGAGCTTCAGGAAGGCCAGGAAATTGAAGTGAAATTACTTGATATGGACCGCGATGGAAAGATGAAACTTTCTCGTCGTGTATTGCTTCCAAAACCGGAAGGAATGCCTGATCGTCCGGAACGCAGCATGGACGACCGTCCTCCTCGTCGTGATGATAACCGCGGAGGTGGTGACCGTCGTGACAACCGTGGTGGTGACCGCAGAGATAATCGTGGCGGCGATCGTCGTGATAATCGCGGTGGTGATCGTCATTAATCAGATTCCAATTACATTCGATATTTTAAAATGCCCGCTTGTCGGGCATTTTTTATATAAATGCAATCCGGAGCGGAGTGTCGCGATTTTTATCTCGATTAATGAAAACGGGGATTAAAAATCTCTTCAACCGCTAATTTCAGTATATTTTCGTCAGATTCATCACTACTGTAATGAATCTGCCTTATCAAATACCGATTGGAAATGCATTCTGATCTGATTGCCGAACTTTCTTAACTTAAACATATCGAACAATGAAACGAGTATTTATTTCCTTTTTAGCACTGTCATTTATGATGTCCTGCTCAGAAAATCCAATCCAGTATCCGCCAACAAAGAAAGGCGAAGTAAAAGACAATTATTTCGGAACTGAAGTTGAAGATCCATACCGCTGGCTCGAAGACGATAATTCTGCCGAAACAGCCGAATGGGTAAAAATCCAAAACCAGCTTACTTTCGGATACCTGGAAAAACTGCCTTACCGTGACCAAATCAAAACCCGTCTCACCGAATTGTGGGATTATCCCAAATACGGAACTCCATTCAAGGAAGCCGGAAAATATTTTTTCACCAAAAACACCGGATTACAAAACCAAAGTGTTTGGTACATTACCGACAATCTTGAAAGCGAACCCAAAGTACTGCTTGATCCGAATACTTTGACAGCCGACGGTACTGCCGCACTGACCAGTATTGAGGTTTCGAACGATGGCAAATACCTGATGTACCAGGTTGCCAAATCAGGCTCTGACTGGAATGAAATATTTGTCAAGAATATTGAAACCGGCGAAATGCTGCCCGACCACATTCAATGGGTTAAATTTTCAGGATGTAGCTGGTACAAAGACGGATTCTTTTACAGTGCATACGACAAACCTGAAACAGGAAGTGAACTTTCCAAATCGAATGAATTCCAAAAGGTTTTCTTTCACAAACTCGGGACCGATCAATCTGCCGACCTGTTAATCGTGAATGACGCGGTGAACGCCAAACGCATGTTTGGGGCTGGCTTAACCGACGATAAACGATTCCTGTTTATATCGAAAAGTGAAGGAACAAGCGGAAATGCATTGGACCTGAAAGACCTCAGTAAAAACAACAGCGGCTTTATCAGCCTGATGGGAAGCTATGAATATGATTTTAATCCGATTGACAACAATGGCGATGACCTTTTTGTATTGACCAACTACAAGGCTCCTAAATACCGTTTGATCAAAGTAAACACCAATCATCCGGAAGAAGCCAATTGGGTGGACATTATACCTGAAAAGAAAGACGTGCTCCAGTCGGTAAGCATGATTGCCGGAAAATTAGTGGTGAATTACATGACAGACGCGCACAGCAAAACTGAAGTCTATTCCTTTGATGGAGTATTGGATCATGAAGTGAAGCTTCCTGGAATTGGCACTGTGAGCTCTTTTTCAGGGAAAAAAGCAGAAAACATAGCCTTTTTTAGTTATACCTCATTTAATACTCCGGGCGAAATCTACAAATATGATTTCACTACCAAACAGTCGACCTTGCATTTCAGACCTGAAGTTAAGTTCAATCCTGATGATTTCGAAGTAAAACAGGAATTCTATGCCAGCAAAGATGGTACGAAGATTCCGATGTTTATTGTGTCGAAAAAGGGAATCGCACTGAATGGAAACAATCCGACCCTGCTGTATGCTTACGGAGGGTTCAACGTCAGCCTGACTCCTTCTTTCTCAGCTGCCCGAATGGCTTTTCTTGAAAATGGCGGTGTATTTGCACTGGCCAACCTGCGTGGGGGCGGCGAATATGGCGAAGATTGGCATAAAGCAGGAATCAAAATGCAAAAACAAAATGTATTTGACGATTTTATTGCTGCTGCCGAATACCTGATTTCACAAAAATATACTTCCAGCGAAAAACTGGCCATCCAGGGCGGATCGAACGGAGGATTGCTGATTGGGGCAGTAACCAACCAGCGACCTGAATTATTTAAGGTGGCACTTCCTCAGGTTGGAGTAATGGATATGCTTCGGTTTCATAAATTCACCATTGGCTGGGCCTGGGCCGACGATTATGGAACAAGCGCCGACAGCGAAGAAATGTTTAAATACCTGTTTAACTATTCGCCTTACCATACTATAAAAAAGGATGTGGCCTATCCTGCAGTTCTGGCAACCACCGCCGATCATGACGACCGTGTGGTTCCGGCTCATACGTTTAAATACATGGCGCGGCTTCAGGAATACGGTGCAGGAAATAAACTGCCGCTACTGGTACGAATCGATGCCAAGGCCGGACATGGTGCAGGAAAACCAACAGCCAAAGTGATTGAGGAATACACAGATGTTTGGTCGTTTGTTTTCTTTCATTTAGGAATAAAACTCTAATTTATTGAGAGTCTGACTTTGAGTCAGACTCTCAATAATAGAAATTTTTTATACCTTTAAAATCCCGGAAAAATATCATCCGGGATTTTTTTATGTGGTGATTATGAGCATGAACTATTTGGTTATTGAGGGAAATATTGGCGCTGGCAAAACAACACTGGCTCAAATGATCAGTGATAAATACCAGACCAAGCTGGTTCTGGAACAATTTACTGACAATCCCTTCCTTCCTAAATTCTATGAAAATCAGGAGCAATATTCTTTTCCTCTTGAAATGGCTTTTTTGGCCGAACGGTATAATCAGTTGAACCGTGAATTAAGCCATTTCGAATTATTCAGCCCTTTTACTGTTTCGGATTACTATTTCATGAAATCGCTGATTTTTGCTCAAAACACCTTGCAACCCGATGAATACAATTTATACCGGCAGTTTTTCACCATCATTTACGACAAAATGCCAAAACCTGATTTGTATGTATACCTGCATAAGGATATTGATTTACTTCTGAAAAATATTGCCTTACGCGGTCGGAACTACGAAAAATTCATCACCAAAGAATATCTCGAAAAAATTTCACAAGGCTATTTCAACTATTTCAGACAGGAAAACGACTTCCCGATTCTTATCATCGATACGAATGGTCTGGATTTTGTTAATAGCCCAGCTGACTTTGAAAAAATCGTCCAATGTATATTCAACAGAACTTATAACGTCGGAATAACCCGAATTCTGTTGTAGTTAGCCAATGCGTTTAGGACAGTTTTTGTTGCTTGAAAAAGAAAAATAATGCTAATTTTGTGCGCATTAACCGAAAACAATATACCATCAAATTTAATATATACACTATGAGAAAAATTAACTTAAAACCAATTGCCATCTTTGCATTGGCGGCCGTGATGCTATCAGGTTGTGCAAGCTTGCAGAAGATGAAGAAGAATGCAAACCTGATTAATTTCAAAACTACGCCTGAAATACTTGAAACTCATGCAGGAAAAGTGGACCTTGCCATTGACGGGAAATTTCCGGCCAAGTATTTCGCAAAAAAAGCGATCATGGTTGCTACTCCTGTCTTAAAATACGAAGGAGGAGAAACTACATTTGAACCTGTGACCCTTCAGGGTGAAAAAGTGGATGCCAACAACAAGGTTATTACTTTAACCAATGGTGGAAGCTTTGCTTATAAGGATGCCGTTTCGTATGCCGAAGCAATGCGTTTATCAACTCTTGAACTGAGAATAACCGCTTCTCAGGGTGTTAAAAGTGTTGATTTTGCACCTATCCAGTTGGCCAAAGGCGTAATAGCTACTCCTACCCTGGTGGTAAACTATCCAACTCCGATTTTAGGGGTTGTCAAAGGAAAAAACGCGACCGGGAAATATGACCCAACCAATGATGTTTTCCAGCGTGTTGTTCCTGACGAATATACCGCCGACATTAAATATCTGATTAACAAGGCTGATATCCGCAAAGAAGAATTAACAAAAGCAGAAATTGCCAAATTAAACGAATACAACAAAGCTGCTGCCAGCGATCCGCACAAAAAAATTACCGGCATGGAAGTTTCTTCGTATGCTTCACCTGACGGAGCTTTGGATTTAAACACCAAACTGGCTGAAAAACGTCAGGAAGCTTCTTCGCAATTCTTAACCAAAGAATTAAAAAAATCAGAAGTAGAAGCAGCTTTCAAGACAAAATTCACTCCTGAAGACTGGGATGGTTTTAAAGAACTGATGGGCAAATCGAACATTCAGGATAAAGAACTGATTCTGCGTGTTCTTTCCATGTACACCGATCCTGAAGTTCGTGAGCGTGAAATCAAAAACCTTTCAGCTGCCTTTACCGGCGTTGCAAGCGAAATTTTACCCCAACTGCGTCGTTCTAAATTTACAACCAACGTCGATCTGATTGGCAAAACCGATGAAGAAATTACCGCTTTGGCCGATTCAGATCCATCGAAACTGAATCCTGCTGAATTGCTTTATGCTGCCACTCTAACGAAAGACAACAACAAAAAACTGGCTATCTACAACTCGTTCATGAAACAATTTCCTGACGACTGGAGAGGTTACAACAATGCCGGAATGGTTTTGGTCAGACAGCAAAAAACTGCTGATGCAAAAAGTCTTTTCGAAAAAGCTGAAAAGCTGAACAACAATGAACCAATCATTAAAAATAACCTTGGTGTCTGCGCGCTGAAGGCTGGCGATCTGGCATCTGCTGAAACATTATTCGGTGCAGCTTCAGGAGCTGGTGATGCAGTGAACAACAACCTCGGAATTTTAAGCATCATTAAAGGTGATTACGCTAAAGCGGTTAAGTATTTAGGCGATTCTGACTCACCAAACACCGGATTAGCTAAAATTCTTGCAGGCGACAACAACGGCGCTTTAAAATCGCTGGAAAACTGTACATGGCAAGGTTGCTACATGAAAGAATACTTTAAAGGCGTTGTAGGTGCACGCACAGCAAAAGAAAACCTGATGTACGAAAGCCTGCAAAAAGCGTTTGAAATGAAACCTGAATTGAAAAAGACAGCTGCCACTGATATGGAGTTTGCCAAATATTTCAATGAAGCCCGTTTCAAAGAACTGGTAAAATAATTATTTTCCAACCATAACTGAAAAGAGCGATTCGAATGGATCGCTCTTTTTTTATACAAAATCCGCTGGAAACTTTGAAGAATAAAGGATTTGAATAAATATTTCACGACAAATAGCAGCTTTTTTGTGGTTCGATCAAACGATATTTGCCCTGGCCGATCCAGACAATTCGTTTAACCTACTAATCACTTTAAACAGTGCAAAACAAAGAATCAATCAATTTCAATTCCATTTTCTCGAAAATATACTGTGAGCTTGAAAAAACCGATGATCCGGGTGAAGTTGCTTCCTATATTCCGGAATTAAAAAATGTTGATCCTGATAAGTTTGGTATTCATTTAATCACACTTGATGGCCGACATTTCAGCTTTGGGAATTCTGATGAAAAGTTCTCCATTCAGAGTATTGCCAAGGTGTTGGCATTGGTCCTTGCTTACAAACTTGAAGACGAAAAGCTCTGGGAACGAGTTGGTGTTGAACCATCCGGCACTCCTTTCAATTCGCTGGTTCAGCTTGAATACGACAAGGGAATCCCGCGGAATCCCCTGATTAATGCGGGAGCCCTGGTTCTCTCCG
>Ga0209261_10000097_pt1 | contig 22111 bp, 18 predicted proteins | sample DOMMetBare1Fresh_FD_187470 | JGI IMG/M metagenome (GOLD analysis project Ga0209261, IMG submission 187470) | Wetland sediment microbial communities from St. Louis River estuary, USA, under dissolved organic matter induced mercury methylation -... | ecosystem: Environmental > Aquatic >...
AAAATCAGGTTTAGTTGGTTATAAGTATTTTGTATTGTTTTTGATTTAACTGCAACAATCGTTTGAACAGTTTCGTTTACCGCTGTAATTTTAGCCGATGCCAATTTGGGATTAACACCCAACACCGAATTTCCCAAATCGAGACTTAGTGTATTATTTGTAAAAACAGATTGGTTATTTACTATTGCCGACCATTTAATTTGTGTATCGACTGAAATGGTTACTGAAATCTGACCATTTGGCGAAGTGACTTTGTATTCTTTTGAAAATGCGCCAAGAACAATGACAAGGAATGTCAGCGTAAAAATTAGTTTCATTTGTACATTTTAGATTTGACAGCGCAATTTGACAAAACGCCCGGAATTTGGGATGGATGAATCTCCCTGAATCATGGACAAATCTTCATCAAACTAAATTGCAAGCTGTTAATCCTGAATAGTAAAATGATCGGCATCGTTCAATACCGGGAAAGTGTTTCGGAACTGCATTAATTCAGTATATGAAAACCCAGCTGATACAACTCCTTTATGATGATCGCCAATGGAAGCCAGAATATGACCTTTCGGATCAATCAACTGGGAATTACCCATGTAGGAAATAAGACTTCCGTCCACTCCCACCCTGTTTGCACCAACAACGTATGATTGGTTTTCAATGGCACGAGCTTTCAGCAATGTATTCCACACCTCGTTTCTGGCTTGGGGCCAGTTGGCGGAATAAACCAAAATATCATATTCATTTCTATTTCGTGCCCAAACCGGAAAACGCAGATCATAGCAAATGAGCGGACAAATACGCCAGCCTTTGTAGTCGACAATCAATCGTTCAGTTCCACGCTGAAAGTGACTTTCCTCATTCGCCATTGTAAACAAGTGCCGTTTGTCGTAAAATTGAATTTCACCGGAAGGTTGAACAAACAAAAGCCGGTTGAAAAACCGGTCACCCTCCCTGATGATGAGGCTCCCGCTAAGGGCGCAATGATGATCGGCACTGCTTTGTTTCATCCACCTGATTGTTTCACCATCCATTGCTTCGGCTAATTCAGCAACATTCATCGAAAAGCCTGTGGTAAACATTTCAGGTAGAAAAATCACATCCGATTTTCGGCTTATCTTCTCAAGCCAATCATCAATTTTAGCGCGGTTTGCAACTGGATTTTCCCAAATTATATCGAACTGAAATACGGAGATATTCAAAATTTCCTGAGGCATAACGAAGGTTTTTGGTTTTATTTCGGCTAATATTGGTCAATTATGGTTATTTATTATCATTATAATCAAGAAAAGTGCAATTTACAACTTTGTTCAATGTTAATAACTATCCTACTGCTGAAATCATTACCAAAAAACATTTACACTACCTATTCGCGTAACTGAATCAAAAATCAATCTTCAGCAGAAAACTGATCCGGATATTTTCCTGTTATTCCCTGTTTTCGGTACCAGCTTTTCATACGGCGAATATCATCTTCAGCATTTTCAGTCAATTCCAGTGTTTCCAGCCACCCAACCTCCTTCTTCCTGAAATCAAAAAATCCAAGATAAACCGTTGCACCAGTAGCTTTTGCAATGGTATGAAAACCGGCTTTCCATCTTTTATTCAACTTTCGCGTGCCTTCAGGAGTAATAGCCAGATGCATTTCATCGCGGCTGTTCATTTCCTTAATTACCTGGATTATTACTGTTGCACCCTTCGAACGGTCAATCGGAATTGCTCCCAGTTTCTTCAAAATCGGACCTAGCGGCCAGAAAAAAAATTCTTTCTTGATCATGGTATGAGCTACTCCACCAACAGAAGTATAGTAGAAATAAGAAATGACAAAATCCCAGATACTCGTATGCGGAACACCAATTATAATGGCTTTTTTATGGGGCATTTTTCCGTTCACCGCCTTCCAACCCAAAATTCTCAACATCAATTTGCAGAATGATCTCCACATTTTATTCAATTTTATATTCGGTGATGTTTGAAGCATGGCAAAAATCACGAAGTAAACGTACAGCCATTTTTGTTGCAATTTCCAACTGCGGATCACTACCAAAATCGATCAGGATCATTAAAAAATGTTTGGTGTTCGAATTAACTTCCGTGCGCTGGGAGTCGCTGGTTGGAGTACCGAAAGCGCCCAACTCATCACGAAAAACAGGCAAATTCTCAATATTTAGCGGGCCCCGGCCAATCCCTGAATAGGGTTCGTCGTGCAATCCAATTCCAAATGTAATCTTCCCATTAATCTGATCAGAATCATAACCACCAATTGAAAATCCAGAAACTATGGATACGAGGTTAAGCTGATCGACGACGTTATTGATTGAATACAACCCCTTTCCTGATACAATTCTTCGCAGTAGCGCTTCAGCAGACAGCCTGTATCGTGCCGGATCTTTTCCACAGGCTTTATATGTTATTCTTGATGCATGAATCGCCTGAAGTCCAGAAATATTCTCAATTGTGAGAGATTGACCAATCCTTTTTATCCATTCTTCAATCTCAGTCAGCAGAGCAGTTTCCGAATTTGCAACACTCACTTCGGCTTCAATACAACTTAACCGAAGTAACGGGCATCGGATTTTTAATTCCTGACTGATACAAATCTGAATCATATTTTCAGTTGTGTTTATTCATTGGACAATTAATTGCGCATCTATGCAAAAATAAAAATTTAGATGGCAACAACTAATCAGATCAGTAAAATCTGATTCCCGCATTAAATCAGATCTTTAAAACTAAAATGAAGGTTTTTGGAGATTTTAAAGGCGAATTAGTTTTTTGCTTAAACTTAATCCGTTTAGAGAGACTTTCATGATGTAGACTCCCTTCGGAAAACTGCTCAGGGAAAATTCAAACCGGGTGGTATTGACAGATACTTTAATCTGCTTTTCAAGCAAAATTCTGCCATTTAAATCGCTGACAGACCAATCAGCGACTCCGGGTTTAGGATGAAAAATATTAAGGTTAAAAATTCCGGAGGATGGATTGGGAAAAACTACAGCTTCAAGCGTATTGCTTAACAAGTCAATAATCAGATTACCTGACGCAGCATGATGTCCATCAACCTGAAGCCAGTACTTTTTACCCGCATCGAGTTCCAGATTTTCAATGATGGCTGTTTTATCGCTGCCCGATCGGTTATCGTTTGCTGCCTTTAATGAGTAAAATCTTCTGTCGCCAGACATAATATCCGAATACGATGAAGCTTCATAAACGGCAATCTGGTTATCAAATCCATACGTATTGATGGTTACAAATCCGTTTTCCGGAGAAATAAAAGAAAACCAGATAGAATTGTCAATCAGACTTTTTCCTGAAGTAAGATCAGGACACCAGCTTCTTTTTACCAGACATCCGGAGGAAGGTGGATTTGGCTCATTTGACTCGGCAGAAGCACAGACATTGGTATATCCTGTATTTCTTCCAAGATGTAATCTTGCAGCGTTCCGGATCAGATCGTTTGGCTGTATAATAACATGAAGCAGAATACTATCGGATGCCATACAATTGCCATTGGTTCCAGTAACTTTCACCCATGTATTGAACGATTGGTAGTAATCGGCTGTTGGATTTAAGGTCAGGAGTATGGTGTTGCCCTGAATAGTGGTATCAACCAATTCAGGTTTATCAATCTTAAATTGATAAGACACTGCACCACCAACCTTAAGTGGAAATGATTTCAGATCGCAGCCACAAATGGTGCTGTCTATTCCGGCTTTTTGGAACTGCACATCCAATTTGCTGCGGGCAATAATATATTTCTTCTGTACGAGCTCATCACTTCCATATTTATTGGATGTATACAACCCAACAGAGTATGTTCCATCTTTCAAAAATACAAATTGCGGGTTCTGTGAAGTACTATCCGTCCCGTTTGCGAAACTGTAAAACTCAGGATCAACCTTCCAGCGCCATTCGGTTGGCCTATGCGTAGTTTTATCAATAAATTGAACCGGTGAATTCACACATACTTCCTGTAACTCAGCTCTGAAATTGGTTTTTGGCGGCATCTTCCAAATGCCATTCAATGTTTTTCTGACATTAAACGGGTCGAGCCAATGGGCAAGTTGCTCGTTATAAGCCGCATTATAATCCCATGACAAGGACAATTTACCGAATAGCAACACAGAATTTACACCACCATGCAGCTGTCCGACAATTCGCTTATTCTGGTCAAAGAGTGGTCCACCGGAAGAACCTGCTTCAGGCATTCCCTGATCAAACAAAGCGTTCCAGTGAGAATCCGGCTGTGTAGTTGAAATCAGGCGTAAATCTTCCGAAAACCAGTCTATCTTTTCAGGATAACTAAATGCTGTATTACTGGCAATAGCGATACTTTTTGAAGCACCGTCAGGATGATGCAAACAGGCTGCTGATCGAGGATTTGCGCCACTTACATCCCAACCGGCATAAAAAGGATTGTATTCGTCAGGTGGATATTCACTAAGTAGCAGCAGCGAAAAATCGGAATAGCTGCTTCCTGCTTTAAATGTGGCACCCGATAAAGTTTGTGAAAATGCGGCGTCGTCAGAATTACAGCTCGAATCTTCGTAATTAAAATAGGTTATCAGCGTATTGGCAACCAACTCCGAATTAATACAATGATTAGCAGTAAGAAAGTAAGGCGTTTCGTCTTCCTTTACATTGTTGAGTAAAGTCCCGGTACAAAAATATGAGTTTTGGAAATCATGGAAAGTCATCAAACAAACGCTGTGTTTTTCGACCTGCCAGTCTTTGCCTTCTTCGCAATTAATTCCAATCCGGCCATTGGCCCGTTTTTCTAAATCGAGGTAAGCCTGTGAAACAGATCCCAGTTCCACCTCGCCCGAAAATTCAGGTGACAAAGGTTCGAAATATTCAATAATCAGATGGTCGCCAGGAAATTCGGCAACCGGCAGCAGTTGCCTTGAATTGTTATTCATCTGAGTAAATGCACCTCGCAATTGAGTTTTGGATGCATTGTAAATAAATAATTTAGCCTTTGGAGGAAGATTATAATGCTTGAAATATAATCCAATTGAAGTAGCATTTTCAGATTCAATTCTATACTGCCAGATCGTTCCCTTGCCTTTAATTTCTGTCTTTATTCCAGCTTCTTTTACATTTACCTCGCAGGTTTGAACGATACCATACCTGTTTTCAATCCTGAATTTTCTGTCTTCCTCGAGCAACTTGCCAACCTGAACTGAATCAAGCTTCAGTACAGGAATAATTGCAGCACTTTTTTGTTCAAAAAGAAAACTTTCCGGGATTCCCTTTTCCCTGATCTGAGCTTTCGATTCGAAACAATGGATACCAATTCCAAAAGTCAGGCAAATAAATAACCATCTGTTTAGGATAAACCTCACAACTTAACCATTAGACTCAGATACTAATACGAGAATTAGACAATTATACTATAAAAAAACCCTTATTTTGGCGATTTCAGGATGTTTTTTAAAGCATAAAAACATCAAAGACAGATTTGACGTGCATGATTTATTCTTAAGAGAAATTCAAAAGAAAACTTCTGTACGGATATTTTCAGGTGGAAGTCCGTAAAACTCAAGAATGTCGGTGACTTCCTCAATCATATCTGAATTTCCGCAGAGGTAGCAAATGGTGTCTTTATCAACTATATTTTTCCGAAGGTAATTGGTCACCCTTCCAAAATAATCACCCTGATCATGACGCGAAGTACAAAGTTTGTACCTTGAAGGATCGAATGCCTCTCTTCCATAAGATTCGTCAGAAAAATGAACACCGTGAAGAACATGGTAATTCAAATTATGATAGGATTTCACATATGAATGAAAAGGCGAAATTCCAGTTCCTGAAGCAATAAACAAAGTTGGATGTCCTTGTTTTGTTTTTTCGTTGAGTATAAAATATCCCTTGGGACCCTCAACATCCAACTCTGAACCAGGTAACAGGTGACGCAGATAACGTGAAAATTCTCCGGATGGAATCTCACGGACTAGAAAATCGAGATAATCATCAGCAGTTGAACTGAAAATGGAATACTCTCTGCCTTTTTGCTCATTTGGAATACGAATTACGACATATTGCCCGGGCTCAAACTTAAAATCCTGACGGTCGAGTCGTAAAATAAAAGTTTCAGGAGTTATATTTATTATCTCTTGTACGAGGTGTTTTCTTCTTTTCATCTAATTTGATTCAAATTTGTCATTAAGTGGTCATTCAATAGTCATTTATTGTCAGTGGATTACAAGTATTTTCTTGGTGCATTTTTTACAATTAATGACAAGAAGTATATGACCACAAATGACTATTCTTTCTGAAAACTGGGACTGAACACCGGGAACTATCCATTCACATGCCTTTCGGCATGATATGAAGACCTGACTAACGGGCTGCTTTCAACAAACGAAAATCCCTTTTTCAATCCTTCGATCCTGTAAAGTTCGAATAATTCCGGCTGAATGTATTCATGAACAGGCAATAAATTCGCATCGGGCTGAAGGTATTGACCGATGGTTAAAACTTTGCAACCCGCGGCACGTAAATCGTCCATGGTTTGCAAAATTTCAGCTTCGGTTTCACCTAATCCAACCATAATTCCGGATTTGGAAACGATTCCTGCTTCAGAAATGATCCTGATTGTTTGTAAACTTCGATCGTATCTTGCTGTACTTCTTACTTTTGGAGTTAGTCTGCGTACAGTTTCCATGTTATGCGAAATCACATCTGGTCGGGCATCAATCACTTTTTGGATTAATTCGGCATTAGCATGAAAATCAGGAATCAATGTTTCTATGGTTGTTCCCGGATTCAATTCTTTTATTTTCAGGATAGTAGATGCCCAAAAGGAAGCTCCTCCATCGGGTAAATCGTCACGGGTTACCGAAGTAATCACACAATGTTTCAATTCAAGTGTCTTTATTGTTTTTGCCAGATGAAGAGGTTCCATCCAGTCAACCGGATCGGGAACTTCATTCCGTACAAAACAAAACCGGCAATTGCGGGTGCATTTATCACCTAAAATCATAAAACTGGCAGTGCCGGCATTCCAGCATTCGCCTTTATTAGGGCAGTTTCCACTGGTGCAAATGGTATTTAAATGGTGGTCGGCTATTAATCGTTTAACTTTCGAATAGCTTTCACCTTTTGGCAATTCAGACTTCATCCACCGGGGCAATCTTTCTCGCTCTGTTTTAATCTCAGTCATGTTAATCTTCTGCGTTCAGGCATTGAAACATCATACAGGTAATGAAGTTCAAGTAACTTCTGTATTAATGATCTTTTTTTGCCAGGTTGAAATTATAGGAATGGGTTTTTCTGATGTATTGTCAAATTCTCGGAAGAATGCTTCCTGTGAAAAATAATTCAGAAAGCATTTCTGATTGTTATTAATAAAAGATCACTAATTTGCATTCGAAATTAACCAATAGAATAAACGATGGGCAAAACATATAACTGGGCCATTTTAGGATGTGGAAAAATAGCCCGAAAATTCGTCAATGACTTAAAATTACTGCCTAATGCAAAACTGTATGCAGCAGCTTCACGATCACTGGAGAATGCACAGATCTTTGCTTCCGAACTTGGTTTCGAAAAAGCCTATGGCAGTTATGAAGAAATGGTTAACGACGCTGAAGTTGACGTGGTTTATATCGCCACCCCGCATTCACATCATTTGGAGCATGCCCTGTTGTGTTTAAATAGCCACAAAGCTGTTTTGTGCGAAAAAGCGTTGGCACTTAACTTGAAGGAAGTTATCCTGATGGTAGAAGCTGCCCGAAAGAACAAAACCTTTCTGATGGAAGCCTTCTGGACCATGTTTCAACCAAGCTTCCTCAAGGCAATTGAAATTTGCCGTTCCGGTGAACTGGGAGCATTAAAAATGGTACGTTCCGATTTTGCCTTTAATGCTGAATACAATCCCGCAAAACGATTATACAATGTGGCTTTAGGTGGCGGATCTTTGCTGGATATCGGCATTTACCCTATTTTCATGTCGTTGGCAGCACTGGGAAAGCCTTCAGAAATAAAAACCATGGCATCAATTTGTCCGACCGGAGCAGAAGAAAGTATCATCATGGCTTTTCGGTACCCGGGAGGAGAAATGGCCTCCCTGGTTTCCAGTTTTGCAGCGCATTCTTCCATTCAAACCGAGTTTAGTTTCGAGAATGGTTTCATTCGGCTCAACCGGAGATTTCATACACCAACTACAATAACGTACTGGAAACATCCGGAGGAAGAAATTACCCTCAGTTTTGAAAAAGGCAGTGGTTTTGGCTACGAACTGGAGGCTGCTCATGTGATGGAATGTCTGGATGCCGGTAAAACTGAAAGTGACAGGATGCCCTTGTCCATGTCATTGGATTTAATGGAAATCATGGATCAGGTTAGAAAAGATGCAGGTATTGTGTTTCCCGATCACGATTAATGTAGGCTGTTTAGCACTTTTTTAGCTTCGTTTGTCCTGAAAAATATGCATTTGGCTGATTTTACTGATTGGATCTGCAAATACCCGACATAAATTTGGAGGAAATACCTAATTTTATTCTTTCAATTGAACAGCCATGAGACTTTTTCTTTTCAGTGCTTCCGTTTTTTACCTTTTAGGCTTAAAACTCATTTCAAAAGTTGAAATTCAACCGTTTTTTCATCAGAAGTCTGTTTCAACTGAAGCAACTGTATTACCTTCAAAAAAAGCAGTGAAACCTATGATGAGTGAAACCGACGTTCAGGTTAAAAAAGATACCCTGACTCTTCAAAAAATACAAAGTGAAAAACACACTGAGCCAGCTTCAGAAAAAATTAAAAAGTAGCTTTTCACAACTTCAATCTGATTTCGGCAATTAATATTCCATTTTACTATTGCTGTTTTACCCACGGAATGAATTATATTTACCTGTAATTTTACAGATAAATGATTCATCAAAATGACATAACTGTAAACTCATGGCAACAGCTATGCGAAGAAGTTTACCATGAATCGTGGAAGTCTGACTTAGGCAGATACCGGTCGGATTATGCGTTTAGAGGATTGTCGGACATGAGTTATGAACTGAAAAACAGTTTTCTTCGGAACTGCGGCGAAAAACCGGAACTTGAATACCATCTTCTCCGAAATTTCAGAAAATATTCTATTACCAGCGATCCTCAACTGACCAGTACATTTTGGCGCTCACTGGTGCTGGCGCAACATCACGGATTACCAACCAGGCTAATTGACTGGACATACTCGCCATTTATCGCCCTACACTTCGCAACAGCCAACACCGAAAAATACGACCTCGACGGAGTGATCTGGAAAGTGGATTTTGTTAAGGTGAATAAATTGGTGCCAGCTCCGTTCAGTGACGGTCTGAATGAAGAAAAGTGCAATGCATTTACGCTGGAGATGCTCGAAAAAATTGTATCGCTTTCCGATTTCGACAGGTTGTTTAGTCAGAATCAGGTCTTGTTTTTTGAACCACCATCGCTTGATGAACGGATTGTGAACCAGTTCGCCTTATTTTCGGTTATGATGAATCCAACTGCGATCATGGACGACTGGTTAATCAAACATCAGGATTTATACCGAAGAATCATTATTCCCAAAGAGTTGAAGCTGGAAGTCAGGGATAAACTCGACCAGGCAAATATTACAGAAAGGGTGCTTTTCCCGGGATTGGATGGTTTGGCGAAATGGCTAAAACGCCACTATAAACCGGTATTTTAGCCTGAATATATTTCTAGTTGCTCCATGGAGTTATACGAATAAAGCCGGCTGCAGGAACTAAGACATCCACTTCATTTTTATTTTTACTCTTCAGGATTCCTTTTTCCGTACTTATCCCTTTGCAGTTGAAGATCTCATAATTATACTGAACTCCGGGTTTTCCTATGAAGAAACGAACCGTTTGAGTTAGTTTTGAATTGATGACATCAATCGTTGAATGAAGAGCAGTTGGCAAATTGACTGAATAATCTTCATAAAGCATATAGATTGTCTTTTCATCGTGTTCCACTTTAATAACAGGATAAAACCGCGAAACCTGCAAAGGTTCAAAAGTTCCGTCAAAAATTACTTTATAATTCTTTTTCCAGTAGTCGAGCCAAAACCGGATGGTTTGTTTCGATTCCTGCGGAAGTGTGGTTATGAAAAACGATAAATATGGATTCCCAAAAAGTACAGCCTGTAATTTAAGTGCAATGTCTTCCGGTCTTTCCTTTGGATTAATGGCCACCACTTCCATAAAAGGAGTATATTTCCCATAAAGCAAGCGGTTATTTACCATTTTTTCGCGAACAACCTGAACATTGCCTACTCCAACAAAACCAGTAAGCAGATTCTGATAGCTGGCCAGATTCGGACCTACTTCTGTAAATTTCTGACCCATAAAAATGTCAGGCTTGATGGTCTTTAATCGTTTCTCCATTTCATTGTAGAGCGTATCAACGGCCAGTTGTATAGAAACAAAGTCCCGACCTTTATCCTGTTCAATGATCGCCCCTTCTTTGGGATAAAACTCTTTTAGGAAATCAAACCAATATCCGTCGAACTTCCATTCAGTAAGGAAATTAGCATAAGTACTAACCAAATGTTTGCGAACTTCAGCATAACGTGGATCAAGAACATACATTTGTCGTGGAGCACGGTATCGAATATATTTTCCGTCATATTTTTTCAGAATAACAGGATTTCCACCCATAAAAGGGATTGAATACCATAAGTATAAAGGAAGTCCCATGTCAACGCACTTCTGTTTAAACAGGTTCATGGTTTTATAGCTGTTCTCTTCGTAGGCAAAACTTGTGTCAATTTTCATTTTTACAAGCGCCTGCCAGCCATCATCAACCAAAACTGATTTGAAATTAAAGGTCCGTAGTGAATCGAGTTCACGTGTGATATTTTCAAGAGGAATGTTACGCTGCATAGGATACCAGGTCGAAAAAACCGGCACATTGGTTGAGTCAGCGCTTGCGACACCTTGTTTAAACTTATCAGCTAAAAACCAGGATGAAGCATCGAAAATGGCCTTTGAGAAATGAATATTCCGAAAATCAACCAACACTTCAGCCTGATAATCCTGCAGGTTTGACAATGGCGGATTGTCTTCAAAAAAACCCAGATTAAAAACAATTGAATCATTTTCTTCACGGATATTCGAACTTACGAATTTTGCGTTATAAGCATCTTTGCAGGTTAAGGTAACCTGATTCTGATCGTTAAGAGTTAATGCTGAAATTATAGAGAATTCGGCAGCTGCACGGTCGTAGGAAGGCAGTGTAAAAAATGATTTATTTGACCATGTTTTTGAATTCCAGATCTGGTTAATTTTATCAAGAGGAAATTTAACTGAAATATTAAATGAAGGTGGAACTGCAGCAAATGTGGAATGCAAATAAACTTTCAGGATATATTTTTGCATACCAAAATCTTCAATATCGACAGTTGCTTCGAAGGGAGAAATCTTTCCTTCCATCCGTATCTTACTCTTATTAAACACATAAGCGCCATCAGGCTGTGTGTTTTTCGAATCAGCCTCAACTGAAGCAGTCAGAAAAAAAATAAATAATCCGATTAACTTAAGCAATATTCCAAAATTCAATTTCATATCCCGAAGTTCCAAATTAAGTACCAAAGATAGAAAAACTAGTTTAGCAAAAACATCAGAAAACTAGAAATCGATTAGAATAGAAAATCAACAAAATACAAGGAGAAGTAACTATTGACTTTCATAATTGTAGAAAAACAATTATAATGTGAATCCTTTACTCTCCAATCCTCTCAGTAATTTTATTTCCAATGGAGAAAGGGGAATCAATGCCTAAACGGCCAGCTAAAAAACTTGCCATAAAATAAAACGGGATAATGGAAGTAAATGGACTAAAGATTTCGTCCAATTCTGATTCACTAATTTCAAAAACCTGAGCACCATTGTTTTTTAAGACATTCATCAGGTTAACTGTTCGCTGATACAACACGCTTTTAACAGGATTTATTACAATGACAAGAGCGTTTTCAGCCGTTTCTTTGTACCCATGTTCGTATTGTGTAGCCGACATGCCTGCAAATGGTAATTTTGTTGTTTCACTTAAAATTAATGCAGCCTGACAGGCAATTCCGTAATTTGGCCCGTTACCAATAATATTAAAACACTTAACTTTCTTCTTTTTGATACTTGATTCAATGTACCCTCCAATGGTGGTGCCTAAATTTTCAAGTTGATCAAATTTTCGTTCCATCAGTTCCAAAGCGGGTTTTAGATCAAATCCATGACCAAGATACAATACAATTAAGGTGTTTATAAAAGTTTTTGTTGAAGAGTATTTTTCATCTCCTGCAAATAGTTGTACAGCCGATTTCAGATTCTGCTGGGAAATTAAACTTGAATCCATCTGATTGACTATAGCAACAAATTCCCGAAAACATCCGGCGCAATTGATAACGTCAGTGGTACGACCTGACTGAGAGATTAATACTGCATTATCAAATTGTCGTATCTTTTGAATATAAAAATAATATTCTGCTGCCAGTTCAGGAAAAATCTTAACACCTAGATATCGAAGTACTAACGCGGCAAAATACGATGATCCCATTCCGACGTAAGGAACCTTATCAGGCAAAATTAGTCCTTTGTTTTTCTCATAGCAAAGTCTGGCCTGTACCGGAATATCATAGAGTTCCTTTTCCACTTAATCCTGATTTATTTAGGAATTTTTTTAGTTCAAATTTTGGTCAGAACTAATATACTGTTTTAACCTGAAACTATCAGTACTCAAAATAAATTAGCCGCAAAAAACCGGGAAATAAAAAACCCCGTTATTAGCGGGGTTTCGTATGTTTATTCACCTAATAGACGATGATTATTTCACCTTATCAACAATTGCTTTGAAAGCTACAGGATGATTCATTGCTAAATCAGCCAAAACTTTACGATTGATTTCGATACTTGCTTTTTTAAGCAATCCGATAAACTGAGAATAAGATAAACCTTCTGTACGAACGGCAGCATTGATACGCTGAATCCATAAGGCACGGAAATTTCTCTTGTTCACTTTTCTGTCTCTGTAGGCATATTGCAAACCCTTTTCCCAGGTATTTTTTGCAACGGTCCATACATTCTTACGGGCGCCGAAGTTACCTCTGGTAAGCTTCAGGACTTTTTTTCTGCGAGCCCGCGATGCTACTGCATTTACTGATCTTGGCATAAAACTGATTTTAGAATGGTTAGCGCCCCGTTTTTGGGATCTTCAAGCTAATTCATTCGATTAATAACTTAAATTAAATACTCTGTAAAAGAAAACTAGATTAAATAGTCAACATTGCCTTAACGTTTGGCACATCAGCTTTATGAACCGTTCCCCAATAAGTCAGGTTACGTTTCTGCTTGGTGCTTTTTTTCGTCAGGATGTGACTTTTAAATGCGTGTTTTCTTTTAATTTTTCCGGTGCCGGTTAATTTAAACCTTTTTTTTGCTCCGGAGATCGTCTTCATTTTTGGCATCTTCCTAAAATTAATGTATGTAAGAAATTTATTTCTTCTTTTTAGGTGAAATAAACATGGTCATTCTTTTTCCTTCCAATTGCGGCAACTGTTCTACTTTACCGACTTCTTCAAGTTCCTGTGCAAACCGGAGAAGTAAAATTTCGCCCTGTTCTTTGAAAAGAATGGATCTTCCCTTAAAGAACACATAGGCTTTTACTTTGGCGCCTTCCTGTAAAAATTTTTCGGCATGACGCATTTTAAATTGAAAATCATGATCATCGGTGTTCGGTCCGAATCGGATTTCCTTCACGACCACCTGAACAGTTTTAGCTTTAATTTCTTTTTGCTTCTTTTTCTGCTGGTACAAAAACTTCTGATAATCAGTAATTTTACAAACAGGCGGGTCGGCATTTGGTGAGATTTCTACAAGATCAAGCTCAAGGGCATCAGCCATTTTTAAGGCTTCAGAGAGCGAAAAAACACCAGGATTTTCGATGTTATCGCCTACAACACGAACTTGCAGTGCACGAATTTTCTCATTAATTCGGTGCTGAGCAGCAGCTTCTGCTCTACCACCGGTGTATGGTCTTTTAACTGCTATGGCCAAATTCTCCTATTATTAGTTAATATTCTTAATTGTTAAATGATGATAACTGCTCTTTTACTTCAGCTTTAATAAAATCTGCAAATCCGGAAATATCCATAATTCCTTTGTCACCATCTCCTTGTTTCCTTACGGATACTTGCTGATTTTCAGCCTCTTGTTCACCAACTATCAATAAATAAGGGATACGTTTCATTTCGTTATCCCTGATCTTTCGACCGATTTTCTCATTTCGGTCATCAATAATCGTGCGAATATCGGAATTATTTAGAAATTCTGAAACACTTTTTGCATAATCGTTGTACTTTTCACTGATAGGTAACACTACGACCTGTTCCGGAGTAAGCCATAACGGGAATTTTCCGGCAGTATGCTCAATTAAAACAGCCACAAACCGTTCCATCGATCCGAATGGTGCGCGGTGAATCATCACTGGCCGGTGCCGTTTATCATCAGCTCCAATGTATTCCAGTTCAAATCGTTCAGGCAGGTTATAATCTACCTGAATAGTGCCAAGTTGCCAGCTCCTGCCTAAAGCATCCTTAATCATAAAATCAAGTTTCGGCCCGTAAAATGCTGCTTCGCCTAAAACGGTCACTGTTTTCAATCCCTTTTCGGCGGTAGCTTCAATGATAGCCTGTTCAGCTTTATCCCAATTTTCAGTTGATCCGATGTATTTTTCAGGCTTGTTTGGATCGCGCAATGAAATCTGGGCTGAATAGTTTTCGAAATTCAATGCTTTGAAAATGATAAAAATAATATCGATGACCTTTTTAAATTCTTCTTTAATCTGATCGGGACGACAGAATAAATGAGCGTCATCCTGTGTAAATCCACGAACACGGGTCAATCCGTGCAACTCGCCGCTTTGTTCATAACGGTAAACAGTGCCAAACTCGGCCATGCGAATAGGTAAATCTTTGTATGATCTAGGTTTAAATTTATATAATTCGCAATGGTGAGGACAGTTCATTGGTTTGAGCATGTATTCCTCCCCTTCAGCTGGTGTTTTAATAGTCTGAAATGAATCTGCACCATACTTCTGAAAATGCCCGGATGTTTTATACAGATTTATATCACCAATGTGAGGAGTGATAACCTGCTCGTAACCAAATTTTTTCTGAACCCGTTTTAGGAAGTCCTCCAGTTGCATGCGTAACATTGTGCCTTTGGGAAGCCACATTGGCAAGCCCTGACCAACATTTTGAGAAAAAGTAAACAATTCAAGTTCTTTGCCCAATTTGCGGTGATCACGCTTTTTTGCTTCCTCTACCAAAATAAGGTATTCTTCCAGCATTTTTTGCTTTGGAAATGTAATGCCATAAACGCGGGTAAGCATTTTATTTTTCTCATTTCCACGCCAGTATGCGCCTGCAAGTGAAGTTAGCTTTACAGCTTTAATAAATCCTGTGTTGGGCAAATGCGGTCCACGGCACAAATCAGTGAAATTCCCCTGATTATAAACCGTGATAGTTCCGTCTTCAAGTTCGCTGATCAGTTCTTCCTTCAGGTTGTCACCCTTTGCTGAGAACATTTTTAAAGCGTCCGATTTTGAAATATCATTCCTTACTATATCATGTTTTTCACGCGCTAGTTCAATGATTTTCTTTTCAATTTTTTCCAGATCTTTTTCTGTTAATTGTTCTCCTTGCGGCAAATCAATGTCATAATAAAATCCATTGTCTACGGTCGGGCCAATTCCAAATTTTGTTCCGGGGTAAAACGATTCGATGGCTTCTGCCATCAAATGAGCCGATGAATGCCAAAATGTTTCCTTTCCTTCACGGTCGTCCCACAAAAAGAGCTTAATATTTGCATCGTTGGAGATTGGTCTGGTTAAATCCCAAACTTCACCATTTACCGAGATTGACAAAACTTCCTTTGCCAGGCGGCTGCTGATCGCTTCTGCAATATCTAAACCTGAAACGCCTGAATCGAATTCACGGACACTATTATCGGGTAAAGTAATCTTTATCATTGTAATTTTGAGTATTAAAAAACAGGGTGCAAAGATAAATATTAATAGCTGATATTGATCAAGGATTTATTGTTTTTCATGCTGAATTCACTGCATTCAAACCTGGACAAATAAAAAGCTGTCAATTTCAGCTTAAATCTGAAACTGACAGCTCCCAAAAATTTATACGACTCGTTATCTGACACTTAAGCTCACACCAGCATTATACGATAAATATTCAGCTTTATTTACAGAACCAAAAATACTAAAGAAGGCCAGTTTTAATCTTAAACCGGCATCCATACTAATATTCTTCGCTTTAAAACTCAGAGCAATCGGATCATCTAAATTGTCTTTAGTTGTATATGTACTTCCTCCCGATTGAAAAGTAGTTTCAATGATATATTGTCCTAAGACATCGATGTTTGATTCACTTGTACTTTGACCAATTCCTCCAAAAACTGTCAGAATACTAAGCTTTTTAGACACGATTAAACCGTATTTTGATGTTTTTGTATGAAATTTCAACATCTGTCCGGCATTACTGAAAGTTATCCGCACATTGCCATCATTAAAATCATTCGGATCAAAACTGATTTCACTTTGAGCATTAACTTCCGAATAACTGGCAAACACTGAAGCATCAAAAGGCAGAGATTTCAGCACTGGAATCCATTCTTTAAAATTATGTTTTACCCCAAGTCCCCAAAATCCGATTTTCATTTCATCGCCATTGTTATCGTATTTTAATTCAGGAACAAATCTTCCGACAATGTCAGTGTGAGGCAGCAATCCAAATCCAATCTGCGCCATCGGAACCGGAACCATATCCATGTTTGTTCCGTTCGGTGTGCTGAATGATCCGATTGGTTTGCCGTTAAGATCATTAATAGTCAGGCGAGGTCCTTCCACATCCGGGCCGGCAACAGTTGGCGCTATATTTTTCGAAGGATTTTCAAGTGTGAGATGGCTACTTAAACCAATTTTATTTAAATCGAATGTGGTTGCTTCCTGTGGAATTTGAATCGCACTAACACTTAAACTCAGGTCAAATCCAAATAGTTTATGAGTTGCAGCCGAGTTATACCAGCCATTATTCAATCCATCACCCAGTGCCATGGCATAAGGATTGAGATATGCCTGCACGAGGGCATTGGCATCATTTTTACCACCTTTCAGAAATTCAACGACATTCGTTTGTGAATAAGCGCTATACATTGTCAATCCAACCAGAATTATCAGCAAGAGTCTTTTCATATCCATTAGAATTAAAGTTTGGGATCTACATCCTCCGTTTGTCAAAGGCAAACTGAGGTTTATTACAAAGATACTTTTTTGAACATTGAATGCACTCTAAAAGGAAGATTTTCAATGCTGAAATAATAACTAATTTTGATTTATATGGAAGTACTTACACCAACCAAAAACAAAGTGCAATCATTTTTAACAGGAAAACAGGCACTATTTTCGCACTTCTGAATTGCGCTCTTTTTTATGTCGAAAAAAATTCGAAGTTTTAGCTCTGGAAAAAACAATTTACATATACCATCATGAATTTCAGATACACCATCCTTCTTCTTTTTGTAAGCATTTCATTAGCTGCACTTTCACAAAAAAGAATTGAACTTAACGATGTAGTTGGCAGTCGTATTTTCGCTCAAAAAAGTGTCACAGGTCTTCGTTCAATGAACGACGGTCTAAACTATACAACTCAGGAAGAAGGTAAAAAAATAGTAAAATACAGCTACAAAACCGGAATGCAAGTCGATATTTTATTTGATTTGTCGAAAGAGGAAGATCCCGGATTTACCGGATTTAGTGACTACGCATTCTCGAATGACGAATCTAAAATCCTATTTACAACCAACAGAAAATCGATTTACAGACATTCCTTTTCGGCAGAATATTACATTTGGAACCTGACCACCAAAGAAATGACCCCATTGTCGGCAAACGGAGCGCAACAACTGGCTACATTTTCGCCTGATGGCGAGCGGATTGGATTTGTACGCGACAACAATATTTTTATCAAAAACCTGAAATTCGGAACAGAAAATCAGGTAACGCGTGATGGGAAAACAAATGAAATTATTAATGGTGCGCCTGACTGGGTATACGAAGAGGAATTCAGTTTCAATAAAGCGTTTGAATGGTCACCCGATAGTAAATTTCTGGCATTCATTAAATTCAATGAAACAGAGGTCCCGATGTTCAACATTCCAATGTATCAGGGTCAAAAGCCTGAACTAAAAGAAAATCAGTTATATCCCGGAAGTTACAGCTATAAATATCCAAAAGCAGGTGAAAAAAACTCCGTGGTCAGTGTTCATATTTATGATTTAAAGGCCAAAAGCAGTGTTACAGCCAATATTGGCGATGATAAGGACCAATATATTCCGCGCATTAAATGGACTGCCGACGCTTCTGATTTGGTCATTATGAAAGTCAACCGGTTACAGAATAAAGTGGATGTAGTTTTAGCCAATCCATTTACCGGCGATTCCCGCGCGTTCTTTACCGAAAAGAATAAACGATACATTGATGAAGGATTTTACGATGATTTTGTATTTCTTCCCGACAATAAATACATCGTTCTGAACAGCGAGCGTGATGGTTATTCGCATCTTTATCTTTATGACCGGCAAGGTATTCAGGTAAAACTTCTTACTTCAGGAAACTTTGATGTAACCAAATTTTACGGTTTCGATCCGCTGAAAAAAATCTTCTATTACCAGGCAGCCAAAGAATCACCCTTGCGTCGCGAAGTTTATTTTGTAAGTCTGGATGGAAAAAAATCAGGTAAACTTTCTACCCAGGCCGGAACGAATACCACAGATTTCAGTTCAGGTTTTAAATTTTACATCAATTATTTTTCCAATCTGGAAACTCCAAATCTGATTACGCTTCACGATCAAACAGGGAAACTCATTCGGACACTTCAGGATAACAGCGATTTGAAAAAAGTAATAAACAATTACAATCTGCCCAAAAAAGAATTTTTCAGGTTTAAAACATCGGAAGGAGTTGAATTAAACGGATGGATGATTAAACCGGTAGGTTTCGATTCATCAAAGAAATATCCGGTTTTAATGACACAGTACAGTGGTCCCAACTCGCAGCAGGTCGTTGACAAATGGGGCGGAATTGGCTGGCACGATTATCTCGCACAGGAAGGTTTTCTGATTGCCTGTGTCGATCCGAGGGGAACAGCTGCCCGAGGCGAGGAATTCCGGAAAATGACATACATGCAGCTTGGAAAATATGAATCGGACGACCAGGTTGAAGCAGCAAAATATCTGGCGTCACTTTCGTTTGTTGATAAAAACAACATTGCCATTTGGGGATGGAGCTATGGTGGGTTTATGGCTGCTCTTTGCATGGAAAAAGGAGCCGGTGTTTTTAAAGCTGGTATTTCTGTTGCACCTGTTACAAACTGGCGATTCTACGATAGTGTATATACTGAACGATACATGCGTACACCTCAGGAAAATCCGGAAGGATACGATGATAATTCCCCCTTATCACATGCTGAAAAGATCAAGGGAAATTACCTGATCATCCATGGATCGGCTGATGATAATGTCCATTTCCAGAATACCATGGAATTTACTGAACGGATGGTACAGGCTGGTGTTCAGTTTGATGAAGCCATTTACACCAACCGAAACCATGGAATTTATGGAGGAAATACCACCATGCATTTATATACTAAAATGACCGCCTGGCTGAAAAACAAATTGCAGTAAACGGAAAAACTAAGGTTGAATTAGGGACAATTCTGAATTATGAATTCCTGAATAAACCTGATTGAATCGGAGTAAAACAAAAGTATATTCTGTCAAAAACAATCGTTATTTTTAGGTCATTTTCAGATTGACCCTAAACTTACGACTATGAGAATATCCGCATTTTCATTTCTGTTTTTCATTTTACTTTTCAGCCAGTTTGCACAGGCTCAAAATCAGGAAAAGCTTCGTCGGGCCGATTGTTTTTTCGGTGTCCATTTTGACTTACACGCCACCGAGGATATCACCAATGCAGGAGAAACACTTACTCCTGAAATGGTTGATACATTTCTGACCAAAGTCAGGCCCGACTTTATACAAATCGACTGCAAAGGTCATCCGGGAATCTCAAGTTATCCTACAAAAGCAGGTACCCACGTCAAGGGGTTTCAGAAAGATCCGTTGAAATTGTGGCGCGAGGTGACTGAGAAAAATAAAGTTGGCTTGTATATGCACTATTCCGGAGTCTGGGATGGAAAGGTTTGCACTGATCATCCGGATTGGGCCATCGTAAAAGCATCAGGTGAAAAAAGCACGCAAAAAACTTCCTTTTTTAGTCCGTATCTCGACCAGATATTGATTCCACAGTTAAAAGAATTAAGTGCTGATTATCATGTTGACGGAGCCTGGATTGATGGTGATTGCTGGGCTGTAGAACCCGACTATAGTGAAAAAGCGATTCAGGCATGGAAGCAAAAAACCGGATATTCGGAGATTCCCCGAAAAAAAGAGGATCCAAATTACCAGCAATATCTGGAGTTTACCAGAAGCCTGTTTCGTGAATACATGCGCAATTACATTGATGCCATTCACACATTCGATCCAAAATTCCAGATCACCAGCAACTGGTCATATTCATCATTGATGCCTGAAAAGGTCGAAAACAAGGTGGATTTTTTATCAGGAGACGTTACCCCGCAAAATGGCGTTTTCCGCTCGGCCTTCGAAGCGCGTTGTCTGGCACCGCAAGGCAAACCATGGGATTTAATGGCCTGGGGATTTTCGTGGAATGGCGATAAAATGCCGATGAGCAATAAATCGGTCATTCAACTGAAACAGGAAGCGGCACAGATTATGGCAATGGGTGGCGGAGTTCAATTCTATTTTCAGCAAAACCGCGATTTATCGCTAAAACCGTGGCTGGCAAACACCCTTTCCGAACTTGGAAGTTTCTGCCGTGAAAGACAACAGTACTGTCATAAAGCCACGGCCATTCCTCAAATTGCGCTCTTGTTCCCTGCTTCTTCATACAGACAAAAAGCAACTTCAGTATTTTCAGGTCCTCCTGAAAAATTATCAGCTACTCTTTATGCCCTGCTCGATAATCAGTTGCCGGTTGAAGTGCTAATGGAACATCACCTTCAGGGTAATACAGCAAAATACCCGCTTATCGTCATTCCGGAATGCGATTTCATTGAACCAACTTTACTTAATGAACTAAAGGAATACTGTCAAAACGGGGGCAATCTGTTGCTTATTGGCACTGAAACTGCTAAAATTTTCGCCAAAGAATTGGGTATTAAATCGGCCAAAACTTCTGAAGAAAAGATAGCATATATTTCTGCGGACAATCGGCTTGGTGCAATCCGATCTGCCCTATTAGAAGTTGAACCGGAAGCTGACTGCAAACCAATTACGCATTTTTACGAAAACGGGGATTATCGCGATGAAAGCAAAACAATTGCGGCATCGGTCAGGCAGTTTGGGAAGGGGAAAATTGCAGCAATTTATTTTAATTTAGGAACATCTTATGCACAATCGAAGACATTCGTTATCCGTGACTTTATTGCTGAAACAATCGATCAATTACCTTATACAAAACTAATTGAAGTTTCAGGATCGCATCTGGTTCATGTGGCTTTCAATAAGTTGAAAGGAAAAACCTATGTCAATCTGATCAATGTGGCTGGTGAACATACCAACCAATCTGCCATCGGATACGATCAGGTTCCGCCTCTGACCAATCTGACTGTCAACATTCATACACCGGAAAAACCTTCCCGAATCGTACTTCAGCCAGATAATAAAATCGTGGTTTTCACCTATTCGGGAGGAAAAGCAACCGTAAATATTCCAAAACTTGAAATTTATTCCATTCTGGAGCTAACAGAATAGATTCAGAATTTCCGAATAATTAATGCTTATTCCCAGACTTTAAAATGTTCTATTACATAGTATTTTAGTTGATTCTGGTGCTTCAGAGTCATGGTCTGATTAGCCGATTACCTTAATTTCGCACTCACAAATTTCAATATAAGTTAAAAGAATAAATAAATGTCGTATTTCAAATTCATTGTTTTGGTGACTCACCCCAAGCTCACGGCGCTCGCTTTGCCCCTCTCTACAAGTAG
>Ga0209261_10000098_pt1 | contig 22068 bp, 21 predicted proteins | sample DOMMetBare1Fresh_FD_187470 | JGI IMG/M metagenome (GOLD analysis project Ga0209261, IMG submission 187470) | Wetland sediment microbial communities from St. Louis River estuary, USA, under dissolved organic matter induced mercury methylation -... | ecosystem: Environmental > Aquatic >...
GACGTCCTGCATCACCTTGTCGCGCTCGCCGGCCAGCATGTTGCGCACGGTCCGTTTGGTGACCTCTTCGTTGAAGGCTGCCTGAACCACCTGGGTCAGCCGGCTCTCGACGTTGCGCATGTCGGTGCCGTTGTTGCGGATGAACTGGCGCGGCTCGACGATGCGCCACTTGACCAGCCAGTCGATCACCAGGCTCTTCTTCTCGGCGGTGAAGATCGGCCGTGTTTCGGTGCTGTCCAGCGTCTGGATGCGCTTGTCCAGAAACACGACGTTCTGGAACGGCGGCGGCAGCTTGGCCTTCAGGCCGGGCTCGATGATCACTTCCTTGATCTCGCCCAGCGCGTAGACGACACCCATCGACTTCTGGTCGACGATGAACAGCGTGGAGCTCGCGATCATCAACAGGATCAGCGCGCCGGCGACGTACAAACCGATTCGATTCATGGTTCCTTCCTCTCGCCTAGCGGCCTTCGCGGTCGCGGCTGCGCGCGCCGTCGCGCGAGCGCGGGTCGACCGCAGCGGCCGGGCCGGGTGTGGGCACGGCGGGCGGTCCGTCGGTGCCGGCATTGGGTGTGCCCATCGTCGACGCGGCGCCGGTGCCGGACGCCTGCTGGATCAGCCGGTCCAGCGGCAGGTACAGCAGGTTCGAGCCATTGCGGCTCTCGACCATGATCTTGCTGACGTTGGAGTACACCTGCTGCATGGTTTCGAGATACAGGCGGTCACGCGTCACCACAGGCGCGCGCTGGTACTCCGTGAGGATCGAGCGGAATCGCTGCGCGTCGCCGTCGGCCTGCGCGATGACCCGCTGCCGATAACCCTCGGCCTCCTCGCGCAGCCGCGCGGCCGTGCCGCGCGCCTTGGGCACGACATCGCTGGCGTAGGCCTGGCCTTCGTTCTTCAGCCGGTCGCGGTCGGCGCCGGCCTTGACGGCATCGTTGAACGCGGCTTGCACCTGCTCGGGCACCTGCACGTGCTGCACGTTCACATTGACGACCAGAATGCCCGCGTTCAGGCGGTCGAGCTGGACCTGGATCGACTTCACCAGATCGGTGGACAGCGCCTCGCGCTGCTCGTACAGCACCGAGTCGACCTTGCTGCGGCCGACGATCTCGCGCACCGCACTCTCGGCGGCCTGCTCGACCGCCGAGTCCGGATCGCGGTTCTCGAAGATATAGGCCCGCGCGTCCTTCAGACGGTATTGGACCGTGAAGCGGATGTCGACGATGTTTTCGTCCTGCGTCAGCATCGACGAGTCGCGCAGGCCGGTGGCCTGGACCACGGTGTTTCGCCCGACGTCGCGCGAGCGCAGCTGCGTCACCGGCACGGTCTCGTGCGACTGGAACGGATACGGGAAGCGCCACTGGAAGCCGGCGTCGGCGGTGTAGCTGTACTTGCCGAACGAGCTGACCACCGCCTGGTGACCTTCCTGCACGATGAAGAAGCCGCTGCCGGCCCAGACCACGAGGATGACCAGCCCGATCAGGCCGGCGCCGATGCCGGCGCTCTTCATGTCCGGCTGGAACGACGGACCGCCCCCCGGTTCGGGATCGGGCCGGCGCCCGCCGCCCTTGCCGCCGAACAGGCCGCCGAGCTTGCGGTTGAAATCGCGCCAGAGTTCATCCAGATCCGGCGGCCCGTCACCCCGGCCGGCCATCGCGATACCGGTACCCGGACGCACGCGCGCCAGAACCGCCCGCAACACCGCCGCGGCGGCGCGCCAGGCGTGACCGGCGCGCTCCACAAAGGTCGATCGATTGTCCAAATATGCCGTCGATGGGCGCATGCTCATGCCATTCCAGTGGTTTGGGCCGATTGTCCGACAGTCGATGCCGGCGCCCCGTCTGCCCCAGTTGGAGACGCTTCGGTGGGGCTCAAGCCCTCGCCGCTCGCCGCGCGGGCGATCAGCGAGCGCAGGACATCGAGCCCGGTGCCGCGCAGCGCGCTGACGAACACACGCGGCACGACCTGGCCCGGCGCGCGTTCGATCCAGTCCAGCGACACACGCGGCGGCGGCTCGATCGCATCGAGCTTGTTGTAGACGAGGATCTGCGCAATGTCCTGCGCGCCGATCTCGGCCAGCACCCGCTCGACCTCGTCGCGTTGCTCCTGCAGCGTGGCACTCGACGCATCGACGACGTGCAGCAGCAAGTCCGCCTCTGAGGCCTCCTGCAGCGTGGCGCGGAAGGCCTCGACCAGCTTGTGCGGCAGGTCGCGGATGAAGCCCACGGTGTCCGACAGCGACACGCTGGTGCCGATGCTTTCCAGGTAGAGCGAACGCGTGGTGGTGTCCAGTGTCGCGAACAGCTGGTCGGCGGCGTAGGCGCGCGCCTTGACCAGCGAATTGAACAGCGTGGACTTGCCGGCATTGGTGTAGCCGACAAGCGATACACGGAACGACCCGCTCTTCTCGCGCGCGCGGCGCTGCGTGTTGCGCTGGCGCTTGACCTTCTCGAGCCGGGCTTTGACCGACTTGATGCGCTCGCCGATCATGCGCCGGTCGAGCTCGATCTGGGCTTCGCCAGGGCCGCCGCGGTGGCCCGCGCCGCCGCGCTGGCGCTCCAGGTGGCTCCAGCGCCGCACCAGGCGCGTCGCCAGGTACTGCAGCCGCGCCAATTCGACCTGCAGCTTGCCCTCATGGCTCTGGGCGCGGCGCGCGAAGATCTCCAGGATCAGCGCCGTGCGGTCGGCCACCTGCACGCCCAGATGGCGTTCGAGGTTGCGCTGCTGCGCAGGGCTCAAGGCCTGGTCGAACAACACGCCGTGCGCACCGTGCTCGGCCACCAGCGCCTTGATTTCGTCGGCCTTGCCGGCGCCGACGAACAACGCGGCATCGGGCGCCTTGCGCCGGGCGATGATGCGCGCCACCGGTGTGTCGCCGGCCGACTCGGCCAGCAGCGCCAGCTCGTCCAGCGTCGGGTCGAACGACGATCCGCGGCCGAAATCGACGCCCACGAGCACCGTGCGCGCGGGCTCGCCATCGGCCAGCGCAGGCAATTCCGCAGCGGGATTCAAGTTAGCGAGACAGCTGGGGTCGGGCGCGAGTCGATCCGGACAGCGTTCACGTCGCCTCGCCGTTCTCGTTGGTATGGAAGTTGACCGGACGGCCGGGCACCACGGTCGAGATGGCGTGCTTGTAGACCATCTGGGTAACCGTATTGCGAAGGAGCACGACGTACTGGTCGAACGACTCGATGTGCCCCTGCAGCTTGATGCCGTTGACGAGGTAGATCGAGACCGGAACGTGTTCCTTGCGCAGCAGGTTCAGGAACGGGTCTTGTAGGAGCTGCCCTTTGTTGCTCACGATATTCTCCGTGTTGTAGGTCGATTGAGTGCCACGTTATCACACGCGGCCCGCGGGCACCCGGACGAGCGTCAATCCTGCGCCAGCCACATGGACCCGTTTGGCGCGAAAAGGTTCGCCCGGCGCGTCAACGGTTGCTGTCGAAGGGGTTTCGTGAGGTCTTCAGTTCGATGCGCAGCGGTGTACCCACCAGCTTGAAATGGGCCCGGATCCGGCCTTCCAGATAGCGTTTGTACGCGTCGGTGACATGTTCCAGCGCATTGCCGTGGATCACGACGACCGGCGGATTCATCCCACCTTGGTGCGCGTAGCGAAGCTTGGGCCTGAAATGGCCCGCCCGCTTCGGTGCCTGGTGCGTCACGGCGTCGAGCACCAGGCGGGTCAGCACCGGCGTGGGCAGCTTGGCGTTGGCCGAGGCGTGCGCCTGCGCGACCGCCTTCCACAGCGGCGCCAGCCCCTGGCGCTTGCGCGCCGAGATCCGCAACACCTCGGCGTAGCGCAGGAAGGCCAGCCGCTGCGCCAGCGAGCGTTCCAGCATCTCGCGCTGGTAGCTGTCCACGGCGTCCCACTTGTTCAGGGCGATCACCACCGCACGGCCGCTTTCCAGGATGTAGCCCGCGATGTGGGCGTCCTGGTCGCTGACGCCTTGAGTGGCGTCCAGCAGCAGCACCACCACCTGGGCGTCGGCGATGGCCTGCAGCGTCTTCACCACCGAAAACTTCTCGATCGCCTCGAACACGCGCCCCTTGCGACGCAGCCCCGCGGTGTCGATCAGCTCGAACCGCTGCCCTTGACGCTCGAACGGCACGTGGATCGCATCGCGGGTCGTGCCCGGCTGGTCGAATGCCACCAGCCGCTCCTCGCCGAGCCAGGTGTTGATCAGCGTGCTCTTGCCCACGTTGGGCCGGCCGGCCACGGCCAGACGGATCGGCTTGTCGGGGCCGGCACCGGCGTCGTCGGCGACGTCGAACTCGAAGCCTTCGAGCGCCGCGTCGACCAGGCTGCGGATGCCTTGCCCGTGTGCGGCCGACACGGCGTGCGGCTCACCCATGCCGAGCTCATGAAACTCACCCAGCGCGGGCGAATCGGCCATGCCCTCGGCCTTGTTCACCGCCAGCACGACCCGCTTGTTGGCCTGGCGCAGGTAACGCGCGATGTCGTGGTCCTGCGCCGACAACCCGGCGCGGACGTCGACCACGAACACCACCGCGTCGGACTCGGCCACGGCCTGCTGGGTCTGCTTGGCCATCTCGCGCACGATGCCGGTGGTGCTGTCGGGTTCGAACCCGCCGGTGTCGATGACGATGAATTCGCGCCCGTCGGACCTTGCGTCGCCATAGTGGCGGTCGCGGGTCAGCCCGGCAAAGTCGGCCACGATCGCATCGCGGCTCTTGGTGAGCCTGTTGAACAGCGTCGACTTGCCGACGTTGGGCCGGCCGACGATGGCGATCACGGGTTTCATGGTCCCGTATGCCCGACAGGCCGCGCGCGCACCGCCCCGAAGAATTCACTCGGTGACGGTACCCGCCGATTCATTCGGGTCGGAACGCGAACAGTCCGCCGCTGCGGGTGACCACCAGGATCGTCGTGCCCGCCGCCGTGGGCCTGCCGACCACTTGCGAACCGTCGGTGGGCAATCGCAGCAAGGCCTGGCCGCTGTCGCGAGCCAGGAAATGCACCTGTCCCTCGCTGTCGCCGAACACCACCGTCGGCCCGACAACCAGAGGCCCGCTCAGCCCGCGGTACAGGTACTTTTCGTTGGTCCACGCGATGTCGCCGGTGCCGGACTTCCAGGCCGTGATGCGGTCGCTGGCATCCGCGCCGAACAGCAGCTCCGCGTCGCCGCCGATGGCTTGCACGCCGCCGACGTTGCGGCTCCAGCGCAACCTCGGCGTGGCCTCGAGCTCCGCGCAACCCACCGCCGACTGGAACGCACGGGCGCACAGACTGTCGCCCAGCCGGACCGCGGGCCCGACCAGGTCGGCCAGGCGCTCGACTTCGTTGGTGCCGCGCGGGTTGGCCAGCGGCACCTCCCAGCGCACCGTGCCGCGCAACGGATCCACGCCGGTGAGCAGCGCGCCCTGGCCCACCAGCAAAGTGTCGCGATGGGCCGTCAGCACGCCCGGCTGCGACAGCGTCAGCGCGTCGCCGGGCCGCTGCAGCAGCCACAAGGCACGCCCGTCGAGCGCGTCGAAAGCCTGTACCGCGCGGTCGACGCCCATCACGAACACACGCTCCCCCGCCACCAGCGGCGGCGTCGTGGTCAGCGAATTCAGTCGTTTGCGCCAGCGTTCGGTGCCGCGCTCCAGCACCACGAGCTCGTTGCCGCGCGTCACCACCGCGGCGAACCGGCCGTCGCTGCCGACGCCCGCCGACAGCCGCGCACCGGCGCTGCCGCGCCACTGTTCGCGACCATCGATCGCCGTGAAGGCGGCCACGGTGCCCTCGCTGCCGGCGACGACGAAGGTGCCGTCGCGCACGGTCACGCCGAGCGGGAACTGCACCGCATCGAGCCGGGCGCTCCAGACCAGGCGACCGGCGATCTTCGGTTCCAGCGGCTCCAGCGCGGTCGGTTTCGGCTTCTCGCTGGCGCAGGCGGCCAGCATCAAGGCCAGGCACCAGCCCAGGGCCTGTCGCCCCATCACCGGCTGCCTGCGGGCGCCGACGCGGCGACCGCCTTGGCCGGTGCCGCACCGAGCGCGGTGAGCTTGGCATCGACCAGGCGCCGGTACTCCAGCTTCTCGTCCATGGCCTTCCAGGCCGACTGGTAAGCCGCCTTGGCCTCGTCCTTCTTGCCCTGCGCCAGCAGCACGTCGCCGCGCCGGTCGGCCGCCAACGCCGAGAACGGCCCGGATTCGACGGCGTCGAGCTGTTTCAGCGCCTCATCGTATTGCTTGCCATCGAGCAACACGCCCGCCAGGCGCAGTCGCGCCATCGTGCGGTATTCGCCCTCGACCGCATGCTCGATCACCCAGGTCAGCGCGGCACGCGCTTCGTCGACCTTGCCCTTCTCGTATTGCACCTTGGCGGCCAGCATGCCGCCCTGCTGCGCGAACGCGGTGCCGGCGTAGCGGTCCTTCAGATCGGCAAACACGCGTGCGGTCTTTTCGGCATCCCCGGCCTGCGCCGCGCGGTCGAGTTCGTCGAACATCGCGCCGGCCTTCTGCGCCTGATCGCGCTGCCACCACTGCCAACCGTTGAGGCCGGCGTAGACCGCCAGCGCAGCCACCAGCGCCCAGGTGATCAGGTTGCCGTACTGCTTCCAGAACGCCTTCAGCGCGTCGACTTGCTCCTGCTCTTGCAGGTCCAGATGTGTGGCCATGGGGTGGGTGGATCGAGTGTGAAAGCGCGAAGCGCGGATTATGCGTTGCGCAACTCGTGCGCCCAGTCGGCCGGGCTCGCCAGCGGTCGCAGCACCTGCTGGCCGGTGGCGTCGCGCAGAGGTTTCACGCCCACCATGCCCTGCGCGGCCTCGGCAGCGCCGAATACCAGCGCGAAGCGAGCGCCGCTGCCGTCGGCCCGGCGAAACTGCGACTTCATGCTGCCAGGACCGTCCTTGCCGGCGGCGTGCAGCACGACGCACAGCCCCAGCGCGCGCAAGGCCTCGGCCACCGCGGTGGCACCGGCCATGGCTGCGGCATCGGGCACGATGGCGTAGGCGTCGGGTGCGACCGCGGGCACCGCGACGGCGGCCTCCTGCAGCGCGTCGAGCACCCGCTCAACGCCCATGCCCCAGCCGACCGCCGGGGCGGGCTTGCCACCGATCATCTCGATCAGGCCGTCGTAGCGCCCGCCGCCGCACAAGGTGCCCTGCGCGCCCAGCCGCTCGCTGATCCACTCGAACACGGTCAGGTTGTAGTAGTCCAGGCCGCGCACCAGGCGCGGGTTGATGCGGTACGGCTGCCCCACGGCGTCCAGCGCGGCGCGCACGCGGGCCAGGTGATCCAGCGACGCGTCGCCGAGGAAGTCCATCAAATTCGGCGCTGTCTCGATGATCGGCTGCATGGCCGCATGCTTGCTGTCGAGGATGCGCAGCGGGTTGGTGTGCAGCCGGCGCCTGGCGTCGGCGTCGAGCCGGTCGGCATGGGCCTCGAAGTGCGCAATCAGCGCCGCACGATGCGCCTGGCGCTCGTGCTGCTGGCCCAGGCTGTTGAGTTCGAGCCGCACGTCGGTGAGCCCGAGATCGCGCCACAGGCTGCGCGCCATCAGGATGACCTCGGCGTCCACGTCCGGGCCGGGATAGCCGAGGGCCTCGACCCCGACCTGGTGGAACTGCCGATAACGGCCGCGCTGCGGCTTCTCGTGGCGGAACATCGGCCCGATGTAGAACAGCCGCTTGCCGCCCTCGTAGAGCAGCGAATGCTCGATCGCCGCCCGCACCACGCCCGCGGTGGCCTCGGGCCGCAGCGTGAGCGCGTCGCCGTTCATCGAGTCGACGAAGGAGTACATCTCCTTCTCGACGATGTCGGTCACCTCGCCCAGGCCACGAACGAACAGCGCGGTGGGCTCGACGATCGGCGTGCGCACGTTCAGGTAGCCGTAACGCCGCATCAGTGCGCGCACGGTGTCCTCGAACCATTCCCAGCGCGCCGAATCGGGCGGCAGGATGTCGTTCATGCCTTTCACGGCTTGCAGCGGTTCAGCCATACGAGCGGATCGGTGGGTTCGGTTCGAATCGATTCCGGCGCGACGGCGCGCAATCAGCGGCCAATGCGTCAGCCGACGGCGGCGTAGCGTCGGTGGATGTAGTCTTCGACGACCTTCTGGAAATCCTGTGCAATCGCATCGCCGCGCAAGGTCATCGCCTTCTCGCCGTCGATGAACACCGGTGCCGCCGGCGCCTCGCCGGTGCCCGGCAGGCTGATGCCGATGTCGGCGTGCTTGCTCTCGCCGGGACCGTTGACGATGCAACCCATCACCGCCACCTTCAATGCCTCGACGCCCGGATAGCGGCTCTTCCACTGCGGCATCTGCGTGCGCAGGAAGCCGTCGATCTGCTGCGCCAGCTCCTGGAATGTCGTGCTGGTGGTGCGGCCGCAACCCGGACAGGCCGTCACGCTCGGGTTGAACGCGCGCAGGCCGAGCGACTGCAACACCTCGAGCGCGATCAGCACCTCCTGCGTGCGCGCCTCGCCAGGCTGCGGCGTCAACGACACGCGAATCGTGTCGCCGATGCCCTCCTGCAGCAGCAGCGCGAGCGCGGCGGTCGAGGCCACCGTACCCTTGGTGCCCATGCCGGCCTCGGTGAGGCCCAGGTGCAGCGGGTAGTCGCAGCGCGCGGCCAGCGCGCGATAGACGCTGACCAGATCCTGCACTCCGCTGACCTTGCAGCTGAGAATGATCTGGTTCGGATCCATGCCCAGCTCGGCGGCCTGCCGAGCCGATTGCAGCGCCGATTGCACGAGCGCCTGATACATCACGGGCTTCGCGTCCCAGGGCTCGGCGCGCCGGGCGTTCTCGTCCATCAACTCGGCCAGCAGCTCCTGGTCGAGGCTGCCCCAGTTGACGCCGATGCGCACCGGCTTGTCGTGGCGGCACGCGGCCTCGATCATCTGCGCGAACTGCCGGTCGTGCTTCGCGCCCTTGCCCACGTTGCCCGGATTGATGCGGTATTTCGACAGGCTCGCGGCGCAGTCGGGAAAGTCGGTCAGCAAGCGGTGGCCGTTGAAGTGGAAGTCGCCGATCAAAGGCACGTCGATGCCCATGCGGTCGAGCTGCTCGCGAATCGCCGGCACGGCCTGTGCGGCCTCTGGCGTGTTGACGGTGATGCGCACCAGCTCGGAGCCCGCGATCGCCAGCTCTTTCACCTGGATCGCCGTACCGATGACATCCACCGTATCGGTGTTGGTCATCGACTGCACCCGCACCGGCGCATCACCGCCGATCGTGACCACGCGCTGGCCCCAGACGACGCGCGCCTGGCGCGAGCGCCGTGGTGCGGGCGCTGCGGTGGCGATGGCGATGTCGGCCTGACTCATGACAGGCCCCGAGCGCTGGCGACGTGGCGCGGGCTCATCGCAACTCCATGCGCACGACATTGTCGCGTCCGGCCGGCGCGAGCGTCACGCGCTTGCCGCGCAACAACACCTCGGTGGCCGGGCCGTTGCCGATCACCAGCCGAAGCGGCACCGCGCCGTCGAGGCCGACCGATTCGCCCGGCTGCAGCGTGCGCGACAGCAATACCGCGCCCTTGGCATCGCTGACCTCGACCCAGGACGGCTCGGTGGCGCGCACCACCGCCATGCCGGCCGGCATGGCCTGCGCCGCGTCCGACGCCGCAGCGGGGGGCGCCGAATGCACGGTCTCCGTCACCACGACAGGGCCGCTGCCCGCCGACTCTGACACGGCCGCGATGGGCTGGACCTCCGGCCGCGGCAATGCCTTGGGGCTTTCACGGGTCGCCATCGATGGTGCCGCCTTGGCCTGCGGCGGCGTGGCCGTGCCGCCCGAGGCGGTCATCAGGCTCGCCGGCAGCCATTGGCCGCGACTGGGCCACAACACGAAACCGGCGGCCGCCGTCAGCAGCACCAGCACGACCCAGAATACCGGTTGGTGCCAGATCTGGCTCTCGACCGGCTCGGAGCGGCCCGGCCGCTCGCGAAACGGCGCCTTCAGGCCCTTGTCGACCTTTTCGAGCATGCCTGCGCCGGCGCTGGGCAGCAGCTCCAGGATCGGCTTGGCGTCGATCTTCAGCACGCGGCACACGCTCTGCGCCAACGCGCGCACGAACGTGGTATCGGTCAGTTCGTCGTAGCGTCCGTTCTCGAGCGCGTCGAGCTTGTTTGGCGGCACCTTGATCGCCGCGGCCAGCGCCGCGATGTGCAGCCCCTGGCGTTCGCGCGCGGCCCGCAGCAGCGAACCGGCGCTGCGCGCCTCGGGCGACGGTGTGTCTTGCGGGCTTTCACTCATCGAAACGGCCCCGCTCGTAGGCCAGCGCCTCGGACGACTGCGGAAAGCGATTGCGCAGCTGCTGGCCGAAATCGCGCACGGCCGATGTGTTGCCAAGCTTGCGCTCGATGCGCGCGGCCAACCACAGCGTCTGCGCGCTCGACAGATCGGTGATCGAATTGACGCGCCGGATGTAGAACCGCGCGCGCTCGAACTCGCCCCGCCGGTACAGCACATCCGACAGGTTCACCGCCGTCGCCGGGTTGGTCGGGTCGAGCTCGTAGCTGCGTGACAGGCTGCGTTCGGCCTCGGCCAGCGCGCCGGCGCGACCCTGGCACACGCCCAGCGCCATGTGGCTGCGCGCCAGCGCCGCGTATTGCGGTTGCGCGACGGCTTGCTGGAACATCGCGATCGCCTCCGGATAACGCTGGCGCTGGCACATGAACCATGCGTAGTTGTGCATCGCGTCGGCGTCGCGCGGATTGACCTGCAGCGCGCGGCGGAAGCTCTCCTCCGCCAGCCGCTCGTCGCCAAGCGCCGAGTAGATCAGGCCACGCAGGTTGAGTGCCTCGCCGAGATCGGGCTTCATGGTCAGCGCCTGCTTGACCTCGTCGAGTGCTGTCTCGAACTGGCCGCGGCTGTAGTAGCCGCCTGCGAGCTCCAGCCGTACGCGGGCACGGCGGTCGGCGTCGGGCTGGTCGGACGTGGTGACGCGGTCGCGCGGCAGGACATCGGGCGCGGTGGCACATCCGAACAGCGCGGCCAGTGCCAGCAGGCAGGCACCGGCGGTCTGGGCAAGCGAGGCAGTCACGAGCGGCGCTCCAGTCAGTGGCGCACGCCGGCGTCTGCCGGGTGCAGCCGGATCGCCGGCCGCGACAGACGCTCGCCGGCGCGGGTGCGGTCCTGCACCTCGCCGGCCAGCTGGCCACAGGCCGCCGCGATGTCGTCGCCGCGCGTCCTGCGAATCGTGGTCACCAGACCGGCGTCCTGCAGCACGGAGGCAAACGCCAGCACGCGCTCGCGCGGCGAGCGCATCAGGCCGGACTGCGGGAACGGATTGAACGGGATCAGGTTGAATTTGCAGGCCACGCGCGAATGCACCAGCCGGACCAGCGCGCGCGCTTGCTCGGGCGAGTCGTTCACGCCGTCGAGCATGCAGTACTCGAAGGTGATGAAGTCGCGCGGCGCGGCGTCGAGGTAACGCCCACAGGCGTCGAGCAGCTCGGCGATCGGGTACTTGCGGTTGATCGGGACCAGCTGGTCACGCAGCGCGTCGTCGCCGGCGTGCAGCGAGACCGCCAGCGCCACCGGGCAATCCTCGCGCAGCCGGTCGATCATCGGCACCACACCCGAGGTGGACACCGTGACGCGCCGGCGCGACAGCCCGTAGCCATGGTCGTCGAGCATCGTGCGCAGCGCGGGCACCAACGCCGTGTAGTTCTGCAGCGGCTCGCCCATGCCCATCATCACCACGTTGTCGATCGCGCGCTCGCCCTCGGCCAGGCCCAGCCGGCGGCGCAGCGTGTGCTCGGCAAACCAGAGCTGGCCGAGGATCTCGCCGGTGCCGAGGTTGCGGCTGAAGCCCTGGTGGCCGGTGGAACAGAAGCGACAGCCCACCGCGCAGCCGGCTTGTGACGACACGCACAACGTGCCGCGCTCGGCCTCGGGAATGTAGACCGATTCGACGGCATTGCCGCCGCCCACGTCAAACAGCCACTTCGTGGTGCCGTCGACCGAGGCCTGTTCGTTCAGCAACGCCGGCGCAGCCACCACGGCCTGCGTGGCGAGTTGGTCGCGCAGCGACTTGGCCAGATCGGTCATCTGGCCGAATTCGGCCGCGCCGCGCTGGTGGATCCAGCGGAATAGCTGAACCGCGCGAAACCGCTTCTCGCCCAACCGCTCGCAGGTGGCGCTCAGGGCGTCGAGGTCGAGATCGAGCAGGTTGATCACACCGATGCGGCGCGGCGCGCTAGCGGCCGTAGATCGCCATACCCGGGAAGAAGAACGCCACCTCGGCGGCGGCCGTGTCCGGGCCGTCCGAGCCGTGCACCGCATTGGCGTCGATGCTTGTCGCGAAGTCGGCCCGGATCGTGCCCTTGTCGGCCTTCTTCGGGTCGGTGGCGCCCATCAGTTCGCGGTTCTTCGCGATCGCGTTTTCGCCCTGCAACACCTGGATCATCACCGGGCCGGAGGTCATGAACTCCACCAGATCCCTGAAGAAAGGCCGCGCCTTGTGCACCGCATAGAACGCTTCGGCTTCCTGGCGCGACAGGTGCGCCATGCGCGCGGCGACGACCTTCAGGCCGGCGGACTCGAAACGGGCATAGATCTGACCGATCACGTTCTTCGCCACGGCGTCGGGCTTGATGATCGAGAGCGTGCGCTCGGTGGCCATTCGAATTCTCCTGATGACTCTGGGGCTGACGACAAACCAGTGATTTTAGCCGGCGGCGACGACACCACCGTGACCGCCCTAGCGGCGCCGCCGCCCGCCGCGGCCACCTCCGCCACCGCCACCGCCTCCGCCCGCCATCTTCTTATGAAAAGCGTCGGCACCGATGTAGCCGACCGAGGTCTGCATCGGATCGGGTTGTTTGGGGTTGGCATCGCCGCCGCCCTTGCGACCGCCCTGACCGCGCGGCTTCTGCACGAACCGCTTGTCGTAGGTCTGCTCCAGCGGATTGGGAATCGGCCCGTCCTCGGAGATCTCGCGCCGGGGCTGACGGGCTTCGCGAATCGCACGGCGATCGAAAGTCTGCTGCAGCGGATTCGGAATCGACGCGTATTCGTTGTGCTCGACATCCTGGCTGGGCGCGCGGCCCTCGGGCGCCCGTGGCTCGGCCGCACGCTGCTCGGCCGCACGCTGCTCGGGCGCACGCTGCTCGGGCGGGCGATCACCGTCACGGGGCCCTCGCCCACGCCGACCACGGCGCCGGTTGCCCTTGCCGTTGGGCTGCGAATCGCGCGGCCCCGGCGCCGGCTGATGCGGCCGCGTGCCCAGCAGGCTTTGCAGCGCACCCACGTCTCGTGCGCCCAGGTCGACCCAGACGCCGCGCTTCAAGCCGCGCGGCAGCACGACGCAGCCGTAGCGGATGCGAATCAGGCGATTGACGGTCAATCCCACCGCGGCGAACAGGTTGCGCACCTCACGGTTTCGCCCCTCGGTGATGACGACGCGGTACCAACGGTTCACGCCTTCGCCGCCGCCTTCGTCGATCGAGCGAAACGCAGCGCGTTGGCCGTCGATGTCCACGCCCTCGAGCAGGCGCGCCTTCGATTCGTCGTCCAGGGTGCCCAGCACCCGCACCGCATATTCGCGCTCGACGCCGAAGCGCGGGTGCATCAGCTGGTTGGCCAGGTCACCCGAGTTCGTGAACAGCAGCAGACCTTCGGTGTTGATGTCGAGCCGGCCGACTGATTGCCACTTGCCCTGGCTCAGGCGCGGCAACCGGCGAAACACCGTGGGTCGGTTCTGCGGGTCGCCATGGGTCACCACCTCGCCGGCCGGCTTGTGGTAGGCCAGCACGCGAGCGGCCGGCGGCGTGATGCGCAGGCGCACTGCCTTGCCGTCCACGCGCACCTGATCGCCGACGGCGATGCGCTGGCCGACATGGGCTGCCTCGCCATTGACGGTGATGCGGCCATCGACGATCAGCTGTTCCATGTCGCGGCGCGAGCCGACGCCGGCTTGCGCGAGCACCTTGTGCAGCTTCGGCGCGTCCGGGTCCGCGGCCAGAATGCGACGTTCGGCCGTGGCTTCGGGCGCCTGTTCTTCGATCGGCTCGCTGTCGTACTGGCCCGACACCACGTCGGCGAAACGGTCGCCGGCGTCCACCGGCTCGAGCGGCTGCGGCTCGGGCACCGCGTCGAGCGGCTCCAATGGCACGATCGGCTCGCCGTCCTCGCCCACCAGCACGGCTGCTTCGATCGCGATGCCGGCTGCCGGCTCGGCGCCCGGTTCGCCAGGCCCGCGCTTGCCGCGGCGCCGGTTGCGATTCCGCCTGCGGCCTGCGCTGTCGCCACCTTCGGTTTGTTCGCCGGCGGCATCGGGCTCGCGCCCGGCAGCGTCGCCTTCGACCGTCGCGGCAGGCGTGGCCGCGCGTGGCGGGTCGCCCTCCGGCCGTGGATCTGACGCCGGCGCCGCCGGGCCGGGAACAGGCGGTTCGCGATTCTGGTCGTTCATGCTGATGCGCAGGGGGTTGCCGATGTCGAGGGGTCGATGGGACGGTGGGATGGTTCGGGCCGGGCGTCGGCCGCCGATGCCTCGGCGCTGTCCGCGCCGGCGTCGAGTTCGAGCGACGCCTGGGCCTCGGTCAGGTTGGCCAGCAGATCCTCGGTCGGATCAGCGGGGCTGCCCGCAGCCGACAACGGCGGCAGCTGGTCCAGGCGTTCCAGGCCGAGGTCGTCGAGGAAATGCCGGGTCGTGCCGTACAACGCCGGACGCCCAGGGCCCTCGCGGTGGCCGATGCTCTCGATCCAGCCGCGGTCTTCCAGCTGCTTGACGATCTGGCTGCTGACCGTGACACCGCGGATGTCCTCGATATCGCCGCGGGTGACCGGTTGGCGATAGGCAATGATCGCCAGCGTTTCCATCGCCGCACGCGAGTAGCGCGGCGGCTTTTCCGGATGCAGGCGCTCCAGGTACTGACGCAGCTCGGGTCGGCTCTGATAACGCCAACCCGAGGCCATGGTCACCAGCTCGATGCCACGGCCTTCGCATTCACGCGACAAGTCGTCGAGCAGGCCAGCGATGGTGTCCGGCCCGACTTGCTCGTCGAACAACGCCCGCAGTTCGCGCATGGCAAGCGGCTGCTGCGCACACAACAACGCGGCTTCGAGCACGCGCTTGGCCTCGGCTGTATTCATGGATCCTGTGTCAGATGAACCGTCGCGGTTCGGCGCCGGATCGGCATCCCATTCGGCTTGGGCGTTGGCCACGCGACATCGCGCGGCGGATGGCTGGGCACTGGTGTCATGAGCCGGTGGCCTCGCCCACTTGGGGCGAGTACGAGGCAGCGGGCGTTCTCGCCTGCCGGAACCTGCCTCGATGCCTCGAGGGCCTTCGAGCCTTCCGTCGCAGCCTTGTGCCGGATCTTGGTGGTGATTGTAGCCTGCCCCGACCCGTTGCGTCACCCTGGCAACGCACGGGCCCATGCCGACGCGAGATCCGGTGGGAGCGCACGTTCGAATGCGAGCGGCACCCCGCGGGTGGGGTGTCGGAAGGCAAGCTGCGCCGCGTGCAGGCCCTGGCGCGCCAGGCCCCAGCCCGGCTTGCCGCCGTACAGCAGGTCGCCGACCAGAGGATGCCCGCGTGCCGCCAGATGGACGCGGATCTGGTGGGTGCGGCCGGTGTGCAGGGTGCATCGCAGTCCGCACACCTGGTCGCCTCGTGCCAGGCACTGCACGTCGGTTCGCGCCGGCTTGCCGCCGGCGACCACCGCCATGCGCACGCGCGATGCCGGATCGCGCCCGATCGGGGCTTCGATGGTCAGCGTCGTCCACGCCGGCGCACCGTGGGCCAGAGCCAGGTAGACGCGCCGTACCTCGCGCGCGGCAATCGAGCGCACCAGCGCGGTCATTGCGGTCAGCGTCTTGGCCACCACCATCAGGCCCGAGGTGTCCTTGTCGAGCCGGTGCACGATGCCCGCGCGCGGCAGCGCGGCAGCGCCGGGATGATGTGCGAGCAGGCCATTGAGCAGCGTGCCCGACCAGTTGCCTGCCGCCGGGTGCACCACCAGCCCGGCCGGCTTGTCGAGCACGAGCAGATCGTCGTCCTCGAAGACGAGCGTCAGGTCCATGTGCTGCGGCCGGAACGCCAGCGTCTGCGCGGTCGGCACCAACGTGACCCGCAGCAACTGCCCCACCTTCAGCCTGCGCGATGCCGCCGTCGCCGCCACGCCATCGAGCGAGACATGCCCGCGCCCGATCAGGTCCTGCAGGTGGCTGCGCGAGAACTCCGGCGCCATGCGCACCAGCACCTTGTCGAGGCGTTCGGCGTGCGCCGGTGCATCGATGACCAGTTCGCGCGACTCGGCCTCCTGCGCGGTCGGCTCGGCGTCGGGCTCGTCGTCGCGCTCGGTGGCTGGCGGATCCTCGATCGGGCCTCCCATTAGAATCGCCGCCGGCCCACGATGATGCAGATCGCTCGCACTGATTCCTCGATGAACTCCATCTTGCCGACCGCACGCCGCGTCGGTCTGGCGGCGGCGCTGCTGGCCGCGATGCTGGCGGGTTGTGGATCGTCGCCGAAAGACGACGACAAGGGTAGCCCTGAAAAATTGTACGCAGAGGCGCGCGAGGACATGGCCGCCGGCAGCTACGACCGTGCGATCAAGACACTCGAACGCGTCGAGGGGCGCGCCGCCGGCACGTTGCTCGCCCAGCAGGCCTCGCTGGAACTGGCCTATGCCTACTGGAAGACGGGCGAGCGCGCGCAGGCGCTGACCACGATCGACCGTTTCATCAAGAATCACCCGTCGAGCCCGGCGCTTGACTACGCGCTGTACCTCAAGGGGCTGGTGAATTTCAACGACAACCTGGGCATCCTGAGTTCGATCGCGCGGCAGGACCTGTCCGAGCGCGACCAGCAGGCTTCGCGCGATGCCTACCAGGCCTTCAAGCAACTGATCGATCAGTTCCCGGCGTCGCGCTACAGCCCCGACGCGCGCCTGCGCATGGACTACATCGTCAACGCGCTGGCCGAGTACGAATTGCACGTGGCGCGGTACTACTACCGCCGCGGCGCCTACGTGGCGGCGGCCAATCGCGCGCAGCAGGCGCTGCGCGATTACGAGCGCTCACCATCCACCGAAGAGGCGCTGTACATCATGGCGCAGAGCTACGATCGCCTCGGCCTGAACGAGCTGCGCGACGATGCCGACCGCGTGCTCAAGCGCAACTTCCCGGACAGCGGGTTCCTGCGCGACGGCATCCGCCGGCGCGACGATCCGTGGTGGAAGTTCTGGTGAACGCCCTGTCATTGGTGGTGTAGCGCCAGTTCGTCCAGCCAGGCCAGCGCCTCGATCTCGCTGTCGAACGCCGTCATCGCCGGCAGCGCACGGCGCAATCGCTTGCCATACCCCATCGTGCGCATGCGCACGTCGCACACCACCAGCAGCCCGCGGTCGTCCTCGTGCCGGATCAGACGGCCCGCCCCCTGCTTGAGCGACACCGCCGCCTCGGCGACGAAATAGTCGTTGAACGGGTCGCGCCCTCGGGCCTGCAGGCGACGTGCGCGGGCCTGCACCAGGGGATCGTTGGGCGGCGGAAACGGCAGTTTGTCGATCAACACGCACTGCAGCGCATCACCGGGCACGTCGATGCCTTCCCAGAAGCTCTGCGAGCCGACGAGCACGCTGCCGGGCCCGGCCAGAAAGCGCTGCAGCAGCGCACGCCGCGGCTGGCTGCCCTGCACCAGCACCTCGAGCGGACGGCCGAGCGCGTCGGCGTGTTCGCGCACGGCCTGCGCGATCGGTGCCAGCGCGCGCAACGTGGTCGTGAGCACGAAGGTGCGTCCGTTCAAACGTGACGCCAGACGCGCGGCCAGCGCGCCGACCGCCTGCGCATGGCCGGCCTCGTTGGGCCGCGGCAGCCCCAGTGGCACCCAGAGCCTCCCGTGGCCGGCGTAGTCGAACGGACTGTCGACGCGCAGCTTGTCGGCCTCTTCGAGCGCAGCGGCCTCGCAAAACCAGCTCAGGGCGTCGTCGTCGCCCAGCGTGGCCGAGGTGAAGACCCAGCTGCGCGCAGCGCCGGCTCGCTGCGCGGTCAGCAGATCGCGGATGTCCAGCGGCGAATCGATCAGGCGCACCTCGCGCGGACCGAGATCGATCCAGCGCACGCGCTCATCGTCGGCGGCCCGGGCGAATCCACGCGCCAGCGAGGCCAGCGCCTGCGCACGCTCGCACAGCCGCGCGAAGTCGGGCGCCGCCGGCTGCAGATCGTCGAGCGCGTCGGCGACAGCGCCGAAGCGCTGCGCCAGGTGCTGCAGCGCCGCGTCGAAGTCGGGCCGACCGGCGCGCTCGTCCCAGCGCAGCTTGACGACACCGTGCAGGTCGCGCAACGGCCCGGCACTGACCAGCCGCAACTCGCGAGCGGCCGTCTCGCATCCACCGGCGAGCTCCGGCCAGGGCCTCATGCCGCGCGCCTGGCTCATGCCCACACCCAGCAGGTCGCGGGCGAAGTCGATCAGCTGGCCACTGCCCAGTTGCAGGCCGAGAAACTGCACGCCGGTTTCGACCAGCTGGTGTGCCTCGTCGAATATGGCCGCATCCACGGTCGGCAACAGCTCGGCGATGCCGCTCTCGCGCAACGCGAGGTCGGCAAAGAACAGGTGGTGATTCACGACCACAAGGTCGGCCGCCACCGCGTCGCGCCGCGCCTTCATCACGTGGCAGGCACGATGTTCGGGGCAATCGGTGCCCAGGCAGTTGTCGCGCGTCGAGGTGACCAGCGGAATAACCGGCGAGCGATCGTCCAGGCCATCGATCTCGGCCAGGTCGCCGGTCTGGGTCGACGCCGCCCATTGCTCGATGCGGGCCAGCATGCGCAGCGCAAACCGGTCGGGCAGCGTGGCCGTCTCGCGCGCCTGGTGCAGCCGGTGCAGGCACAGGTAGCTCGAACGGCCCTTCAGCAGCGCCAGCCGGGTGGGCATCTGCAGCGCGTCGCGCAGGCGCGGCAGGTCACGCAGGAACAGTTGATCCTGCAGGCTCTTGGTGGCGGTGCTGATCAGCGCGCGACGTTGCGACAGCAGCAGCGGCACTAGGTAGGCGAAGGTCTTGCCGACTCCGGTGCCCGCCTCGGCGACCAGGGTGCGCTGCTGGTCCAGCGCCAGCGCGACCGCCCGCGCCAGCGCCTGCTGTGCCGCGCGCTCGACGAAGGCCGGTTCGCGCGCGGCGATCGGACCGTCCGGCCCGAGCGCCTGCGCGGTGGCCTGCACCAGCGCGTCGCTGGCCGTCGCGGCCGGGGTGTGCGTCACGCCGGCTCGGGAGGATCGAGTTCGGCCTCCAGGCGCACGATCTGGTCGCGCAGCGCCAGTCGCCGCTTCTTCAGGCGCCGCAAGACCAGTTCGTCGATCGGTGACTGCACGGCCGTGCAGTCGATCAGGCTGTCCAGATCGGCGTGCTCCATGCGCAACTCGATCAACCAGCGCTGCGGTGAGTGCAGGTTGTCATCCATGGTTGCACCGGTTCGTCGCGGAAGGCACGCCGGCCCGGGGGCCGGAATCGGCTCCTGTCGCGACGTACAGCGCACATTGCACTCCCAGGTTCATGCAACCGCAGTTTATAGTCGTCCGCATGTCCACCGCCCCCAAGGGCTACCGCCTCAGCGCCGCCACCGGCATCCACCGAGGCGATCGCGCCTACCAGCAGGATCAGGTCGAGATCATGGCGCACGTGCGCGTGCCGGGTTGCGCGTTCGCCGTGCTGGCCGACGGCATGGGCGGCAAGAGCGGCGGCCGCAAGGCGGCCGACCAGGTGATTCTCACCGCCAAGCAGCTGTTCGAGCGTTATTCGCCCTCGAAGGAGGACGCGGGCGAGATGCTGACACAGGTGCTGATGGAGTCTCACCTGATGATCAAGCTGACCGCCATCACCGCCGAGGAAGAACCGCACAGCACGATCGCCGGCTTCGTCATCGGCCCGACGCGCGAATGCGACTACGTGCACGCTGGCGACTCGCGCGTGTATCACTTCCGGGGCCCCGAACTGGTCACCCGCACGCTGGACCACTCCTACGTGCAGCGCCTGATCAGCGAAGGCAAGATCACCGAAGAGCAGGCCAACAACCACCCTCAGGGCAACCTGCTGACCGGTTGCCTGGGCACGCAGAACGATCCGCCGCTGTCCACCGCCCACATCGAGCGGCTGGAGGTCGGCGACAGCATGCTGGCCTGCAGCGACGGGCTGTGGCACTACTTCACGCCCAAGGAACTGGGCGCGATCGTGCACGCGCTGCCGCCGCGCGAAGCCAGCGAAATGCTGGTGAGCAAGGCGCGCCAGCGGGCGCGTGGCGGCGGCGACAACCTGTCGCTGGCGCTGATCCGCATCGACCCGCTCACCTGAGCGCGCGCGAGGCCGCCGAGGCGGCCGGCAGTGCTGCGGCAGGAGCACGCTTGGCCGCCCGCTCGGCATTGCGCCGGCGCACCGCTTCGGCATGGTCCTGGGCCTCGGTTTGGCGGCGTTGCGCGGCGTCCTGTCGTTTCGCCGCCTTCGCGGCCGCTGCAGAGGCTCGAACGCCATCCGAGCGCGGCGGGCGCGGCGCCGCAGAGGCCGGCTGCGGCACCGGGCGCGCTGTCCGCAACGTCGTGGTCGGCGTCGACGCCGCCGGGCGCGCCGCTGCGAGTTGCTGTTTTTCCTCGATGCGCAGAACGCGCTCAGCCGCGCGCCGCTGGCGCACGGCCTGGTCCAGCGTGGCCTGCTCGGCGCCGAGCCGATCGAGCTCGCGGCGACGCTCGCGCTTGGCCTGGTCCAGGCAGGCGGTCTGGGCGAACACGCCCTCGCACGCGCGCACGGCGGCGCTGTGCCGCGACTGCACGGCGCTGCGTTGCGCCGCGATGCGGGCGCGCTGATCCGCTTCGTCGTCGCCTGCGGCCGCGCCGGCGGCCATCAGCCCCACGACGATCATCAGCAGCGTGCCGGCAATGCGCATGGGGCCCATTGTCAGGTCAGCGCGGTGTCGACGCTGCGGCGCTCCGAATCCAGGTAATCGGATGACTGCATCTCCTGCAGTCGTGACACCGTGCGTACGAACTCGTGCGCCAGCGGGCCTTCGCAGTAGAGCGCCTCGGCGGACACCGCGGCCGACAGGATGAGTTTCACCCGGCGGTCATAGAGCACGTCGATCAGCAGTGTGAAGCGCCGGGCCTCGCTGGCCAGCCGCGGCGGCATCTGCGGCACGTCGGACAGCAACACGGTGTGGAACTGCTGCGCCAGCTCGAGGTAGTCGTTCTGCGACCGCGGTCCGCCGCACAGCGTCTTGAAGTCGAACCACACCACGCCGCCCGCGCGGCGGCGGCAGCGCAGCTCGCGCTGTTCGATGCGCAGCACCGGATCCTCGTCGCGCGCCTCGGCCAGTTGCTCGAACGCCTGCAACATGGCGGCATCGGCCTGCGGGCCCAGCGGGCGGTGGTAGGTGGTCACCGCCTGCAACGTGAGGCGCCGGTAGTCGGTGCCGGCGTCGACCGCGATGACCTCGAGCTTGTCCTTGAGCAGCTCGATCGCCGGCACGATGCGGTCGCGGTGCAGCCCGTTCGGGTACAGATGGTCCGGATGGAAATTCGAGGTCGTGACGATCGACACGCGGTTGGCAAACAGCGCCACCAGCAAGCGGTGCAGGATCATCGCATCGGTCACGTCGGAGACGTGAAACTCGTCGAAGCAGATCAGGCGGAAGCGCCGCGCGATGCGACGGCCGAGCTCGTCCAACGGATCGGCCGTGCCCTTCAGGTCCTGCAACTCGCGATGCACCTCGCGCATGAACTCGTGGAAGTGCAGCCGCGTCTTGCGCGTCAGTGGCACGGCCTGGAAGAAGCAGTCCATCAGGAAGCTCTTGCCGCGACCCACCCCGCCGTGCATGTACACGCCGCGCGGAATCGGCGGGCGCACCAACAGCTTGGTCACGGCGTTGCCGCGGCGCGCCTTGTAGTCGGCCCACTCGGTCTCACAGCGCTCCAGCGCGTCGATCGCCCGCTGCTGCGCCGCGTCGCCGTGGTAGCCGCGCTCGGCCAGCGTCTGCTCGTAGAGCTCGCGGACCGACATCAGTCAGCGCCGGGCCGTTCCCAAGCTGACTGGGTGCCCCCTCGGGGGGTCGCGAACGCAGTGAGCTGGGGGGCCGTCATTCGTCAGAAGTTCAAAGCCCGCTTGTCCACGGCCAGCGCA
>Ga0209261_10000099_pt1 | contig 22052 bp, 23 predicted proteins | sample DOMMetBare1Fresh_FD_187470 | JGI IMG/M metagenome (GOLD analysis project Ga0209261, IMG submission 187470) | Wetland sediment microbial communities from St. Louis River estuary, USA, under dissolved organic matter induced mercury methylation -... | ecosystem: Environmental > Aquatic >...
CAGGCGCAACGCAATACGGCCGCTGGGGCTTTGCGATCGACGGCACTTACGTTGCGGAATACAAGTACCAGCGCGAGAAAGGCGGCGAATTCTTCAGTGCCGCCGGCCGGTATTCGGACAATGCGCCGGTGTTCCGTTGGCAGCACGTCGCATCAGTCAACTGGGGTGCGGGTCCGTGGAGTGCGGTCCTGACCAACCGCTACAAGTCGGGGTACACCGACCAAGGCGGCGAAAACGACGTGGGAACGTATTCAGTCTTCGACGCGTCCGTGACCTGGACCGGTGTCAAGAACCTGACGATCACCGGCGGTGTTCTCAATCTGTTTGACGAAGATCCGCCGCTGTCTGTGCAAGCCACAACCTTCCAGCGTGGCTACGACCCGCGATTCACCGACCCGCGTGGCCGCACCTACATGCTGCGCGCTGCTTACAAGTTCTTCTAAGCGTTTCGATTTGGCTAGAAGCAAGCCCGCGGCCGCAAAACCGCGGGCTTTTTTTCCTCAGAAAGTCTGCGTTCGAAGATGCCCGCGACGGCTGTTCCGGTGTCGCGACTCAGGGCAGGCGCAACCAGAGGTGCGCGAGGTCCGCTGCACCATCCGTGCCGGTAACTGACTTGAAGGCCTGCGCCGCACGGCCCTTTTGGCCGGCCCGGGTCAACGCGATTCCCAGGTGAAGGTTGGCGTCGACCGGGTAGCGCAGCCCCCCTTTGGCGATGCCCTTCTGAATCAGATCGGTGCCTTTGTCGTACTGGCCGAGGCCGGTGTACGCAAGCCCGGTCCGCACCAGCAGGTTCCCATCCTTGGCGGCAAGGCCTTCGGCCTCCGCGGCTTTGAGTTCACTGGGCGCATTGGCCACACGCTGCGCCGCGAGTGCCTGCAGCCTCTTCTGCCGTTCAACCTCACCTGTCTTGCCAAGCAGACCGGAAGCGAATGCGTCGTCAATGACCTTCTTGGCCTCGGCGGCCTGGCCGGCCTGCAGCGCGAGCTGCGCCATCTCCATCACATCTTCGGCTTTGGTGAGGTTTCCCGTGGCGAGCCGCAATCGCATCAGGTCGAGCGAGTGGCGGTCAGAAAAGCCGCTCTTGCTGGTCAGTCGATTGATGTAGAGCGCGAAGTACTCTTTCTTCGGGTAGTAGGCGACGAGCTTTTCGATCGTTAACGTCTGCGCCTGGCCCTGCCCGGTCCGCATCTGGGCATCCGCCAGACGCAACAGATCGCCCTCGTCTGGCCGGCGTCCAGCCTGTTCGGCGGCATTCACGGCGGCCTGAGATTCGCGCGCCACGGCGTTGTAGTCGCCGCTCTGGGCATTCACATAGGCCAGCAACTGACTGAGTTGCGGGCTCGAAGCACCCGCCTGCTGGGCCTTGACTGCCCACTCGCGCGTCTTGCCCCAATCCTTGCTCTGGGAGTACGCAAAGGCGATCTGCTCGGCCGTCTGCGCCTGCTCGGCGCCACTCATCCGGCCGGACGCATAAGCCGCCTCAAAGGAGCGGATCGCCGTGGCCGCATCGCCGGCGCGCAGCGCGGCCGCACCGCGCATGCGGTCAAGCATCAACTGCTCGGCGGGCGTCTTGTTTGCAACATTCTCGGCGTCGCGCACCTTGGCCAGTGCTTCCTTGGCCTTGCCCGCCTTGAGGAGGTCTGCGGCCTGCTGCAACGGTTTGCCGACCTCCGGGCGCAGACCCTGCGCGTGGGCAAGATTGACGCAACCCGCGGCGACGAGCGCGGCGATCAATGCACGGACGGAGCGGTCGACGGGCTGGCGGAAACTCATCGCACGAACTGTTCGTTGCCTATTAATCCAAGTTTGGTCACGCCCAGTCGCTGTGCCGCCGCCATGACCGCCGCCACATCCTTGTACTCAGCGAGCTTGTTGGGCCGCAGATGGACCTCGGGCTGAGGTGCCGCACTCGCCGCCTGAGTCAGCTTCTCTTCGAGCGCTGTCTTGTTCGAAACCATCACTCCATCCCAGAAGATCGTGCCGTCGAAATCGACGTCGATGGTGATGACGACCGGTTTCTCCAGCGGCGGCGGCGGATTGCCGATCGGCATGTTCAGATTCACTGAATGAAGCTGGATCGGAATGGTGATGATCAGCATCACCAGCAGCACCAGCATCACGTCGATCAGCGGCGTGGTGTTGATGTCGATCATCACGTCCGGCTCGCCTGAACTGCCGCCGGCACCGATATTCATTGCCATGTCTTTCTCCCAGTGTCGTCGGCTCGTTCAGCTGCTGCGCGCGGGCGGTTCGGTGACAAAGCCGATCTTCAGGATGCCGGCGCGCTGGCACGCGAACACAACACGCCCGACGAATTCATAGCGCCCGGCCAGATCGCCGCGAATGTGCACTTCGGGTTGCGGCTGCAGCACGGCGATCTTCTTCAGCCGGCCGACCAGGTCATCGTTGTCTCGCACTTTCTGCATGCCCCAGTAAACATCGCCGTCCTTGGTAACCGCAATCTCGATGTTTTCGGGTTTCGTCTGCCGCGGCACGTTCGTTTCCTGCGGCAGTTGCAGCGCAATCGACTGCGTGACCACTGGAATCGTGATCAGGAAGATGATCAGCAGCACCAGCATCACGTCCACCAGCGGCGTCGTGTTGATGGCGGAGATCGCTTCGCCTTCTTCTTCGCCCGAACCGACGTTCATTGCCATGGCTGGGTTCCTCTCGGAGGGTCAGCGCGCGGGGCGCGCTTCGGCGCGACGACCCAGCAGCACGGCGTGCAGGTCGGAGCCGAACGCACGCACGGTTTCCATCGCAACCTTGTTGCGACGGACAAGCCAGTTGTAGCCAAGCACTGCCGGCACCGCGACCGCAAGGCCAATGGCCGTCATGATCAGCGCTTCACCGACCGGACCCGCGACCTTGTCGATCGAAGCCTGTCCGGCGATACCGATCGCAGTCAGCGCGTGATAAATCCCCCATACCGTTCCGAACAGACCCACGAACGGCGCCGTTGACCCGACCGTGGCGAGGAACGCCAGCCCATCCTGCATGCGGTTCTGCACTGTGTCGACGGCACGCTGCACCGACATCGTGACCCAGGTGTTCATATCGATGTTTTCCGTCAGCGTTCCTTCGTGATGTTGATTGGCTTCAAGGCCGGTCTCGGCGATATATCGATAGGCGCTGTTCGCTCGCAGCTTCTTCGTCCCCTCCTGCAGGGATGCGGCCTTCCAGAAAGTCTGCTGCATCGCGGTGCCTTCCCGCCCGAGCTTGAACTGTTCCCACAACTTCACAAACATGATGTACCAGCTTCCCATCGACATGATCACCAGGATGATCAACGTGCCCTTGGAAACGAAATCGCCCTGCTTCCACAGGGCTTCCAGGCCGTAGGGGTTGTCAATCGTTTCCTTGGTCACGGTTGGAGCAACTGGCGCGGCCTTGGCTGCGGGAGCTTCGGCCGCGGGGGCCGCGGCTGGTGTTGCCGCCGGCGGCGCTGACTTCGCTGCATCCTGCGCAAAGGCGGTCATCGGGGCGATGATGGCGGCGGCGGCAAGCATCAGCGCCAGTCCAACTGCTGTGCGTCGAATGAGAGCAAACATTTGCAGGTCTCCTTATGGGGAAGATTGAAACGATGGCGCGCCGAAGCGCGCCTGCGGCATGGCCTTTTGGGCCGCCTCGTTCTCTGTGGTTGATGTTCCTGGGTTACTTGATCTTGAAGCTGATGGGGGCCTGCGCCCGGACATCCTGCCCCTGACCCTGACAGGCCAGACGCGACACGACGTTCAGGGAAACGCGATTGAAGACCCGGTTGGTGGACGAGCGGATCACCGGGTCACGAACCTGCCCGTTCGCGGCCACCGTGAATTCGATCACGACCTCGCCTTCGATGTTGTCGAGCAGCGCTTCCCGCGGGTAGGTGATCGATCCCATGACCTCGCGGTAGTTTGCACAGACCACGGCCGCGCTGCGGACAGCCGGCGGCGGCGGTGCCGGCGCAGGCGGTGCTGGTTCGACTGGTTTCTGAATCACCACCGCCTGCGGCGCGGGCGGTGCTTCCTGCGTCACCGCGGTGATCGTCGGCGCAGCCTGGGGCGCCGCGATGTTGATCTCGGGCGGTGGGATGAACGGCGGCGGAGGTGCGGCGACCTTCGGTGGCGGTGGCAGGACTTCGGGCGGCGGTGGCTTCTTGACCACTTCCTCGATGACCTTCACCTCGATCGGACCCTTGACGACTTCGACCACCTTGCGTGCGAGGCCTGTCACCAGCGCATAGATGACGACGATGTGCAGCAGAATGACGCCGCCGATACCAATCAGATGCCGGGCCGGATTGCGCTGTTGGCGCGCAAAATCCATGTGGAGTTCTCCCGCTGATGCAATTGCGCAAAGGGCGCGATTCTAGTGGTTTATGCGCGGTTTTTCCGGCCTGCCCGTGCAATTCCCCGCTGACGCACTGCCCGCAGCCTAGCGAGTGTTTCTTGATCTGCGGCCAGATAAACGTCGAACAGTTGGCTAGTCCGCTGTCCGGGTCTCGGCTGTCTCTATCAATCTGTGCGGATGAGCGCGTGGAGTCGACGGCGCGCAGTGAGCAGGTGACCCGGAGCAGTTCGCTCGCGTCACCCGCATTTGCTTCGGGATTACCTCTCGCGACCGCGCTTGATGATGTCGTCCCAGACCGTCTGGTGCGACGGATGAACCGCGGTCTCGAAGTAGTTCTTCAGAGCGGCCAGTTCGAACGCGACCTCCATGGGGAACCCCTGGCGGTCGCCGCGCCGATCGAGCAACAGTTCGTCAAAGAAACTGCTGCAATCCGCGGGCTTCGCCCAGAGCGAGACGAACTTGTTCACGATCCGTGGAAACCGGCCGCATGTTTTCATCGGTCGCACGGCCTCGGGCAGTTCGTTCAGCCACAACACGGCTTCGGCGCTCAGCGCTGCCGCAGCTTCCTTTTCGCCCGCCTTACGCTGGTTGGTCGGTGAGTTACTCACAGCGCCTCCCCTTGAACCCTGCATTGGCTGTCTCCCGCATTCTCGTCATATCCCGCAGATGCGTGAATCATCCCGCCGTCGCGAGAAGAGCGCAAGAGGAAAAGTAGTGCCTTGCAGTCCGCCGGTCAGAACAGCGGCTCGGGTGCGCCGGCAGCGGAAGGCGCGATCCGGCCAAAATGCTCAAAGGCGTTCAGTGTCGCGATGCGGCCGCGCGGGGTGCGTTGCAGCATTCCCTGCTGGATCAGAAATGGCTCGATGACGTCTTCAAGGGTGTCGCGCTCCTCACCGATCGCGGCCGCCAGGTTTTCGATCCCGACCGGACCTCCGCCGAACTTCTCGATGATGGCCGCAAGCAACTTGCGGTCCATCACGTCGAGTCCCCGTACATCGACGTCGAGCATCAGGAGCGCCTTGTCCGCGATCGCGCGGGTGATCTGTCCGCGCTCCTTCACTTCGGCGTAGTCACGAACCCGGCGCAGAAGGCGGTTGGCGATACGCGGCGTGCCCCTTGACCGCCGTGCGATCTCGCGCGCCCCATCCGCATCGAGGGAGGCATTGAGCAGGCGCGCCGAGCGCATCACGATCGAGGTCAACTCATCATCGCTGTAGAACTCCAGCCGCGCCACGATTCCAAAGCGATCACGCAACGGATTGGTGAGCATTCCCGCGCGCGTGGTCGCGCCGACCAGGGTGAATGCCGGCAGATCGAGTTTGATCGAACGTGCCGCCGGCCCTTCGCCGATCATGATGTCGATCTGGAAATCCTCCAGCGCCGGATAGAGGATTTCTTCGACCACCGGGCTCAGGCGATGGATCTCGTCGATGAAAAGTACGTCGTGCTTTTCAAGATTCGTCAGCAGTGCCGCCAGATCCCCGGGCCGCTCGAGCACCGGTCCGCTCGTTTGCCGGAGGTTGACACCCATCTCATGCGCGACGATGTGCGCGAGCGTGGTCTTGCCAAGCCCGGGTGGACCAAACAGAAGCACGTGATCGAGCGCCTCTCCGCGATTGCGCGCCGCGGTGACGAAGATCTCCAGTTGTTCCCGTATCTTGGCCTGACCGACGTACTCCGCCAGCCGTTGCGGGCGCAGCGCGCGCTCGACCGCTTCCTCATTCGGTGAGGAAGGTGTTGCGGTGACGATTCGATCCGGCGGCACGATGCGCGACGATCAGCTCTTGGCGAGCGATTTTAGGGCGAGGCGGATCCCGTCAGAGACACCGGTCCCGGCAGGTACCTGCCGCACCGCGAGCGCCGCTTCCTTCTCGGAGTAGCCGAGCGCAATCAGTGCGCGCATCACGTCGGCGCCATCGTCGGCCGCCTGCGACGATGCCTGGCCTGCGCCTTCGATCACGGCGCCGATCTTCCCCTTCAATTCAAGCAACAGGCGTTCCGCGGTCTTCTTGCCGATGCCCGGGATCTTCGTCAGTCGCCCGCTTTCCTGCAGAGTGACTGCCTGCGACAGTTCATTGACGCTCAGCCCGGACAGAACGGCAAGCGCGGTGCGGCTGCCAATGCCGGAAATCCTGATCAATTCGCGAAAGGCGCGGCGCTCGGCCACCGTCGCGAATCCGTACAGCAGATGCGCGTCCTCGCGCACCGTCAGATGCGTCAGCAATGTCACGCGCTCGCCGACCGCGGGCAGGTTGTAGAACGTGCTCATCGGCACATCGACTTCGTAGCCGATGCCGTTGGCATCGATCAGGACGGACGGCGGGTTCTTCTCCAGCAGCCGCCCTTCGATGCGACCGATCACGCATCACCCCGCGACTCGGCCGCCGCTGGCACGCCAGGCGCTGCGCGAGCGGCGCGCGCGCGCCGTCGTTGAAAGGACGCCGCCGGTAGCTGCCAGGATTCGATCCGCATTGGCATCGCAGATCGCGCAGGCGAGTGCATCTGCAGCGTCGGTCGGAGGCACGGCGGCGAGCGCCAGCAATCGTTGCACCATCAGTTGCACCTGCTCCTTGCTCGCCTTGCCATAGCCGACCACCGCCTGTTTGACCTGCAATGCCGTGTGTTCGCGCACGGCCAGCCCCGCGGAGACCGCCGCGCAGATCGCCGCGCCGCGCGCCTGGCCCAGCAGCAGGGTGGATTGCGGATTGACGTTGACGAAGACCTTCTCGACACAGGCCCGTGCCGGCTGCGCCGCGCGGATCACCTCGCCCAATTGCGCGAGGATGACGCCAAGCCGTTGTGGCAGGTCACCCGCCGGCACGCGGATCACGCCGCTGTCGACACAGCGCAAACGACCCGCGCTGTTCTCGATCACGCCCCAGCCAGTGCGGTTCAGGCCGGGATCGATGCCGAGGATGCGGACGGAAGATTGCACGCGGCGATTGTGCCACGCGGTGCGCAGGCGCTAATGGCGAAAGTGCCTCGTGCCGGTAAACACCATCGCGACACCGCGCTCGTTGGCCGCCGCGATCACTTCATCGTCGCGCACGCTTCCGCCCGGCTGGATCACGCACGTTGCGCCGGCATCAACGACCACATCCAGTCCATCGCGAAACGGAAAAAACGCATCGGATGCCGCAGCCGAACCGGTCAGCACCAGTCCGGCTTCCTTCGCCTTGATCGATGCAATGCGCGCCGAGTCAATCCGACTCATCTGCCCGGCGCCGACGCCGAGGGTCATCCCGTCGCGCGCGAACACGATCGTGTTCGACTTCACGAACCTGGCCACGCGCCAGGCGAACATCAGATCGTCGAACTCGGCTGTGCTCGGTGCGCGCTGCGTCACGACGCGCAGTTCTGCGGCCTGGGTCTGCTGCGTATCGGGCGACTGAACGAGCATCCCGCCACCCACGCGCTTGAAGTCCAGATCGTTCCTCGCCGCACCTGGTTCAACCGTCAGCAGACGGACGTTGTGCTTTGCCGCGAACACGGTTCGCGCTGTTTCATCGAAGGCCGGCGCGATCACGACTTCGACGAATTGTCTGGCAACCGCGTGCGCGCATTCGCCGTCGACGGCACGATTGAAAGCGATGATGCCGCCAAAAGCGGAGGTCGAATCGGTTTTGAACGCTTTGGCATACGCGGCCGCAGGGTCGGACGCGACCGCCACTCCGCAGGGATTGGCGTGCTTGACGATCACGCAGGCGGTCTGCTCAAACGATCGCACGCATTCCCATGCCGCGTCGGCATCCGCGATGTTGTTGTAGGAGAGTTCCTTGCCCTGCAGCTGCGCATAGCTCGCCAGCAGACCCGTACCGACGTTGCGCTCACGATAGAACGCCGCGCTTTGATGCGGGTTCTCTCCGTAGCGCATCTGCTGCACCTTGATCCACTGGCGCGTCAGTGTCTGCGGATACTCGCCGCGCTGGCCGTTCTCGTCGAGACCGGACAGGTAGTTGCTGATCGCGCCGTCGTAGCGCGCGGTGTGGGCAAAGACTTTCTTCGCCAGTTCGAACCGCAGCGAAGATCCGACGCGTCCGTGAGTCTTCAGCTCCTCGGTCACAGCGCCGTAGTCAGAAGGATCGACCACAACGGCGACCGAGCCGTGATTCTTGGCCCCGGCGCGCAGCATTGCGGGTCCGCCGATGTCGATGTTCTCGATTGCATCGTCGAAGCTGCAATCGGGACGCGCAACGGTCTGCTCGAACGGATACAGATTGACGACCAGGATGTCGATTGGATCGATCGCATGCTTCGTCAACGTGGCCATGTGCTCAGGCAGTTCGCGCCGGGCCAGCAGACCCGCATGCACGCGCGGATGAAGCGTCTTGACGCGACCGTCGAGGATCTCGGGAAAGCCGGTGTAGTCGGCGACTTCCGTCACCGCAATCTCATTGCCTGCCAGCAGCTTCGCAGTGCCACCGGTCGACAGCAGCCGATAGCCCAGCGTCACCAGGGTGCGCGCGAACTCGACGATGCCGGTCTTGTCGGACACTCCGATCAGGGCAGTCTTCATTTCGCCAGACCGTACTCGCACAGCTTCTTGCGCAGCGTGTTGCGATTGATGCCGAGCAGTTCTGCCGCCGCCGATTGGTTGCCTGCTGCTTTGTCGAGGGCGAACTTCAGAAGCGGACGTTCGACGGCCAGCATCACCATCTCGTGCAATGCATGCGGCTTGGCGCCGCCAAGATCGTCGAAGTACTGCTCGAGCGAGCGAACAATGCATTCCTCAATCGTTTCGCCTCGCCGTGCGGTACCGCGCGCGCTCACCGGCGCTGCGGCCGCATCTGCATGGAGCGGCCGAACGGTTGCGCGCGCTGCGCTGTTGCTCCCCATTTCTTCTCCTCTTGTCTAGTGCAGTGTCGGCCGAGCCTCGGACACGCGCTCATAGCGGGCGCCATGTTCGAGCAGGAACTCGTTCACCGCATGTCTTTGTTCCGCAATCGTCGGTATTGCGTTCATGCGCGTGCAGAACTCAAGGCCGCCGGCAAGTCGCTTGGTGTACCAGATGATGTGTTTGCGCGCGGTGCGCAGGCCCAGATGCTCGCCATAGAACGCGTAGTGATCGTCCAGATGCGCCAGCAGCAGTGGACGAATCTCATCCACACGCGGCGGCGGCAGCAGTTCACCGGTGCGCAGGTAGTGATCGATCTCGCGGAATATCCAGGGCCGACCCTGCGCCGCGCGGCCAATCATGATCGCATCGGCCCGCGTCTTCTCGAGCACATGGCGGGCACGCTCGGGCGTATCAATGTCACCGTTCGCCACCACTGGAATCCTCACTGCAGCTTTGACCGCCGCGATCGTGTCGTACTCGGCGACGCCGCCGTAGCCGCATGCGCGCGTGCGGCCGTGCAGCGTCAGCATCTGCACGCCGGCATTTTCGGCGAGCTGGGCGATGCGCAGCGCGTTTCGATTTCGCGGATCCCAGCCCGTGCGGAATTTGAGCGTGACCGGAACTTCGACCGCATTGACGACCGCATCAAGAATCGCGGCCACCAGCCGCTCGTCTTTCAGCAGCGCGGAGCCGCAGGCGACATTGCACACCTTCTTGGCGGGGCAGCCCATGTTGATGTCGATGATCTGCGCGCCGCGATCGACGTTGTAGCGCGCGGCGTCGGCCAGCATGGTCGGATCGGCGCCCGCGAGTTGCACCGCGACCGGCGCGCTTTCGCCGTCATGATTCAGCCGCCGTACGGTCTTCGCGCTCGCCCAAAGGCGCGGATTCGATGCCGCCATTTCGGATACCGCATAGCCGGCGCCAAATTTCCTGCACAAGTGACGGAACGGCCGATCGGTGACTCCCGCCATCGGTGCGACGAAAAGACAGTTCGGCAGCTCGTAAGAGCCGATGCGCATGGCGAAGCAGGAGTGGTTTTGCGAGGCGAGGGCGCGAATTGTAGCCAACCTCGGGGACGCGTCTTTGACGCAAGTTGAATTGCGCAACCGAATTTCAGGCGCGCACGCCGAACATCAGCAGTTGCGCGAGTTGCCGACGCAACGGCGGCAGCAGATCGAGCGCGACGAGCCCGGCGCTGCGCATCGCAGCGATCGGCGAAAAGCGCGTCGCAAATGCTTGCGGCAACCATCGGGTCAGTGCGGCAATCGCATTTCGATCGACGCGGCGCCGCGCCGCGTACTCCGTGAGAGCGGCGTTGATGTCGCCGTGCATTGCAAGCGCATCGGCGAGCGTCATGCAGTCGCGCATGCCCAGATTGAAACCCTGGCCCGCCACTGGATGCAGTGTCTGCGCCGCGTTTCCCAGGGCGACGAGGCGATGTTCACGCACGTGCTCCCGTAACACCTGCGTCAGCGGATAGCGGCGGCGCGGGCCGATCGCTTCGATCCGGCCGATCCGCGTGCCGATCGCGCGCTGCAGTTCGCGCGCAAACGCCTCGTCCGTTGATGCAAGTCGACGCTCGGACTCGGTCTCGTCCATGCACCACACCAGCGACAGCGTGCAGGCAGTCGCATCACCCGTTTGCGCCGGTGTCGGCAGCAGCGCCAGCGGGCCGGCGCGCGTGAAGCGCTCGAATGCGCTTCCGGGCTGCGGCCCACGCACGCGCACATTGGCGATCACCGCCCATTGTGTCGGGGAAGCACGAGGCGCGCCGTTGGTTGCGGCCAGTCCTTCCGCATGCACCGCCAGCGGCGCCTCGAGCGAGCTCGAATCATCGAGAGCAATGCGCACCCGCGCCGGCGTCTGCTCGACGCGCATGGCGCGGCACGGTCGCCGTGATTCGATCAACCGCTGAGCGGCCGCTGCACGCGCTAGCGCCTCGACCAGATCACCATACAGAACGGTCGCGCCCAGATCAGCGCCGTCGAAATCGTCCGCGGCCAGATGAGTGGCGCCAAACTCGCCCGCGGAACTGACGTAGACATCGCGGATCGGCGCGTGCCTGGGGAGGAACTCGCCGAGCAGCGGCTGCAGCATTTGCCACGTCCCGCGCGACAGCGCCAGCAACCTTGCGTCCCGCCGCATGTCGTCGAGTGTGCGCGCCTCGACCACGACCGAGCCGATACGTCGCTGCGCGAGCAGCAGAGCGCAGACAAGCCCGATCGGTCCGCCGCCAAGGATTGCGATCCGTTCCGACTCCCTCATTGGTGCGTACGCTTCGTCAACGCTTCACTCGCGCACGCTGCATTCGGTGCGCCGCAGGAAAGCACGCGACAGTCCGGTGCGGCCATCATCGCCCGATCGCTCTTGATCCGAATACCGATGCGATTGGACTGTGTCGGCGCCGTCGCATCCAGCGCACGAGCGCGGCGATGTTTGAGGTCCCTGTTCGTTCTCACGATCGAATCCCCTGGTCGGCCGCGCGCAGCGCGGCGTCTAGCGCAGCCAACTCATCGGGCGTGCCGACGTTATGCCACATGCCGTCAAAGCGCTCGCCTGTCACGCGCCCGCGCGCTGCACAGGCATAGAGCCAGGGAAACAGTTTCCGCTTCCCCGGGGCCTCGGCGCGAAACATGCGCGGCGCGAACACGCCAATGTTGGCGTAGGTCAGCAGGGGCGGATGCTGGTTGATGCGACCATCGGCAAGGCCCATGTCGCCCCCGGGGTGCGATGGCCGGTTCTCAACCAGTACCAGGTGCGCATCGACCGCTCCCAGCTCAATCGCCTGCGCGTGCGCGATCAGGCGCCGATAGTCGTAGTCGGTCACGATGTCGCCGCTGACGGCAATGAAGGGCCGGCCCGACCCTTTAGGCGCAAGCAGCGGCAGTGCCTGGATGATGCCGCCGAGCGTTTCAAGTGCGTCGTCAGCCGTCGTTCCTTCGCGCGAATACTCGATGCGAGCGCCGAAGCGTGAGCCATCGCCGAGCGTGGCCTCGATCGCAGCCGCCAGGTGCGCCGTATTGATCACCAGTTCGCGCACACCCGCGAGTACCAGCGCATCGATCTGCCACTCGATCAGCCGCTTGCCTCCGGCCACAAGCAGGGGCTTCGGCGTCACGTCAGACAGCGGTCGCATCCGTTCGCCGCGTCCGGCCGCGAAGATCAGGGCTTTCATTTCGTGATCCGTGGTTCGTGATCCGTGCCGTCACCCGGGCCTGCGCATCAATGGTATCGGCTTGCGCAAGAGGATCAGCGATCGCGGGTCGCAGATCACAGTCATGACGCATGTCCGGCTCGAGACGCAGTTCCCTCCAGTTCGTCGAACAGTCGCGCCAGCGGCGCCAGAGCCACGTAGCGATGAGTCACGCCGCGCACGTAATTGACGAAGCGCGGCGTATCGGTCAGGTAGTGCGGTTTGCCGTCGCGATAGTTGATGCGCGCGAAGATGCCCAGCACCTTCAGGTGGCGCTGCAGACCCATCCATTCGAACGCGCGCCAGAAGTCCGAGAAGTCTGCATGGACCGGCAGCCCGGCGCGGCGCGCCTTCTCCCAGTAGCGGATCGTCCAGTCGAGGACGCGCTCTTCTTCCCACGAAACAAACGCGTCGCGAAACAGCGACACCACGTCATATGTGATCGGTCCATGCACGGCGTCCTGGAAGTCGAGTACGCCGGGATTCGGATCGCTCACCATCAGGTTGCGCGGCATGAAGTCACGGTGCACGTACACGCGCGGCTGCGCCAGGCACGCTTCGATGATCGTGCGGAACGCGTCCTGCAGCACCTGTCGCTGCGCCGGCAACATTGTTCGCTGCAGGTGGCGCGCGACGTACCAGTCGGGAAAGAGGTTCAGCTCCCTGCGCAGCAGAGTTTCATCGTAAGGCGGCAGCGTGTCGGCGCGGCTTGCCAGCTGCCACTTGAGCAAGGAGTCGATCGCGTCCGCAAACAGCGAATCGGCAGTGCCAATGTTCAGCGCCGAGAGATATGTCGTAGTGCCCAGATCGCTCAGCAGGAGAAAACCCTGGGCGAGATCATGTGCAACGATGCGCGGCGCGTGCAGTCCGGCCGCATGCAGCAGCGCGGCGACATGCACGTAGGGCCGGCTGTCCTCCTTGTCGGGCGGCGCGTCCATGGCCACCAGCGTCGCCGCTCCCGCCTCGAGGCGAAAGTAGCGGCGGAAACTCGCGTCGGCGGAGGCGGGACGCAGTGAGTCCGGTTGAAGCCGCAAGGATGACGGTCGCGACGCGAGCCATCGATGCAGTTGTTCGAGGCGAAGATCAGGCGTCGATGCCGTCATGGGAGGCGCTGCCGCGCGGTTGGTGACAACGTGTTCCGTCGTTCGTGATGGATGAGCGTTGCTTCCTATAATAGCCACGCGACCTGATCCGCCTTCGATGCCACGCCCAACGCCGCGCGCGCCCGTGTTCCGACTTCCCGCCGCGGCGCTGCTGGTGATGGCCGAAGCACTCGCGCAGGCGCCGACCGTCGTCGATCCTCCGCCGCAGCTCAGGATTGAACGCGCACTCGGCGCGGGGCGCACCGCCGGCACATCGCCGGGCGCGACCTACGCGCGGGCGCAGCGCATGTCGGGCGAGGTCGATGAGCGCATCGTTCTTGAGGGCGAGGCGGAAGTGCGCAGGGGTGGAACCGTGCTGCGCGGCGATCGAATCGACTATTCGGTGCCTGATGACGAAGTGACGGTGACGGGTCAGGCGCGAATCTTCCGTGACGGCGCGGTCGTCACCGGCCCGAGCCTGAAGCTGCGCGTCGACGCGCAGACGGGCAGCATGCCGGACGCAAGTTTTTCCTATGCGCAGCAGGGCGGCCGCGGGCGCTGCGCGCTGATCGAGTTCCTGGGAGAAGACAAGACCCGGCTTACCGACGCCACCTACACGACCTGCGCGCCGGGCGATGACTCCTGGTGGGTCAAGGCGAACCGGCTCGATATTGATCGCGCGGAAGAGGTGGCCACCGGATCCGGCACCTCGATCCACTTCCTCGGTGTGCCGATCTTCGCTTCTCCATATTTTCAGTTTCCGCTCGGCGATCGTCGGCGCAGCGGGCTTCTGACGCCAAGTCTGGGCATCAACTCCAAGCTCGGTATCGAAGGCACGCTGCCGTTCTACTGGGACATCGCGCCGAATCTCGATGCCACGATCACGGCGCGCATCATGCAGCGGCGCGGGCTGCTGCTGCAGAACGAATTCCGTTATCTTGAACCGACGTTCCGCGGCACGGCCCAGTTCGACATCATTCCCAACGATGTCGTATTCGGCGGCGCGCGCCAGCTGGCTTCGCTGCGGCACGAATACGTGAACCCGATCGGCGTGGTTGGCGGCATTAACTACAACCATGTATCGGACGACCGCTACTTCACCGACTTCTCGCGCAGCATCGTGGCGGCATCGCAGTCGGTGCTGCCGCAGGAGGCATATCTCGGCTTCAATCGCCCGTACTGGAACACGGCGCTACGCGTGACCAAGAACCAGACGCTGCAGGACCCGCTGGCACCGGTGGTCAAGCCGTATGAGCGCCTGCCGCAGGTGACCTTCAGCGCGCGCAACACCGATTTTCGCGGATTCGACCTCGCGCTTGCCGTCGACGCGACGCAGTTCGACCATCCGACGCTCGAAAAGGGCTCGCGCGTGATCCTCAATCCAGGCGTTTCCTATCCGTTGCTGGCGCCCGGCTATTTTGTGGTGCCGAAGCTGCAGTGGCACGCCACCGCGTATTCGCTTGACGCCGCAACGCATCCGGGCGCCACGCGCCCGACGCGCTCGCTTCCAATTGCGTCGCTCGACACTGGACTCGTGTTCGAGCGCGAGGCGCGCTGGTTTGGCGAAGCAGCGGTGCAGACCCTTGAGCCGCGCCTTTACTACGCCAACATTCCATTTCGCGACCAGTCGAATCTGCCGAGCTTCGACAGCGCGCTGGCGGACTTCAACTTCGCACAGCTCTTTACCGAGAACATCTTTGTCGGCGGCGATCGGATCGGCGAGGCGAAACAAACGACCGCCGCTCTGGTCGGCCGCGTGCTCGATCCGGCAACCGGCACCGAGCGTGTGCGTGCGCTGCTCGGGCAGCGTTTCTACTACGCGCCGCAGCGCGTGACTTTGCCAGGTGGCGCCGAGCGCACCGGCGGCGCATCCGACATCCTGTTCGCGTTGAGCGGCACGCCGGCGCGCTATTGGAACACCGACATCGCGCTTCAGCACTCGACGCAGCAGGGACAACTGGTACGGGTCTCCGCCGCGGTTCGCTGGCAACCGCGACCCGCGTCGGCCTTGAGTGTCGCGTATCGCTACAAGCTTGACGAGTTGGAGCAGATCGACGTGGCCGGGCAGTGGCCGCTGACGCCGCGCTGGTACGGTGTCGGGCGCGCGAACTATTCGCTGCGCGATTCGCGCTGGGTAGAACTGCTCGGCGGCGTCGAGTACAAGGCGGACTGCTGGGTCGCGCGCGTGGTCATGCAGCGGTTCGTCACGGCGACCCAGTCGGCCACGACGACGGTATTCTTCCAGTTGCAGCTCAATGGACTCGCCAGTATCGGCAGCAGTCCGATCGAGCAGTTGCGGCGTAATATTCCGGGCTATCAAGTCATCAATCCGCCTCCCCGCGAGCCGGGGCGCTTCGACACCTACGAGTAACCAATGAAGTCAAGCCAAGCGGCAAGGTGCGCCGCGCTACTTCTGTTCGCGGCCGCTTCGGCCAGCAGCGCAATCGCGCAAGTTGCCGCGCCTGCGCGAGCCGGGGCCAAGGTGCTGGATCGCATTGTCGCCGTCGTCAACGACGAGGCGGTCACGCTGAACGAACTGCAGTTGCGCGTACGGATCACCGAGCAGCAGTTGACGCGCCAGAACATTCGCATGCCGCCTGCCGACGTGCTGCGCCGGCAGGTGCTGGAGCGCATGATCGTCGACCGCGCGCAGCTTCAGCTGGCGCGTGAAAGCGGCGTGCGCGTCGACGACGCGACGGTCAATGCCTACATCGCGCGGGTCGCCGAGCAGAACAGCACCACGCTGCCGGCATTTCGCGAGCGGCTGGAGCGCGACGGCGTCGCATTCAGCCGTTTCCGCGAAGACATCCGTGATGAGATCGTGATGTCGCGTCTGCGCGATCGCGAGGTCGACAGCCGGATCCAGATCTCAGAGGGCGAGATCGACAATTTTCTTGCAGAGCAGGTGGGCGTTGAGGCTGGCGCGATCGAGTTCAACATCGCGCACATCCTGCTGCGCGTGCCGGATAACGCGACCACCGATCGGATTGAGCAGACGCGCAAGCGCGCTGACGAACTGCTGGAGCAGCTGCGGGGCGGCGCCGACTTCGCGCGGACGGCGGCCAGCTTCTCGAACGCGCCGGAAGCGCTGCAGGGCGGCGAGCTGGGCTGGCGCACGGCGGAGCGGCTGCCGTCGCTGTTCCTCGACGCAGTGAAGACGCTCCAACCCGGTGAACTCGGTCCGGTCGTGCGCAGCCCGGGCGGGTTTCATATCCTCAAGCTGGCTGGGCGGCGCAACGCGGTCGAAGGCAAGCTGGCGACGGGGCCAGTCGAACAAACCCGCGTGCGGCACATTCTGCTGCGCGTGTCGGACCTGTCGCCGGAGTCCGAAGTGCGGCGGAGGTTGAACGATCTGCGCGATCGCGTCATCAAAGGAGGACAGGATTTCGGCCAGCTCGCGCGATTGCATTCGGTCGATGGCAGCAGCACGCGCGGCGGTGAACTTGGCTGGCTGTATCCCGGCGACACCGTGCCGGAGTTCGAGCGCGCGATGAACGCGCTGAAACCGAATGAAGTCAGCGAACCGGTTCAGTCGCCGTTCGGCTGGCACCTTATCCAGGTCCTCGAACGCCGCACTGAGGCCTCCCCGGTCGAGCGCAATCGGTTCGCAGCGCGGCAGGCACTGCGCGATCGCAAATCGGATGAGGCATTCCAGGAATGGATCAGGCAACTGCGCGACCGCACCTACGTCGAATATCGTCTCGACGAAGGTTGATCAGCGCCTGGCCACGTCGTCGCCGCAAATGAGTCGGGGTGCCATGAGCGCGCCGGGCCGTCCCAAGCGCGAATCCCTGGCGCGCAGCGACAAGGTAAGCCAGATGAGCGCGCCGGGTCGCCCCAAGCGCGAATCCCTGGCGCGTAGCGACAAGGCGAGCCAGATAAGCGCGCCAGGCCGCCCCCAGCGCGAATCCCTGGCACGCAGCGGCACGGCAGCCAAATGAACGCACCGATGTTCATCACCACCGGCGAGCCGGCCGGCATCGGGCCGGAGATTTCGCTGCGTGCCGCGTACGCGATCGAGGCCCGCTGCATGCTGCTAGGCGACGCCGCGCTGCTGCAGGCGTGCGCGCAGGAAATGGGCATTGCCTGGCCGCCGCCGGCACATCTGACGATTGAGCATGTGCCGATCGCAGTGCCGGCAGTACCGGGCAAACTCGACCAACGCAATGCCGGTTACGTGCTCGCACTGCTCGATCGCGCGATCGACGCCTGCATGGACGGTGAGGCGGCATCGATCGTGACGGCACCCGTGCAGAAGAGCGTGATCAACGACGCCGGTTTCCCGTTCACCGGGCATACCGAATATCTCGCAGTGAAGACCCGCACCCCGCATGTCGTGATGCTGCTGGTCAGTGGCAAAGGATCGGTGCCACTGCGGGTCGCCCTCGCAACGACGCACCTGCCGCTGGCCGATGTGCCGAAGGCGATCACGCAGGAATCGCTCAGCGCGACGCTCGACGTGATGCAGCACGACCTGCGTGCTCGCTTCGGCATCACCGCGCCACGCATCGCCGTGACCGGGCTGAATCCGCACGCCGGCGAGGGCGGGCATCTGGGGCGCGAAGAGATCGATGTGATCGCACCCGCGATTGCCGCCGCGCGCGCGCGCGGCATCGACGCGATTGGACCGCTGCCGGCCGACACCGTGTTCGTGCCAAATCAACTGGCGCGCTTCGACGCAGTGCTGGCGATGTATCACGACCAGGGGCTGCCGGTCCTGAAGCATGCGAGCTTCGGCCACGGCGTCAACGTCACGCTGGGATTGCCATTTGTGCGCACCAGTGTCGACCATGGCACGGCACTTGATCTGGCTGGTACCGGCACCGCCGATGCGGGCAGCATGATCGCGGCGCTGGAACTCGCCGCGCAGCTGGCGCGGCGATGACATGCAGGGCCACCGGGCACGCAAGCGGTTCTCGCAGAATTTCCTGCACGACGCGCACTACGTCGAGCGCATTGTCGATGCGATTGATCCACGTCCCGGCGACCGGATCATCGAAATCGGCCCCGGCCTTGGCGCGCTGACGGCGCCACTGATCACGCGCGCAGGACACCTCACCTGTGTCGAGATCGATCACGACCTGAGCGCCCGGCTGCGCGGGCGATTTACCACCGCTCAGCTGACCGTGCTCGAAGGCGATGCGCTGAAGCTGAACTGGCAGGAGCTTGCGGCGTCCGATCCGCGCCCGCTGAAGATCGTCGGCAATCTGCCCTACCACATCTCCACGCCGCTGCTGTTCGCGCTGCTGCCTGTCGCGCCGCAGGTGCACGCGCAGTACTTCATGCTGCAGAAGGAAGTCGTTGATCGCATGGTCGCCGCGCCGGGATCGAGGGACTACGGACGCCTGTCGGTGATGCTGCAGTTTCGTTATCGCGCAGCACGCCTGTTCGTCGTGCCGGCCGGCGCGTTCAGTCCGGTTCCCAAGGTGCAATCAGCGATCGTGCGACTGGTTCCGATCCCAGCGCAGGAGTTGCCGAAAGTCGATGCCGATGCGTTTGCGCGCGTCGTTACCGCCGCGTTCGGCCAGCGCCGCAAGACGTTGCGTAACGCACTGGGTGATCTGCTGGGGGAAGTCCAGATTCGCGCTGCCGGCATCGATCCCGGCGTGCGCGCAGAAGCGCTCGACGGCAGCGCATTCGCCGCCTTGGCTCGAATGCTCGCCACCTGACTCAGCGGGGGCGCTCCTGGATCAGTTCGATCTTGTAGCCGTCCGGGTCGGTGACGAACGCGATCACGGTGGTGCCACCCTTGACCGGCCCCGCTTCGCGCGTGACGTTGCCGCCGCCGGCGCGAATTGCCTCGCACGCCTTGTAGGCGTCGGGCACGGCGATCGCGATGTGGCCGTACGCGTTGCCGAGATCGTACCTGTCGACGCCGTAGTTGTACGTCAGCTCCAGCACCGCGTGCTGGTCTTCACCGCCGTAACCGACAAAGGCGAGCGTGTATTTCTGCTCCGGCCGATCGGTGGTGCGCAGCAGCTGCATGCCCATCACCTTGGTATAGAAATCGATCGATCGCTGCAGGTCGCCGACACGCAGCATGGTGTGGAGGATTCGCATGGGATTTCGTGGTCCGTCAAACGTGACCTGATTCTAGGAGAAATTCAGCGCTTCACGCGCCGGCGTCGCAGTCGCAGATCACAAGCTACAACTGTAATGCAGAGATATCAACGCCCTTGATCTCATCGCGTGCCGATTCGAATCCAGGCAGGATCGCCCCGACCGTCTTCCAGAATCGCATGCCGTGATTCATCTCACTCAGATGGGCAAGTTCGTGTGCGATGACGTAATCGATCACTGCCAAGGAGAAGTGAATCAGCCGCCAGTTCAACCGGATACGGCCATCGTGCGTGCACGACCCCCACTGCGAACGCGCTGACGAAAGCGTCCAGCCACGCAATCGGGTTGTCATGGGAGCAGCCAGCAAGGCGATACGTTCGCCGAACACGCGCCGCGCCTGCGCTTGCAGCCATGCCTGGACAGCGTCGCGCACCTGCTGCTCACTCGCGTGCGCGGGAAGTGCCACGTGCAACTCGCGCGAGTCGGCCTTTGCATGCAGGCTCGTCAACGGCGCATCGGTGCGCAGATGCAATGTGAGGTGGGTGCCGAGAAAGGGCAGCACGCCGCCCGAGGCCCAGCGGACTTCGTGCAGCCGTCTCTTGCGTCGCCAGTCATGCCATTCGGCAACCTTGGCGCGGATCCAGCGCTGTTTCTCGACAATTGCAGCCTCGATCTCGGCGAGCGTGACCCAGCGCGGTGCGCTCACCGTCAGTCCGCCATCATCGATCTGGAATCCGATCGAGCGGCGGCGCGCCCGCCGCAGCCGGTAGTCGAACAGCTCCTGACCCAGCGCGATGCGACGGCGACCATCGCCGCGCGTTCTGCCGCGCGGCGCCCCGGGCTGGGGCGGCGGAAATGCCGGCGCATCGAAAACCAGCGGAAGTTGTTGCGCGTCCAGTGTTGCTTTGCGTTTCAAGCGTTCGCGTTCGACTCGGCAGGGCGCGCACGTTCAGCGACGTACGGTCCGCTATAACGATGCGGCGCCAGGCGCCGCATTTCGGATTCGATCCACGATTCTACGAGCGCGCCCAGTTCGTCGGCCGTTCTTCCTTCCGGCGAGATCGGTTTGCCGATGACCACCGTGATCTCGCCCGGCGTCTTGAGCAATGCCTTGCGCGGCCAGCACTCGCCACTGTTGACGGCGATCGGCACCACCGGCGTGCCGGTGCGTGCCGCCAGCCGCACGCCGCCGGTCTTGTAACGCCGAGTCGAGCCGGGCAGCGTGCGCGTGCCTTCGGGGAAAATCACGATCCACCAGCGCTCGCGCAAGTGTTGCGTTCCCTGCGTGACGACCTGCTCGAACGCGTCCTGTCCCTTGCTGCGATCGATGTTGATCATGTTCAGCGACTTCATCGCCCAACCGAAGAAGGGCACCCAGTGCAGTTCGCGCTTGTAAACGAAAGTCAGTTGCCGCGGCATGTACGAGGGCAGCCAGAACGTCTCCCACGTCGATTGATGCTTGGGCAGCAGTATTGCGGGTCCGTCGGGCAGGTTCTCCCAGCCTTCGACGCGCCAGGTGATGCCGCACACCCTGCGTGCGGTCCAGATCGCAAACCACGTCCAGCGGCAGCACAGCCAGTAGCGGATCGGCTGCGTCGTGACGATTGCGGCGAGCACAACCAATGCCCAGGGCACCACGGTGACAGTGAGCAGCGCCAGGTGCAAACCCGAGCGCAGCCAGTTCGCGAACCGCACCGATCAGCCCGCGGCCAGCATCGACAGGTCGGCCACGCGGTTCATCTGCGCGCGCAGGCGCGCGAGCAGTGCAAGGCGATTGCCGCGCAGCTTCGGATCCTCGACGTTGACCATCACGTCGTCGAAGAACCTGTCGACCGGCAGCTTCAGCGGCGCCAGCGCCGAGAGCGCGCCCGAATAGTCGCCGGCGGCGAAGCGCGCGTCAGATTGCTTCGCGGTGAGGCCAAAGGCTTCGGCCAGCGACTTTTCGGCGGGCTCGAAGAGCAGCGTAGGTTCGAATTCGCTCGGAACCGGGCCCGCCTTCTTCAAGATGTTGCTGATGCGCTTGTTGGCGGCGGCCAGGCTTTCAGCTTCGGGAAGTTGCATGAATGCGCGCACCGCCGCAAGTTTCATCGGCAACTCAGCTAAGACGTGAGGTTGTAGCGTCAAAACGGCTTCAACTTCGTTTGCTGAATAACCCTGTTCTCTCAGAAGTCCGCGCAACCGCTCAAAGACAAAACTCCAAAGTTCGCCTCGTGCATCGTGAGGAAATGAGTTCTTGCCGATCAGCATCGCTCCGACTGGCTCGCCGCGCTTGGTCGCCAATTGCTTTAGTGCTTCTCCTGCGATTGTCTGCGGTTGAGTCGACTCAAACCAGTGGACAGTGCGCTCCAAAAGCTCGTGGAGATCGATACTGAGCTGCTTCTCAATAAGAATCCGCAGAACTCCGATTGCGTGGCGACGCAGCCCGTATGGGTCCTTCTCGCCAGTGGGCTTTTCGCCAATTCCGAACAGACCGACCAGTGTTTCGAGCTTGTCCGCTAGCGCAACGCAGGTGCCGACTTTCGAGGTAGGTAACGTATCGCCGGCA
>Ga0209261_10000100_pt1 | contig 21945 bp, 17 predicted proteins | sample DOMMetBare1Fresh_FD_187470 | JGI IMG/M metagenome (GOLD analysis project Ga0209261, IMG submission 187470) | Wetland sediment microbial communities from St. Louis River estuary, USA, under dissolved organic matter induced mercury methylation -... | ecosystem: Environmental > Aquatic >...
GTTCATTAGTTACTTTAGGCGAAATGACTGAGCTTGCTACTTACACCATCGGTGTTAGTGCTGGTAGTCCGATGATTTATGCGAATGCTGATAACAGCACCAATGCTGTTGTTGCTTTTGATACTTTCACTACATCAGATTATACTGCTCCTGTAGTTACTCCAACAATTGCTGCTCCTATTACTGATATTGCTTATGCTGCAATTGCTCCATCAACTACAAAACAGCATTTAGCTACTGTAACATATACATGTACTGATAATGTTAATTTAGCTACTGTATATTATACTATTCAGGAAGGTGATGCAACTACAGCAACTCCTGCTTCTTCTGTTGTTAAAGCTGACAAAATGGCTTTGGTTACAGGAACTGCTCCTGCCGCTGTTACCTATCAGTTTACTTCTTTAAAAGAAGAAACTAGTTATGTAGTTTGGGCTGTAGCTGTTGATGCTGCCGGAAATGAATCTGCAGTTTCTAAAGTTGTATTCATTACTGACGATGTTACCAAGCCTGTAATTGCCAGCTTACCAACCAGTTTTGATGCTGCTGGTAAATTAACTTTTACTTTTAACGAAAATGTTACAGGTGCCGCTTCAAGTGTTCGCATTTTGGATGCTGCTACCATGACAGAATTAGCTGTATTAGGATTGAATCCTGTTCTTCCTTCAAGTGCAACTAACGACAAAATGTTAATTACTGATGCTTTTGCTGGTGCTCTTACCGGCAATACCTTAGTTAATTACTATGTTGAAATAGATAAAGGTTTAGTTAACGACGTTCCTGTTGTTGCAACTGATGCTACCAATACTTTTGACGGTCTATTCCGCACTGCATTGATGGTAACTTCAAAAGATAATGTTGCTCCTGCAGCACCTGTTGTATCTTTTGTTCAATCAGCAACTGATCCTAGCAAATACAGTATTAAACTTGTATTTGATGAACCAGTTAAGAAAGCAACTACATTACCAGTTAGTGCTGCTGCTGTAGCTTTAACTGCTGGAAGTGTTCCTTTTGAAGTAGTTGATCCTGCCAATATTGTGACTGATGGTACTGCAACTGTTATGATCAACGTTGCACGTAATCACGCTAGTGCAACTTCTTATGACTTTACTTTAGTTGCCGGAACTTTCACCGATATGGCTGGAAATGCTGCTCCTGGTGTTGCTGCAACAACCTATACTACTAGTGACTTTGTAGCTCCTACTGTTGTTTTCGCTCCTTTAAAAGGTGCAACTGGTGTGGCTGCTGCTGTAGTTCCAATGACTTTAACTTTCAATGAAGCTATCCGTAATCTGGATAATACAGCTATTGATAGTTATGATTTGGATTCATTAGTTTACTTCAAAAAAGGTACAACTCCAATGGCATTTACTGCCGCATTAGCTGGAAACGTAATTACAATTACTCCTTCTGCTACATTGGTAGTTGACGCTGTTTACACTTATGGTTTCAAAGCTAAATTTGAAGATGCAGCTAACAATGTAACTCCTGCTGATGCTGCAACTTTCAGTACTGTTACCACATCACCAGCAGCTTTATTCTTAAGCTGGACTCCAGCAAAAGCTTCACCTTATGCAGCTCCATGGCCTTGGTTAGGTACTGCAGATGCTGTTAAGTTAAACTTTACTGGTCCTATCTTTACATACGATGCTGCTGTAGCTGCAAATAGCAATTTACCCGTTACTGCTGCTTATGCTGCTACTGCTGTTACTGTTACTAAAAATGGTGTAGCGATTGCTGCTGCTGATTTAGTATATACAGTAAATAATACTACTAACACTATTTCTGTAGCTCCTAAAGCAGGTACTACCTGGGGAAGTGGATCTATCATTGAAGTTACTTTGGCTGCGAATAAATTGCAGATCAATGAAGGTAATGTTTCACCAATTCCAACTGATGTTAGCAAATATCTTGCTGAAGATACAGTTGATCCTATTGTTGATATTACTAAAACTGATGCTGTATTCACTACCGGTTACCATCCTGCTAATGTAGGTGTACTTGGTGCTTCTCCTGTAATTGGAAAAAGCGATAAATTGAAACTGTATTTTGTTGAAGATGTAAAAGTTGGAACAGGTACTGTAGAAATTTACCGTTGGGATGGTGTATTAGCTAAACCAGCTATGATGGCAACTGTTGATGCTACTGATAAAAAATTGGTAACATTAGGTGATTTGTCAGATCTTCCAACCAATCAGGAATACTATGCGATTGTAAATAAAGGAGCTGTAGTTGACGTAACTGATAACAACGAATATGCTGGAATTACATCTGTTAAAACCTTCAAATTTAATTTGATGGATGATGCTATTCCACAAGTTGTAAGTTATTTGCCAGTTACTTCGAATATTTCAACTTCTACTAAATTGACTGTCAGCTTTGATCGTCCTGTAGTTGTTGGTACTTCGGGATTAGGCTACTTAGCTTTATATAAATCTGCTGCCGGTGGTGATGCTGTTCAATTATGGCGTACTGCTGACAATGGTACAACTGGTGCATTTACTGTTTCTGGAAGTACTGCTACTATTAACATTAGCACTTTGGAACCAAATACTAAATACTTTGTAGAATTGGCATCCGGATCATTTGCATCTGCTGCTGATAATACTAAAGAACAAGTTGCTATTTCAAGAGCTGTTTGGACTTTCACAACTGAAGTAAATGCTGCACCTGTTGTAGTTACTTACTCACCTGCCAATACAGTTCCAATGACCGAAAATGTTCCATTGAATTCTGCTTTGGTTCTTACATTTGATCAGGATGTTGTTGCTGGTACAGGTAATATTCAATTACATCAAAAACAAACTTCCGGTGGTCCAATAATCACCAACTTTGATGTGGCTGATGCTACAATGGTTACTTTCAATGGTAATACAATGACTATTGCTGGTGATGTTCTTAAACTTCAGAATTTCAGCGAATACTATGTAATTATTCCTGGAACTGCAGTTAAGAATACTTCTTTAACTCCTGATTATTATGCTGGTATTACTGTACCATTAGCATATTCGTTTAAAACATTCAACGATGTTACTGGTCCAACTGCTGTTGTAGCTCCAAAAACAACCGGATTACTTCCTGCAGATGTTAAATTGACTATGACATTCAATGAAGCTGTTGTTGCTGGTGCTGGAAAAGTTACCCTTTACCAAGCTGCTGATGATGTAATGGTTGAAGAGTTCACTTTTGCTCCTGCAATGTTAAGCGGAAAAGTAATTACAATTGTTCCTACTGTTGAACTTATGCAACAAACTACTTACTATGTGAAAGCTGAAGCTGGATTAGTAAAAGATGTTTGGGGTAATAGCTACTTAGGAATTGCTGACAAGACTAGCTGGAAATTTACAACTGGTGACTTTACAAGTCCAACTGTTGTTGTAACTCCTCCTGCAACTCCTGTGGCTACTGTATTTACTGTAGGCTTAAAATTCAATGAAGTTGTAACTGGCGTATTGGGTGGTGTAACTGTAACTGGTGGTACTTTAACTGATGTTGAAGGTACAACTGATACTTATACATTAACCGTTTCAGCTCTACAGCAGACTGAAGTTACTATTGTATTAACTGATGCTATTAAAGACATATCTCCAAACACTAATAAGTTTGCAGGTAAAACATTAACTTATACAACTGGTGATTTCACTGCTCCGGCTTTAGTTTCAGTTACTCCTGAACCTGAATCAACATTAACTGACAATCATCCTACATTTACTGCTACTTTTGATGAAAAAGTTAAAGTTGGTACTGGAAACCTGACAGTTTATAAAGTAAATACAACTACTCCTGTATTAACACTGCCTATTTCAAGTGCTGTTGTTAATGACAAGACTGTTACTTTAAGTTATACTTATAATGCTGCTACTGGTGGTCTTGACAAAAATGCAAGATACTATGTATTGGTAGATGCTACAGCCGTTACAGATATGGCAGGCAACAAGTTTGTTGGTGTTAGCAATCCTGCTGACTGGACATTCAAAACTGGTCCTGCTTTCTTAACTGGTACTGATCCTATCGTAAATGGTTCTCTTGAGTTTAAGGTTTATCCAAACCCATTTGTTGATTATGTGAACGTTGCTAACGTTTCTGAACTTTCTAAAATCGTTGTTACAAACATCGCTGGTCAGATGGTTAAAGAAATTGTAAACCCAACCGAACGTATTCAGTTAAACGAACTGCGCAGTGGTATTTACTTTATGTCTCTCTATAATACAGAAGATGTAATTGTTAAAACTGCTAAGATTGTTAAAAGGTAATACCGAATTGATTGATTAAAAAGGGGAAGCTTGCGGGCTTCCCTTTTTTATTTTATACCATTTTGGTTTGAAATACTGAAAGTAAATTTGACATATGGAGTTGCTTAAAAGCCATCGGTCTATAAGGAAATACGTGGAAAAGGAGATTGAAGAAGATGTGTTAAACGAAATTCTTGAATGTGGAATTCGATCTTCAAATACTGGCAATATGCAATTATACAGCATTATTGTTACTCGTGATCGCTATAAAAAGGAATTGTTGGCTCCATTCCATTTTAACCAGCCAATGGTTAAAATTGCGCCCGTTATTTTAACTATTTGTCTTGATTTTAACAGGTTTTATAAATGGTGTAAATTGAATAATTCGCATACCGACTTTTCAAACCTTTTATGGTTATTGACCGGAACGGTAGATGCTTCAATTTTATCTCAGAATATCTGTATTGCGGCCGAAAACAGAGGTCTTGGAATCTGTTATCTTGGAACAGTTTTGTATAATGCTCCTGAAATTAGTTCCGCTCTTGGATTACCATCTGGAGTGATCCCTGTTACTTGTATAACAATGGGCTATCCGGATCAAAATCCTGATTTAACAGATCGATTACCGCTCAACTCTGTCGTTCATTTTGAAGAATATGTGGATTATTCTGAAGAACGTATTTCTTCAATTTATTCAGAAAAGGAGAATTTAGCTTCTTCCAAACAGTTTATTCAGGAGAACGAAAAAGAGAACCTTTCGCAGGTGTATGCAGAAGTGAGATATAAGAGCTCAGACAATATGCATTTTTCCAGAAAGTTGCTCAAAATGCTGGTTGATCAGGGATTTGTTTTTGAGTAGCTTATGCAATGGTGAAAATGCACCGTAAAATTAAATTCGATCTAATCGTTTAATTAGTTTCTGAAAGTAATACCTGATCGGATTGGTATACTTCAATTGTTTCCATGGACGGCTGCTATGTGGTTTGTGCAATACTCCGGTAGCTATAAGCAGATAATTATTAAGTCCGAGTGAAATTGATTTTCTGGAAATTGTAACATCATACCAATGTTTGTCAACCGACAATTCTGAAAAATCATATTGTTTTAAAAGTTCCGTGGTAAGTAAAGTACAGCAGAAGCTTAGGCTATGTTTTGTCTTGATGATTTTTTCCCTGGTTTTTTTAAAGTTTAAGTACGGGAAGTTAATCTTGCCATCTTCATCTTTGGTTACAGCAGCAACCATTCCGCAATGCAATCGCTTCTTCGATTGTGAAACCAGTTCACTTAAAGTATTCGACTTTACCTCCACATCAGATTCTACAATAATAAGTGGTAAATCCATTGAAATAGCCTTTTTTTGAGCCAATTGCAGGACTAACCGATAGTTGGGTGATGGAGTGCTTGTAATGTCTGCTAAATTGATTAATTCGAATTGATATCTTGAACACAAAGACATTAGTTCCCTGGTGGTCTCTTCAGTGCTGAAATCATTGTAAACGCAATAATAAAATTCTCCTTCCGAATTTATAATGGAGTTTATTGTCTCTGTTGTTGTTTTCAACGAGTCTTTAACCGGCGTTATTACTATAGCTTCGTACATGCTGTTTTATCGCTTTCTTTATTTGTTATTTTTCGTTGAAATTCAGGTTGAAGTTTTTACCGAGTTTTATCAGATCGGCGATCACTTGTTCGTGCAAAGGTATACCATTTTTAAGACGTTCAGCTGTTAATTCACGTTCCGGATCACCAGGTATTAAAACCTGCTTCTGTCCAACTGAAGGTTCTGCTGCCCTAAAAGTTTGTATCCAGTTATCCATGTTTTCCTTAAACTCCTTAGCAGGGCGAAATGCATCAATTCGGATGGCACCTAAAAAATGTCCGATTCCGTTCCCCACCTGATTAGTTGGTGGTTCAAGAAAACTGACAAATGGAGGAACCCATGGCCCATAATTAGCTCCGGAAAGTACGGCAGAAAATATATCGACCATTGCCCCGAGGCAATAACCTTTATGACCTCCATGTTCACGATCTCCACCCAGCGGAAGCATTGAACCGCCTTTTTTCAAAGAATAGGAATCAGTGGTTGGATTTCCGTCTTTATCCTGTGTCCAGCCCAGTGGAGCATCTTTTCCTTCGCGCTGCAAAACTTCCAGTTTACCGTTGGCTACGGTCGTTGTTGCCATATCAATAACAAATGGCGGCTGATTCAATGCCGGAAATGCTACTGCTATTGGATTTGTTCCTAGGAAGCGGCTCTTTGAAAAAGTAGGAGCAACCAACGGACTTGCATTGGTCATTGAAATACCGATCATATCATTTTCCAGCGCCATCATGGCATGGTATCCTGCAATTCCGTAATGATTTGAGTTTTGAACAGCCACCCAGCCCGTTCCAGCTATTTTTGCCTTTTCAATGGCTATATTCATCGCATGTGGTGCTGTCACAAGGCCTAATCCTTTGTCTCCATCCAGAACTGCTGTACTTGGTGTTTCATGCAGAATCTTCATTTCAGGAGCTGCATTTAATCTTTTTAACTCCCATAGTCTCACATATCCGCTAAGCCGGGCAACTCCATGTGAATCAACTCCCCGTAAATCCGCCTGATTCAGGCAGTCAGCTGCGGTCCATGCCTGATCTACAGGACAACCCATCTGAATAAAAATTTGTGCCGTGAATTCTTTTAAATATTCTGAAGGATAATTAGTCATCGTACTTTATTGTTTTCTGAAAATATCTCTGGCCGAACCCTGGTTGGTAGGCATAATCAATAAATCGTCGATATTAACATGTGTTGGACGTGTTGCTATAAATAAGATGGTTTCAGCAACATCTTTGGCTGAGAGTGGAGTAAAACCAGTATATACCTGATCAGCTTTCTCCTGATCTCCACGGAAACGGACCAGTGAAAATTCTGTTTCTACAGCGCCAGGCGATAAAGTTGATACTTTGATACCATATGGAAGTAATTCTATTCTCATGGCTTTTGAAATAGCCGAAACAGCGTGTTTGGTTCCACAATACACTGAACCATTGGGATAGGATTCTCTGCCGGCAATAGAAGAAATATTGATAATATGGCCACTTTTTCGCTCAATCATCCAGGAAGTGACAATTCTTGAAGTATACAGAAGTCCTTTTACATTTGTATCGATCATATTTTCCCAGTCTTCAACATCAGCTGAATTTATTGGCGCTAAACCTGCAGCCAATCCAGCATTGTTGACCAGCAAATCAACAGCTTTCCATTCTTCAGGAAGACTATTTAAGGCTTTTTCGGTCTCAGTTTTTATCCTGATATCAAAGTTAAGCGTAATGATTTTGCTTTCAGTCGTCGAAATTAGTTTGTTCTGAAGGTCATCAAGCCTCTCTTTTCTCCTGCCGGTAAGGATTAAATCGTAATTGTTTTTCGCTAGTAAAAGAGCAGTTTCGTAGCCGATACCTGCTGTGGCACCGGTAATTAGGGCAATTTTATGATTCATCTGGTCGCTTGATGTTTAGTGGGTCTAAAATTAAAAAAACTACAAAACTTATGGAATAACAAACTACTTAATTATTTTTGTTTCTGCATATAAAGCTAAAACAAGAAAGATGAGTGAACAGAACAATGAAATTCAGGAATTTACGATCGATCAACTGTCAGAAGAACAGGATATTCAGGATATTGTTTATAACCTGATGGCCGATCCAAATCTGGCTGCGGTAAATTATTTCAACGATTTTTCAGATGGATCACTCGATCTTTCTGCTATCTCAAACGATGAAAACGAGGAAACTGGTATCTTCAGTTCAGAAAATGGACAAATGATGGCTATTTCAACCCATGCGCTTCATCATCATCTGGAAATTGATCCTCAGCAGGCCACCGAAATTCTTGTTTCGCGCGCAGTAAGAAAAATGTTGTGTTTTGGTGCTGTTCCTGAAGCGATAAGTTCGTTTTTATATCATATCAATGTTGCTGATCCAAATGGACAGTTTATTGCTGCAGGCGCAAAAAAAGGCCTTGAAAATGCCTGTGAGAAATTCAACATCAAACTTACTGACCGAAAAATAAGGTTCGATTATTTTTCTGCCCATGGACCGGTATACCCAACCATTATTGTAAGTATAATGGCCTCAGTACCCGAAAAAGATAAGCTGGTAACACATATTTTCAAGAAAAAGGGACTCAATATCTTTATGATCGGAGAATCATACGATGATATCAATTCTTCGGAATACCTCGAATTTTATCATGAAATATCCGAATCGGCTTTGCCTGTCTTTGATATTAACATCGAAGTAAAATTGCAATCGGTGATGAGAAAACTGATTCAGTCTGGTTTGTTGAGTTCCGCAAATCCGGTGAGCAAAGGTGGTTTGTTTTTTACCTTGCTTCGTGCAGGATTACCTTCAGGATACGGATTTGATATTACTTCGGATGCCGAAATAAGGAAGGATGCCTTTTTGTTTGGCGAAGCGATGGGTCGGATTGTAGTAGGTGTTGATCCTCAAAAAGTGGATGAATTTGTTGACCTGATGAGTGATTTAAAAGTCCCATTCTTTGCGCTTGGTCATGTTACCAAAGGTGAAATCCGCATTGACGATGAATCATTTGGATTTATAGACAAAATGACTCCTGCAAATTAAAATGTGGAGATCGTTTCGGTAAGAAGGCTGCCAATTGTTTCGTAATTCGGAATACGTGCTACACGTTTTCCCCACAACTCGGATCCTGCAACCAGTACCGTTTTATTCTGAATACTGAGATTGAACACTGAACACTCGTATAAAATGCAGGTTACCCCATACAAAAATTCGGAGCAGCAGAAAAAACAGCAAGTGGAGCAAATGTTTGACAATATTGCTCCCAGGTACGACTTCTTAAATCATTTCCTTTCACTTGGAATTGATAAGCTGTGGAGAAAGAAAGCCGTTCGGATACTTTCCGGATATAAAACGGATTATATTCTCGATGTAGCCACCGGAACCGGCGATTTCGCGGTTGCCGCTTCCAAACTCAAACCACGAAAAATTATTGGATTCGATCTTTCGGAACAGATGATTGCAGTGGGACGTGAAAAAGTGAACCGCTTAGGATTGACGGATTTAATTGAGTTTAAGAAAGGCGATTCTGAAGATATGCCTTTTTCAGATGCTCAGTTTGATGCCATTACGGTTGCATTCGGTGTCCGAAACTTCGAAAATCTGGAAAACGGGTTGAAAGAATTCTTCCGGGTACTGAAAAATGATGGTGTTGCGGTAATTTTGGAGTTTTCGAAACCGAGGTATTTCCCGATGAAGCAACTTTATCTGTTCTATTTTTTCAAGATATTACCATTTGTAGGCCGAATGGTTTCAAAAGACAGTTCAGCCTATTCCTATTTGCCTGAATCTGTCATGGCTTTTCCCGATGATCTGAAATTTATTTCAGTTCTTCAAAAAGTCGGATTTTCAAATTGTCGTCAGAAAAGGCTGACTTTCGGTATTGCCACCATCTACATCGCTCAAAAGTAAATTCATCAAACAATAATTTTATACTTTTGTGGTTTCTTAAAGTAGTTGATAACTGTTTTATTGTGAAGAGATTTTTATATATCCTGATATTTCTGTTGGTTGGTTTTTCTTCTATGGCTCAAAGGCTTTTGCTAAAGAATCTGACTACTTTCGATGATAAGCGTATTCATTTCGGATTTACTCTTGGCTTAAATACCACGGATTTTCATTTCGAACATTATCCTGTAATCGGAAATAATCCCAAATTCGATCGTGAAAATCTTGAGAACATAAACGGGACTATTATTGATAGTTCAACTGTGATCAGGGCAGATATTCCTGGACTGGTGCCAGGTTTTACAGTAGGAATTGTTACCAATCTGCGGCTTTCAGAAAGTTTCGATCTTCGTTTTCTTCCCGGAATGTCATTCTCAGAACGAAGAATTAAATACAACATCCCGATTGCAGACGTAAATAGTAGCGGCTTAAACGGTTATTATTCCATCAAAAGTACTTTTCTTGATTTTCCGTTGTTGGTGAAATACAAATCGAGAAAGATGAACAACCAACGCCCTTATATGATTGGTGGTTTGGCCTACCGGATTGACATTTCAAAGACCGGACAGGAAGATCTGGTCCGGTTGAAACCATTCAGTCTTTCTGCTGAAGCGGGCATGGGCTGGGATACCTATCTCCAGTTTTTTCGCCTTTCAACCGAACTAAAATTTAGTTTTGGATTGGACAATGTTTTAGACGACGGCCCTAAATCTACACAACCTCAGGTATATACCAACGCCTTTTCACGATTGTCTTCCGACATGTTTGTACTTAGTTTTCATTTTGAATAAGATTGAAACAGGAAATTAATTTGTCGCTAACGCCAAAACAGGCTTCCGACGAGCAGTTTTACAGACCCATTTTAGCAGAGAAACTTCATGTTGATGAAGAACGAATCAAACTGGTCAATGTCAGGCGAAAATCCATCGATGCCCGCCAACAAACCATTCGCATTAATTTGGGTGTTGAAGTCTTTATTGATGAATTACCACAGCAAGAAAAAATTGAATTTCATTACGACCATATTGGCAATAAACCTTCAGTGATTATTGTTGGTGCTGGTCCTGCAGGACTTTTTGCTGCATTGCGACTGATTGAGCTGGGATTTAAGCCGGTGATTTTTGAACGGGGGAAAAATGTGAGTGACAGGAAACGTGATATTGCACGTATCCATCGCGAGCATTTGGTTGATCCAGATTCGAATTATGGTTTTGGAGAGGGTGGGGCAGGTACTTTTTCTGACGGTAAATTATATACCCGGTCAAAAAAAAGAGGTAATATCCGGAGAATCCTGGAGATTTTCTACGCCAATGGCGCTCTGCCTGAAATTCTTTTTGATGCCCATCCGCATATTGGCACCAATATGCTTCCCGGAATTATAACCAGTCTCCGGAATAATATTATAGCAGCAGGCGGTGAAATTCATTTCAGCAGCCGTGTAGCCGATTTAATTATTGAAGATGACCGGTGTACCGGAATTATGCTTTCTGATACTACCATTTGTGAAGCGGAGGCAGTGATTCTGGCAACCGGACATTCGGCCCGTGAAATATATGAATTGCTTTATGAAAAAGGCATTTCGCTTGAAGCAAAAACATTTGCTGTAGGTGTTCGGGCCGAACATCCACAAACCTTAATCGATTCCATTCAGTACAATCAGCCGGTTCGTGGCCCGTATTTGCCCCCAGCGACTTATTCATTCGTCGAACAGGTTGATCAGCGGGGAGTTTATTCCTTTTGCATGTGTCCGGGTGGAATGATGGTTCCCGCGGCAACAGCGCCGGGCGAAATGGTCATTAATGGCATGTCACCTACAAAGCGGAACAGCGCATTTGCCAATTCAGGAATGGTGGTTGAAATCAGACCCGAAGATCTGAATGAATTCAGGCATTTGGGTGTTTTTGCAGGATTGGAGTTTCAGCGAAATATCGAACGCTTGTGTTTTGCCCTAAATGGGAAATCTCAATTTGCACCTGCTCAGCGAATGGCCGATTTCGTTTCAGGAAAATTTTCACAGAATTTGCCCGAATCTTCCTATCATCCGGGATTGGTTTCAGTTCCACTGCATGATAAATTACCAAAACGTATCCGGACACGTCTTCAGGAAGCATTTAAACTAATCGACAAAAAAGCACACGGATACCTGACCAACGATGCCATTATTGTAGGAGTGGAGTCCCGCACATCTTCACCTATCCGAATTCCTCGCCTTGAGGAAACTTTAGAACATGTAAAAATTAGAGGACTTTATCCGTGTGGCGAGGGTGCCGGATATGCAGGTGGAATTGTTTCGTCGGCCATGGATGGCGAACGTTGTGCCGAAGCATTTGTTGCAAATTATACCCGGAAATCGGTTTAATCGGGTGCTGCGATTTTCAATCGCAGATAACCGGAGATTGAAAATCTCCGCACCCTATCGTCTCCTGAATTCCGAACAGCAAATAGCAGTGGCAATGGCTACATTGAGTGATTCAGACTTGTTTTCATTAATTGAAAAGCTTGGAATAAATAATCGGGTGGAAACAAATTGGCCAGCCTCTTTTGAAATTCCGTTACCTTCATTTCCCATCACAATGACGCCGTTACACGTCAAAACTTCGGCATATATATTACGGCCATCCAGAAAAGTACCGTAAACTGGAATCTGATTTTTAACATTCTCTTCAAGGAAATTATTGAGCGAAGTATACCAGGTTTTAATTCTAAAAATGGCACCCATACTCGCTTGCACAACTTTTGGATTGAAACAATCCACCGTGTTCTCAGAACAAACAATTGTTGATATACCGAACCAGTCGGCAATGCGAATGATGGTGCCCAGATTCCCCGGATCCTGAATGAAATCAAGTGCCAGAATGAGTTCGGAGTTTAAATTGAATTCCGGCTTTGAATTAATAGGTTGTCTGACAAGGGCAAGCGCATCTTGCGGATTTTGCAGTAAACTTGCTTTATTCAGACTTTCGTTGTCTGTTTCAATCAACTCCTGAACGGAACCGGTCTGGGCTAAATTCTGAGAAATAAATGAAGATGTACCTGCCAGTAATTCGATCTGGAATTCAGAACGAAGAGCTTCTTCAACCATTTTGTTTCCTTCTACCAAAAAAAGGCCGGTTTCATCCCTGTTTTTTTTTCGGTTTAACGATTGAATTAGTTTAATTTTGTTTTTACTCAACATAGTTTATGTGTTCTTCGTTCTAAAATGTAAAAATAAAAAGCTCTGAAAGAATTGCTAAACAAATGCACTGTTTATTTTTGTAAAAACATAAAATCATGCCCTTATTCCTCCGGAAGAAATATTTGTCTGTAAAACTGTTCATTTTTCTCCTTGGTGTCCTGTTTTTGGCATCTTGCAGTTCTACCAGGTATGTTCCTGAAGGAAAATATTTACTTAACCGGATTTCGGTAAAAATTGATAACAATAAAATAAAAAGAGAAGAGCTAAAAACACACATCAAACAAAAGGAAAACCTTCGGATTTTAGGATTATTTAAGTTTCACTTATGGGTTTATAACCTTTCTTCTGCCAAAAAAGAAATTGGCTGGCTGAAGCGAATAGGGGAAGCCCCGGTATTGTATGATGAGTTTCAGAATCGCCGGAGCCGGTCTCAGTTGCTGATATTTTTAAAGAATAAAGGTTATTACAACGCCGAAGTATTTGACACAACAATTTTGGGCCGAAATAAGAAAAAACTAAACCTCGTTTACGATATACACACCAAACACCCCTATCGTATCAGCAAATATTTTTACTCAATAAAAGACCCGAATCTTAGGGATGTTCTCCTGAACGATTCAATAGACAGGTTGATTAAAACCAATGACGTGTTTGATCTGGATATTTTAAATGCTGAAAGGAAGCGATTGACTCAATTACTGAAGAACAGGGGCTATTATAATTTTGCCGAAGAATGTATAAGTTTTCAGGCTGACACCAGTTTCTTTAATTTTCAGGTTAATCTAACCTTAAATGTTGAAGATGCCCATTTAAAAGCTGATGAAAGCGGAATAGTTGAACATCAGAAATACAAGATCAGGAATTATTTTATTAATCCAACATATCAGCCTGCAGAATTGTCGGGAAATCAGGCTGTTCAAAGTTATGATACTCTGGTAAATAGGAATTATATTTTTACTTATCGGGGGCGTTTGATGTACAAGCCTGAATTGTTTTATGACATCAATAAACTTAAAGACAGCACTTTTTATAGTTTGCAGAATGCTGAAAAAACATATCGGGCGCTCAATCGTTTAAAACAATTCAGTCTGATCAATATCGGTTTTACGGAAACAAATGAATTTGATCAGGATTCAATTCCCTTATTGGATTGCCGCATGCAACTTTCACCTTTGCCACGCCAAAATATTTCCGCTGAAATTGAAGGCACGAACTCATCGGGAAACCTTGGAGTAGCCGGAAATTTGAATTATCAGCACCGGAATGTTTTTGCCGGAGCCGAAGTTTTTGATTTTCAGCTTCGAGTGGCCAGGGAACGCCAGCAAATTAGCAGCGGTATCTACAACACCCAGGAATATGGATTAGAATCTAATCTTACAATTCCAAAGTTTTTAAGTTTTATAAGAGCCAAATATCTCTTCACGTTCCAAATTCCTGAAACCAAATTTACTATTGGGTACAATTATCAGAACAGGCCTGACTATACCCGCACCATTTCGAATCTGAGGTTTGGCTATAATTGGAAGACATCGAATTATAAGTTTCATACTTTGTCGTTGATCGATTTAAACTATGTGAATATCTCGCGTCCAACTGATGTATTTATCAATTCGATCAAAGACCTTTACATCAAAAGCAGTTTTACCGATCACCTGATCTCAGCTTCCAGTTACAGCTGGATGTACAATACACAAAACGTAAATAAGCACGAAGATTACCGGTATTTAAAATTTAATATCGAATCGGCAGGAAATCTGCTTGGACTGTATTCTAAATTAATTAATAAAAGTCAAACCAGTGTTCTGGATACGGTTACCAAGCTTACCAATTCATATTATAAAGTTCTGAATACACGTTTTGCTCAGTATGTAAAGGGAGATATTGAATATCGGTATGGTCATGTCATAGACAAGTTCAGTTCAATTGTTGGCCGAGCTTTTATTGGAATTGGAGTTCCGTTTGGAAATTTTAATGTTTTGCCTTTCGAAAAGAAATATTTTACCGGTGGTGCAAACGGAATCCGTGCCTGGCAGGTTCGTTCACTTGGGCCGGGATCATACAAGGCACCACCTAATGTCTACCCGAATCAGTCTTCCGATGTCAAGCTGGAGTCAAACCTCGAATACCGTTTTAAATTGTTTTGGATAATGGAGGGGGCATTGTTTGCAGATGCAGGAAATGTCTGGGCCATAAACTACAAAGATAATCGCGAAGGTTCTGTGTTTAAAATCGATGGATTCTACAAACAGATCGCAATCGGTTCTGGAGTGGGTGTCCGTTTCGACTTTACTTATTTTCTGTTTCGTCTCGATTTGGGAATGAAAATGCGGGATCCGTCTTTACGATCAGGTAAAAGATTTATCCCGGGAAACTATCCGATTACAAGTGAACATTTTAACCTTTCGTTTGCAATTGGATATCCTTTCTAAAATGAAGATTAAAATCAAGCTCAATATTAAATTTTAAGCATAGAATTTCAGTAAAGCGGTCAGTTGTTTTTATTTTTAGTTTGAACAATACTATCTTTGAATAGTTAAAAATTTCAATTTGAACTAAATACTATATTTTAAAATTCATTACAATGACAAAAATTTCAGATGTAGTTAAACGCGGTGTTGTAACTGGCGATGACTTACAAAAAGTATTCAAAATTGCAAAAGAAAATCATTTTGCATTGCCTGCAGTCAATGTAGTTGGTTCTGATTCGGTAAATGCTGTGATGGAAGCCGCCAAACTGGTCAATTCACCTGTTATCATTCAATTTTCGAATGGTGGAGCTCAGTTCTATGCCGGAAAAGGATTAAAACTTGAAGGACAGTTAGCTCCGATAGCTGGTGCTATAGCTGGTGCAAAATCTGTTCATTTACTTGCCGAATTGTATGGAATTCATGTTGTTCTGCATACTGACCATGCCGCCAAAAAACTTTTACCCTGGATTGATGGATTGTTGGATGCCGGTGAAAAACATTTTGCTGAAACAGGAAAACCATTGTTCAGTTCGCATATGCTCGATTTATCGGAAGAACCACTTCTCGAAAACATTGAGATTTGCAAAAAGTATCTGACCCGCATGAGCAAAATAGGCATGACCCTGGAAATTGAGCTAGGTTGCACTGGTGGTGAAGAAGATGGCGTGGATAATACCGGTATGGATAACTCATTGCTTTATACTCAGCCTGCCGATGTAAATTATGCCTATGAACAATTAAGCCAGATTAGTCCCAATTTTACTATTGCCGCTTCGTTTGGTAATGTCCATGGTGTTTACAAACCAGGTAATGTAAAACTTACACCGAAAATTCTTGATAATTCACAGAAATTCATTTCTGAAAAACATGGATTAGGCGAAAAACCAATTGATTTTGTATTCCATGGCGGATCAGGTTCAACACTCGAAGAAATTCGTGAGGCAATTTCCTATGGCGTTATCAAAATGAATATCGATACCGATACCCAATGGGCTACCTGGGATGGAGTTCGTAAATATGAAGCTCAGTTCAGAGCATATTTACAGGGACAAATCGGTAATCCTGAAGGAGAAGATAAACCGAACAAAAAATACTATGATCCACGTGTTTGGTTAAGAAAAGCGCAGGAAACGATGATTGAAAGACTGAAAATTGCGTTCAATGATTTGAATAATATTGACAGAAGTTAGTCGTCTGTATTAAAAATATTTAAACCTGGTTATTTTAGCCAGGTTTTTTTATTCCCCAAAATTGAAGTAAATTAGTGAAACCCTATTTGCACTATGAACTTCAAAAATTTTATTCAGGATTATTTTACTTTTAGCCGGAATGAGCGCAGGGGAATTGTAATTCTGTTAATTCTGATTTTCCTGATGGCAATTGCCAATAAAGTCATTTTTTATTTCGAGACTCCTTCCAAAATTGATCCGGTTTTATTTGATTCGGCACGATATGAATTAGGCTTACTGAATGATTCCTTGAACCAGCAAACAAATGAGGAAACCTTATTCGCATTTAATCCAAATTTGATCGATTCAATTTCTCTTTCGAATCTTAATCTCCCTGAATCGGTTAAGCAAAACATTATAAAATTCAGAAGAGCAGGTGGAAAGTTTGAGAAGTATGAAGATTTCAGGAAAATATATGGAGTGACCGACCAAATCTTCCTGAAGATAAAGCCTTACCTGCAATTTTCAGAAAAAGAATTAGTGAATACTCCAACTAAATCGTCTTTTGAATTATTCTTTTTTGATCCGAATACCGCCTCAGATACGGATTTTCTGAAACTGGGATTAACTGAAAAGCAAATCAGAACAATCCGAAACTACCTCGAAAAAGCAGGAGAATTTCGAAGTGAAGCCGATTTTCTTAAAATATGGGGACTCACTGATCATCAAAAGAATGCGCTGTCGGAATTTGTCAGGATTGAGAAAAAGGAAAACGACAAGCAAAGCAGAACCCCATTTGCCGAATTGAAAATGATGGATCTAAATACCGCCGATTCGACCGAATTGGAATTGTTGCCTGGGATTGGCGATAAGCTCTCTAAAAGAATTGTAAAATACCGGGATATGCTTGGTGGCTTCTATTCATTAACCCAGTTAAAGGAAGTTTATGGATTAAATGACCAAACCATCCAATTAATTGCTCCGAACTTATCCATCGACCTTACAAAAATCAAAAAAATAGAGTGGAACTTTGCTGATGCATTTGAACTTTCAAAGCATCCATACCTGAGGAATAATCTGTCAAAAGCAATTGTTAAGTTCAGATCAAAAAATGGAAGCATCGAAAATCTGGAAATTTTAAGGGATAGTATGATTTTAAACATAGCTGACTACAATCGATTAAAGCCATATTTTTAGAACAAAAACCTGATTTAATCGTTTTGTAAAAAGTAAGTTTAAATCACTCAAATGAATTAAAAATAATTTTTTTAGATTATATTTGATTAGTATGGTTTAATTCATAAATTTGCGGCTCGAATTTTAACTAGAAAAATTATAATAGCATGATCGTTATTCCAGTAAAAGAAGGCGAAAATATTGAAAGAGCGCTGAAGAGATTTAAAAGAAAGTTTGAAAAAACAGGAGTAGTAAAAGAATTGCGTGTAAGACAAGCTTTTACCAAACCTTCTGTTGAAAGAAGGGCTGAAATTAAAAAAGCCATCTATATTGAGAATTTGTTGCGTCAGGACGACTAGGATTTCCTGGAAAGTTCCTGCATATGATGTAATTTAATTACGAATGACGCACCAGGAATCTTTTATTAATTATCTGAAATACGAAAAAAGGTATTCGCCTCTAACTGCGATTGCCTATAATAAAGACCTCGATCAGTTTGAAGAGTTTTTTGTCAAAACGGTCGGGGATTTTAATGTAGAAGGGATAAATGATAAAATTGTCCGGAGCTGGGTAATTGAATTAATGGATAGTAAGCTTTCTGCACGTACAGTAAACAAGAAGATTTCAGCACTTAAGTCTTTTTACAAGTATTTATTAAGACATGAAGTCGTTAAGGAAAATAATCTGGTCAATGTGATTGTTCCCAAGGTTCGGAAAAAGCTGCCACAGTTTGTTGAAGAAAAGAACCTCAATCACTTACTCGATGATGACTATTTCGGTGCTGACTTTGAATCGTTGAGAGATAAATTAATTTTAAGCTTGCTGTATGGTTCAGGAATTCGTTTGGCCGAATTAATGCATTTGAAAGATGCTGACATCAACCAAACAGAATCGCTGGTAAAGGTATTGGGAAAACGGAATAAAGAACGTATAACTCCATTTCCGAGAAGCTTGAACGAATTAATCAATCAATATAGAACTGAAAGAAATAAGTTGTTTGGAAATTCATGCCAAACCTTATTTGTTACCTCTTCCGGAGAACCAGTTTATGAGAAATTAATTTATCGGGTTGTTAATAAATATCTTTCCCTGATTACCACCATTGACCAGAAAAGTCCGCACGTACTGCGTCATACATTTGCAACTCATATGCTCAATCATGGTGCCGATTTAAACGCAGTAAAGGAAATGCTCGGACATTCCAATCTCTCTGCGACTCAAATTTACACCCATACTTCATTAGAAAAAATTCAAAAAGTATACAGACAAGCACATCCACGATCATAAATAATAGGAGGATTGATTATGAATATTCAGGTAAAAACGGTACATTTTACAGCCGATCAGAAGCTGACAGATTTTTTAACTAAAAAAGTGATGAAACTTGATACCTATTTTGAAGGTATTATTGGTGCCGATGTGATTTTAAAGGTTGTTAAACCTGAAACTGCAAACAATAAAGTTGCAGAAGTGAAACTTTCGATTCCTGGATATGATTATCTGTTTGCTGAAAAACAAGCTGACACATTTGAAGAAGCTATTGACCTTGCAACTGACGCAATTCGCCGTCAACTAACTAAGTTTAAGGAAAAGTTGAAAGACAAATAAATTGCAAAAAATAAGTTGCCTGTTGTGTTTTCGAAGAAAAAATTTATACATTTGCAAACCTTTTTCGGACAAGTATTATTTTTGTGATATTTAGAACAAAAAGAAATCCCCTGTAAACAGGATATGATACGTTTATAGGGGTTTTTGACGTGAAGTATAAAGTATGCCGAATTAGCTCAGTTGGCCAGAGCACGTGATTTGTAATCTCGGGGTCCTCAGTTCGAATCTGAGATTCGGCTCAATAAAATAAAGTTCTGAAAAATATTGATTGGGGGAGATACCAAAGTGGCCAACTGGGTCTGACTGTAACTCAGATGACGTACGTCTTCGTAGGTTCGAATCCTGCTCTCCCCACAAAAAAGTTGCAAGTTCAAAGTTTCAAATTCCAGGTTAAATGCTCAACTTGGAACGTTTAGCTTGAAACTTGAAACTGAATCGCGGGAGTAGCTCAGTCGATAGAGCATTAGCCTTCCAAGCTAAGGGTCGCGAGTTTGAATCTCGTCTCCCGCTCAATAGAATGATTGCTGATGTAGCTCAGGGGTAGAGCGCTTCCTTGGTAAGGAAGAGGTCGCGAGTTCAATTCTCGCCCTCAGCTCTGATGAAAGTTTAAAAGATAATTTAAAATTATTACAAGTTATGGCTAAAGCAAAATTTAACAGGGACAAAGACCATGTCAATATTGGCACAATTGGCCACGTTGACCATGGCAAAACCACTTTGACTGCTGCTATTACTATGGTATTGGCAAGAAAAGGTTATTGTGAAGTAAAATCTTTCGAATCAATCGACAGTGCTCCGGAAGAAAAAGAACGTGGTATTACTATTAATACAGCCCACGTTGAGTACGAAACTGCAACCCGTCACTATGCTCACGTTGACTGTCCTGGTCACGCTGACTACGTGAAGAACATGGTTACAGGTGCTGCTCAGATGGACGGTGCTATTATTGTAGTTGCTGCTACTGATGGTCCGATGCCTCAGACACGTGAACACATCCTTTTAGCTCGTCAGGTAAACGTACCAAAGTTGGTAGTTTTCATGAACAAAGTTGACATGGTTGATGATCCGGAAATTTTGGAACTTGTTGAAATGGAAATTCGTGAACTGTTAAGTTTCTACGGATTTGACGGCGACAATTCACCAGTTATCATGGGTTCTGCACTTGGTGCAATGAACGGCGAAGCAAAATGGGAAGAAAAAGTACTGGAATTGATGGATGCAGTTGATAGCTGGATTCCACTTCCTCCACGTGATGTTGATAAACCATTCCTTATGCCAGTTGAAGACGTATTCTCGATTACAGGTCGTGGTACTGTTGCAACAGGTCGTATCGAAACTGGTAAAGTTCATACAGGTGACGAACTTCAGCTTATTGGTCTTGGCGCAGAAGGTCGTAAGACAGTATGTACAGGTGTTGAAATGTTCCGTAAAATTCTGGATGATGGTCAGGCTGGTGACAACGTAGGTTTGTTGTTACGTGGTGTTGACAAGAAAGAAATCAAACGTGGACAGATTCTTGCCAAACCAGGTTCAGTTACTCCTCACACTACTTTCAAAGCTGAGGTTTATATCCTGAAGAAAGAAGAAGGTGGACGTCACACTCCATTCCACAACAAATATCGTCCTCAGTTCTATATTCGTACCCTCGATGTAACAGGTGAAATCCACTTGCCAGAAGGACGCGAAATGGTTATGCCAGGTGATAACGTTTCTATTGAAGTACAATTAATCTATCCGGTAGCTCTTAACGTAGGTCTTCGTTTCGCAATTCGCGAAGGTGGACGTACTGTTGGTGCAGGACAGGTTACTGAAATTTTATAGGAATTCTCTGATAAAATATTCTGATAAAAAGTCCCGGACTTTGCATCCGGGACTTTTTACGGATGTTACTCAGTTGGGAGTATAAGTTTTTAGATCAAAGTAAGTTCGAGTCTTACCATCCGTACTTAATATTATTACAATAAAAAATGAAACTTAAAATTTATTTCGAAGAAGCTTATAATGAGCTTGTTCATAAAGTTTCCTGGCCTACACGAAAAGAATTGCAGAGTAGTGCTATCATCGTAATGGTTGCTTCCTTAATTATAGCACTAATAGTCTTCGTAATGGATTTCTCTTTTGAAAGCATTATGGGCTTTGTGTACAGTTTATTTTATTAATACCTTTTAGGAGCACAACATGAGCGAAAACGTAAAAAAATGGTATGTTCTTCGGGCAATTGGAGGAAAAGAGAAGAAAGTCAAAGAATATATTGAAAACGAGATTGCAAATGCTGGTCTCCAGGAGTTTGTTTCACAGGTTTTAATTCCCACTGAGAAAGTTTATCAAATTCGCAACGGAAAAAAAATCAGCAAAGAGAGAAATTTCTTTCCTGGTTATGTTTTAGTTGAAGCTTGTTTGGTTGGAGAGATTCCCCACATGTTAAAAAATATTCCCAACGTTATTGGCTTCCTTGGGGATACTAAAAGTGGAGAACCCGTTCCAATGCGTCAGTCTGAAGTTTACCGGATCTTGGGTCGGGTGGATGAAATGGCTGAGTCAGGTGAAGAAATGAACATTCCATTTGTAGTTGGAGAAACTGTGAAAGT
>Ga0209261_10000101_pt1 | contig 21835 bp, 16 predicted proteins | sample DOMMetBare1Fresh_FD_187470 | JGI IMG/M metagenome (GOLD analysis project Ga0209261, IMG submission 187470) | Wetland sediment microbial communities from St. Louis River estuary, USA, under dissolved organic matter induced mercury methylation -... | ecosystem: Environmental > Aquatic >...
ATCACCAACAATTGTATTGTCGCCAATATAAACATGCGGATAAATCCTGACATGATTTCCAATCTTCACATTTTTACCAATATAGGCGAATGCTCCGATGTATATGTCGTTTCCATGGGTGGCAGAACTGTCAATAAAGGAAGGACTTTCAATTCCGGTTTTAGATCCTTTGGCCTGCTGATAAAGTTCGAGTAATGATGCAAACGCTTTATATGCATCAGGAACTCTGATCAGGGTTGCTTTAACTTCAGATTCCAGTAAGAAATCGTTATTCACAATGACTATGGAAGCTTCGGTTTCGTATAGGTATTTATTGTACTTTGGATTAGCAAGAAAAGCTAAAGTTCCTGGTCTGCCTTCTTCAATTTTCGCCACATTCGATACCGAAATTTCGGCATCTCCTTCTACCGTACCACCCAGAAAATCAGCTATACTTTGAGCTTTGAATTCCATATTTTAATTTATAATGCCGTGCAAAAATAGATTTTAATTATTTAATGTCCAATTCTTTCGGATAACAGATGAAATATTTCCGCACGGTCTCAGAGAAAACCGAAAGATTAATGTCTGAAGCTTTGGCAATGTCGCTCATCTTATTATTCTTGAATAAAATTTTAATCATATCGCTCGAAAGCGTATTGTAGGCATTGTTTGTAATCGTGTCAGAAATCATGAAATACTGAATCTGATCATCGCCAACACCAAAATGACTGCCTATTTTTTCCTTCAATGCAGCTATTTTTTGTTCTGAAATAGGTTTTTTGCTGATTTTTATTTTGAATAATCTTCGGTTAATAATACAGCTTGACAAGTACGACAAAATTTTATCCGGATGATTTTGCCATTCCTTGATAGAAGCAATAATATCATTGTCGTCCAGATTGGCAAACAGATCCAATACCGGCCTGCCATTAACCAAATTGTTGCGCTCAAAATCGTTTAAGGTAACTTTGTTCGATAAAAAAGCCTTCAATACGGGTGTGGCAAACAGTTCGGCTCCGGATTGAGCTATTTCCCTGGCACGGGCCAGAACATGAATAAGAAGGTATTCTGCAGAAAGAACGGTTTTGTGTAAATAAACCTGCCAATACATCAAACGGCGCGCAATCAGGAAATTCTCAACTGAATAGATTCCCTTGTACTCCACAACTAGCTCATCATTTTTAACATTCAGCATCTTGATAATTCGTTCGGAACTGATCACTCCTTCCGATACGCCTGAAAAAAAGCTGTCACGGCTCAGGTAGTCCAGCCGGTCCATGTCGAGCTGACTGGAGACGAGCTGGTGTAGGAAATGTTTTGGATACTGATTTTTGAAGATACAAATTGCCAATTCAAGTTTGCCGTCAAACTGGCGGTTTAGCTCTTCCATCAGAATAATAGAAATCTTTTCATGAGGGATTCCTTCTACCACCGTGTTTTCAAGCGCATGAGAAAATGGGCCATGGCCAATGTCATGAAGTAGGATCGCAATTGTTGCTGCATCGGCTTCTTCGTCGGAAATTTCCTGTCCTTTCAACCGAAGAATTCCGATGGCCGAACGCATAAGATGGACGGCACCCAATGCATGCTCAAAGCGGGTGTGGTTGGCTCCCGGATAAACAAGGTAGGATAATCCTAACTGTTTGATTCTCCGTAGTCGTTGAAAATAAGGATGTTCAATTAAATCGAAGATGATCTCAGACCGGATATTGATAAACCCAAAAACCGGATCATTAATTATTTTTTTCTTATTTGTTTTCACTGAACTAAGAGTCTGTTTAATAGAACAAACCTGACAAAAATAGTAAAGTTTTATTTGAAGAACATATTTGGTTGATCATCACAAATGATTTTAAACTGATTGTTTGAATCCTTAAATTATTGATTTTGACAATTTAATTAAAATTACTATTTTTGTCGCGGCATTTGGGAAAACCAGAGGTAGGGGATCAGAAGTCCCCTATTTTATTACAAAAATATGATCGCAAAAGAAAAAATAGCCAATCTTGTAAATGAAAAGCTGACTGAAGACCAGTTTTTGGTTGATGTTACCGTTTCGTCAAGCAATGTGATTCATGTTATGGTTGACAGTGACAACGGTATTTCGATTAACCAGATTGTTGAAATTAGTCGTCATATCGAAAGTGGTCTTGACCGTGAAGAAGAGGATTTTGAATTATCCGTTTTTTCAGCCGGATTAAGTGAACCTTTCAGTCTGGTTCGTCAGTATAAGAAGAATGTTGGAAAGGAAATAGATGTAATACTGACCAATGGAGTTAAACTTTCAGGATTACTGAGCCAGGTCGATGAAAATGGAATTGATCTTGAAGTTACAGCGAAAGAAAAAGTAGAAGGATCGAAGAAGAAGGAACTGGTTACCAAGGTTCATCGTTTGGAATATTCAGAAATAAAAGAAGCAAAAAAAATATTAAAATTTTAAAACCGGGAATAGATGGAGACTCTTAATCTTATCGACACCTTTGCCGAATTTAAGGAACTTAAAAGCATTGACCGCGCAACCATGATGAGCGTGTTGGAAGATGTATTTAAAAATGTCCTTCAAAAGACCTACGGCACAGATGAAAACTTCGATGTGATCATTAACATCGATAAAGGTGACTTTGAGATTTGGCGCAACAGGACAGTCGTGGCTGATGAGGATTTTGAAGATCCGAATTTGCAGATAACCCTGAACGAAGCCAAAAAAATTGATGCAGATTATGAAATTGGAGAAGAAGTAACCGACGAGGTGAAACTGGCCCAGTTTGGCCGCAGGGCTATTCTGAATTTGCGTCAAAATCTTGCCAGTCGCATTATGGAGCTTGAAAAGGACCATATTTTCAACAAATACAAAACCAAAATTGGCGACATTGTTGCCGGCGAGGTTTATCAGGTTTGGAAAAAGGAAATTCTGATTCTGGACGATGAAGGTAATGAACTCATTCTGCCAAGAACGGAGCAGATTCCTTCCGATTATTTCAGAAAAGGCGACAACCTTCGTGCAGTCGTATATAAAGTCGAACTACGCAACAATAATCCTTTGATTATTCTTTCACGTACTTCACCCGTTTTCCTTGAGCGTTTATTTGAACTGGAAGTTCCTGAAATTTTTGATGGTTTAATTACGATTAAAAAGATTGTCAGGGTTCCCGGAGAACGCGCTAAAGTTGCTGTTGAATCGTACGACGAACGGATTGATCCGGTTGGCGCATGTGTGGGAATGAAAGGTTCGCGTATTCATGGCATTGTTCGTGAATTGCGCAATGAAAATATTGATGTTATAAATTTTTCGGCTAACAATCAGTTGTTTATTCAACGTGCTTTAAATCCTGCTAAAGTATCATCCATCAAATTGCATGAAGATACCAAACGCGCCGATGTTTATCTGAAACCCGATGAGGTTTCGATGGCAATCGGTAAAGGTGGCTTAAACATCAGACTGGCCAGTCAGCTTACCGGCTACGAAATTGATGTTTACCGCGAAGTAGCTCAGGATGACGAAGATGTTAATCTGGAAGAATTTGCCGATGAAATTGAAAGCTGGGTGATTGATCAGTTACGTTCAATTGGCTGCGATACAGCTAAAAATGTATTGAGTCTCACCCGGTCAGAACTGATCAAAAGGACCGATCTCGAAGAGGAAACCATCGATGAAGTTCTTCGAATTCTGAGAAATGAATTTGAATAAGCATTAAAAATTATTCAAATTTTTACTTGAAAATTAGGGTTTTTTAGATTTTGAATGTTAGATTGCAACATCGTTAATTCCTTAAAAATATTTTTTGAGGTTTATTTAACTGAGTGGGTTTATGGTTATAGGTAGTATTAAAAGACTAAGTAAAGTAGCGCGGGATTTCAACGTGGGTATTTCTACCATCGTGGAATTTCTGCACAAGAAGGGATTTGACATTGATACAAATCCAAACAACAAGATTTCAGACGATCAGTTCCATCTTCTTGAAAAGGAATATAAAAGTGATGTCAGTCTGAAAAAAGAATCAGAAAAAATCAATCTGAAAAGTCATCGGAGTGTCCAGGAGTCTGTTTCTTTGGACGATGTTAAAGATGTGAGTCACAAACATGTCAGCGATGACTATGTGGATGACGAAGTAATTATCAAAGGACATACCTCCAAAAGGATTGAGCATAGTCCTCAGGTTGAACCTAAACCCTTCAGACCGGAACACAAGGAAGAATTTATCACGACTAACCGTCATGAAATAGAGGCTCCAAAGATTGTTGGTAAAATCGATCTTGACCGTCACGGTGAAGTCCGAAAAAAAGAAGAAGCTCCTGTTGCTGAAGAAAAACCAAAGATTGTTCATCAAAAGCCAGTTTCTGAAGAGAAACCCGTTCAGGAAAAACCGGTTGTAAAAGAAGAAGTTAAACTCGAAAAAGAACATAAACACGAGAAGCCTGCAGTTAAGGTGGCACCTGAAGTTGTTTCAGAAGAACCAGTCAGGGAAATTACAGATGAAAGTCGTTTTGACTCCGATGTTTTAACTACGAATGTTCCGAAGGTGGAAGAAGTGAAAGTAGTCGGACGTATCGACCTCGATTTACTGAATCAAAAAACCAGACCAGCCAAGAAAAGCAAGAAGCAAAAAGAAGATGAGCGTAAAGATCGTGAAAAAGTTCGCCGCGACTCATTTAAGCCATCCGATAATGAGGTTGCTCCTGAAGTAGCCCCTGTGGTTACTGAAAGAACCGGGCCAACCGTAATTAAAGCTAGGGTTGAAAAGTTGGCCGGACCAAATGTGGTTGGTAAAATTGAGCTTCCCGGCGATCGCAAACCAGCAACTCCGCAGGGAGATTCGGCACAGGCTCAGAACAGAAAGAAGAAAAGAAAACGTATTACCAAAGATATTCCGGGAAATCAGCAACGTGTTAATGTTGCCGAGAAACCTGCCGTTCCGCCAGGCGAAAGAAAAAAACTGGTGGTAACAAAAAATCCCGGAGGCGCTGCTCGTCCGGCAAGTACCGGAGACAGGTCAAATGTGAAAAAACGCACACTTCTAAAAAAAGAAGTAAGCGAAGAAGATGTACAGAAACAAATTAAAGATACTCTTGCCCGTTTAACGACCAAAGGAACCAAATCCAAAGGATCGAAATACCGTAAAGACAAAAGGCAGATTGCCAGCGACAGAATGGCTGCTCAGGCCGAACGCGATACCGAAAACAAGAATATTCTGAAAGTAACAGAATTTGTATCGGTAAACGAACTGGCAACCATGATGGATGCTTCGGTGACAAGTGTCATTTCAACTTGTATGAGCCTGGGATTGTTTGTGTCGATCAATCAGCGTCTTGACGCGGAAACCATGGCCGTTGTAGCCGATGAGTTTGGCTACAAAGTCGAATTTGTAAGTGCCGAAATTCAGGTGGCTATCGAAGAAGAGCCAGATACTGCAGAACAATTATTGCCACGTGCGCCAATTGTTACTGTGATGGGTCACGTCGACCATGGTAAAACTTCACTTCTCGACCACATCCGGAGTACAAACGTAATTGCCGGTGAAGCCGGAGGTATTACCCAGCACATTGGTGCATACCATGTAAAACTGAAAAACGGAAAGGAAATCACATTCCTTGATACTCCGGGTCACGAAGCATTTACTGCCATGCGTGCCCGTGGTGCTCAGGTTACAGATATCGCTATTATTATTGTAGCGGCCGATGATAACATCATGCCACAGACCGTTGAAGCAATCAACCATGCGCAGGCAGCAGGTGTTCCGATCATCTTTGCCATTAATAAAATTGATAAACCGGGAGCAAATCCTGAAAAGATAAAAGAGAAACTGGCTGCCATGAACTTCCTTGTAGAGGATTGGGGCGGAAAATACCAGAGCCAGGACATTTCAGCCAAAAGCGGTTTGAATGTTGATTTACTTCTCGAAAAAATATTGCTTGAAGCCGAAATGCTCGAATTAAAGGGCAACCCGAATAAACGTGCCACCGGAACAGTTATTGAATCAACACTTGATAAAGGACGTGGTTATGTAGCTACCGTTCTGGTTCAAAACGGTTCATTAAAAGTCGGCGATGTGTTGTTGGCAGGTCAGTACTTTGGACACGTGAAAGCGATGTTCAACGAACGTAACCAAAAGGTTACGGTAGCTCTTCCTGCAGAGCCGGTTATCATTCTTGGGTTAGACGGTGCACCACAGGCTGGTGATAAGTTTAATGTGATGGAAAATGAGCGCGACGCCCGTACCATTGCCAATAAACGTGAGCAGTTGGCCCGTGAACAGGGACTCCGTACTCAGAAACACATTACGCTGGATGAAATTGGTCGTCGTATTGCTATCGGAAACTTCCAGGAATTGAACCTGATTGTGAAGGGTGACGTTGACGGATCAATCGAAGCTTTGTCTGACTCATTGATCAAGCTTTCCACACAGGAAATTCAGGTCAATGTTATTCACAAAGCGGTGGGTGCCATTTCAGAATCGGATATTATGCTGGCTACCGCTTCGAATGCAATTATCGTTGGATTCCAGGTTCGTCCATCAGTGAATGCACGCAAAATTGCTGAGAAAGAACAAATCGATATTCGTTTATATTCCATTATTTACGATGCTATCAACGAGATAAAGGCAGCAATGGAAGGTATGCTTTCTCCTGAAATCAAGGAAGAAATCACCGGAACCGCAGAAGTGATGGAAGCTTTCGAAATTACCAAGGTCGGTACCATAGCCGGATGTATTGTCCGCGATGGAAAAATTATCCGGAAAGACAAAGTTCGTGTAATTCGTGATGGTATCGTTATTTATACCGGAACTTTAGGATCACTCAAACGCTTCAAGGACGATGTGAAAGAAGTGAACAAAGGTTACGAATGCGGTTTGAATATCGACAATTACAACAATGTCAAAGAAGGTGACTTTATCGAAGCCTTTACTTTAACGGAAGTTGCCAAAACGCTTTAATTCGACATACAATTAATTTTATAGGTAAAAAACCTGCTTTTATTAAAGCAGGTTTTTTTGTTTTTAACAACTGGTATTTGAATGTGAAATATTCATGGGGGTATTATATGAATAGGGTTGTTGTTAAAAAATAGTATAAATAATAAAATAAGGCCTATTGTAGAATGGGGTAGTATTTAAAAATATATATTTTTGTCGCACAACAAATAAAAACCCCCATTTATGTTTGATGTAGGATTAACAACGTTTATGATTTTAGCAACCAGTATGGTCATGCTCATGACACCTGGACTGGCATTCTTCTATGGAGGACTGGGAAGTAAAAAACACGTTCTCAACATCATGATGCAAAGTTTTGTTTCTCTAAGCCTGACTACAGTGCTTTGGTTCTTTTTTGGCTATTCACTATGCTTTAGCGGAAACATGACCGATGGAACTGATTTATTCGGCATCATTGGAAATCTTGACAAAGCCATGTTTCATGGAATTACCCCAAAAAGTGTATTTTCTCCAACCAAAAATTTTCCGGAGTATATTTTCATCGCTTATCAGATGATGTTTGCCATTATTACACCTGCTCTTATTACCGGTGCTTTTATAAATCGAATATCATTTAAAGCCTATGTTTGGTTTTTGATATTCTGGCAGGTATTTGTGTATTATCCATTTGTACATATGGTTTGGGGCGGAGGGTTGCTCGCGATGTGGGGAGTTCTCGATTTTGCCGGAGGAATTGTGGTTCATGCAACGGCAGGATTTGCCGCATTGGCTTCGGTTTATTTTGTAGGAGCGCGAAAAGAAAGGAATCATGTTCCAAACAATATTCCATTGGTGGCTATTGGCACAGCATTGTTGTGGTTTGGATGGTATGGCTTTAACGCTGGTAGCGAGATGGCCGTGAATGATGTGACCGTGGCAGCATTTTTAAATACCGATATAGCAGCATCATTTGCTGCAATTACATGGTTTGTAATTGAATGGAATACCGGCAAAAAGAAACCAACCTTTATCGGATTAATGACTGGTGCAGTGGCTGGTCTGGCAACCATTACTCCTGCAGCAGGATATGTATCAATACAATCAGCTGTTTTAATTGGCATTATTGCCGGTGTCGGCTGTTATCTGGCGGTTAAATTTAAGGAAAAGCGTCAGTGGGATGATGCGCTCGATGTTTGGGGTGTACACGGCATGGGTGGCGTAATTGGCACTATTTGTCTTGGCTTGTTTGCGACCAAAACAATCAATGCAAATGGCGTCGATGGTCTGTTTTATGGAGGCGGATTTATGTTTCTGTTCAAGCAAATCGTCGCAATACTATTCGCAGTTATCTATGGTTTCTTCTTTACACTGTTTATCCTGAAAATTATGAACCGGATTATACCGGTAAAAGCATCTTTAAAGGAAGAAAAAGATGGTCTGGATATTAGCTATCACGGTGAAGTGGCCCGCGATGTGGCTTAATTGTGATTATAAGGAATTTTAACAATAGGAAATAATGGAAGAGGGCAAGCTGATCTTCAGTTTGCCCTCTTCCATTACAGTTCAAAGTTAAAGCCCCGTTTCAACAGGTCTTCATATTTATTCGGATCGAACCGATAGTACCAGGCTCCTTTACGGGATGATTCTTTTTCTTTTTCCTCCAGCTTTTCAAGTAAATCCATCGAAAGAAGTTTTCTTCTGAAATTTCTTTTGTCGAGCGATTTGTTATAAATGGCCTCATACAAAGCCTGAAGTTGTGGAATGGTAAATTTATCGGGCAGCAATTCAAATCCGATAGGTTGTGTTCTGGCCCTGATCTGTAGTTTTTTCAATGCCCGTGCAACCATTGCCGTATGGTCAAAAATAAGTATTGGCATCGATGATATGGGTATCCAGGTGGCACCATGATTTTTTACCAGTTCGAGATCGGATGAATTGATCTTAATCAATGCAAAATAAGCGACAGATATGATTCGTGCTCCCGGATCGCGATCAAGTTCTCCGAAGGAGTAAAGCTGTTCCATGTAAACATCAGATAAACCGGTAAGCTGGTTTAATATGCGTTTGGCTGCTTCATCCAGTCCTTCATTGCTTTTCAAAAAACCTCCCATCAATGACCATTCGCCTTTGGCTGGCTGGAAATTTCTTTTTAGAAGCAGTACTTTCAGCTCCCGACCTTCTTCATCAAATCCGAAGATAATTGAATCGACAGCTACATGAAATTTTTCGTGTTCGCTATAATATGACATGGTATTGTTATTCAGGTAATGGCCAGTCGGTTGTTTCTTTGGTGCGCAAATAGGTCTCAATATGACGGTCTTTTTTTGCTTCGTAGATGTCGGAAATCGTCAGAATAATTCCGGTTTCTTCCACATTTCCAAAATGATCGTTGATAACCGTTCCAAAGGTTTTCATGGATGGACTGAGATTCATATAGGAATTAATCAGGGGAGGAATATTTTCACCAAATTCCCTTACTTTTTGCGACAGAATTTTATAATCTTCCTTGTAAGATCCACCGTTGAATACTTCTTCCATTTCTTTCATGTTGATACCCAAATCCATTGGTTTGATGGGGGTGACCAGGTTTTCATGATCATTAAAATATTTCAGGAAGAAATACTGAATCAGATTGCGCGCCTGGGTGTGAAAGTGAGTGTACATGGTCACTTTGCCAAAGAAATATTTAATTTCAGGATGATCCACGATGAGGGCCCCCAAACCGTCCCACAAATTATCGAGGGCAAACAAAGCTTTTGCACCTGCTTTACTCGACTGATAATGTGGTTGAACAAATGATCGTCCAAGTTCAAGCGTATATGGAAGATATTCTTTGATAAATTTTTCTGAAAAATTGAAAAGGTGGGTTGTTGCTAATTGGACGATGCCGTTTTCGTCAACCGGAAGGTTATTGCATAAAATGTATCGGTAGCCGCCAATGATTTCAAGTGCCTGAGGATCCCAAACGATAAGCTGTTTGTATGGCTGAGCACAGGTATCATATTCGTCAATGTCAACTTCCTCGCCCATTCCTCCGCCTGCATCACGAAAAGTAATTTCCCTTACCCGGCCAATCTCTCTCATTACATTGGGTGAATCCTGGTAAGTAATTATATAAATTTCGTTATCCCCTTTATTGGTCTTGCGCATCAACTTGTCCGGTGTCAATTCAGCGAGTAGGGCTTCTTTTGGCACTGGTGCAATAATATCCTTCATACTAATCGTTCTGATTTATAGAGGTACAAAACTAAAAAAAATCTGTCAGAAATGGTTTATTCAATCATTTAATCTTAGCCGATGAATCTTTTGGTAATTGATACACTAAGGCTCTTATTTCAGTGGCCCATTGGTCTAACGATTTACTTTTATCAAAGTGAGTGTAGGGAATGGGCTTCCCAAAAGTGATCGTAAATTTTTGGTTTTTATGTTTGAAGGTTTCATCAGCCAGATAGAACATTTCAAGGTTCCATTTCATCCTGAAAAAAGTCCGGAAATTTGCCAACCGGTAAAAAAAAGAAGAATTTCTTCCACTTACATGTATAGGAATGATGTCACGCTTATATTCGATCGATTTGGCAATAAAATGCTTTTTCCATTCATAATCCTGAATTTTACCTTTAATTCTTCTGGAAGCAAATCCGGATGGAAAAATCAGTATTTGTTTGTCTGATGCGTAGGCTTCATGAATTTTTTGTGCCACCTCTTTGCTATGACCGCCATGTTTGTTTAGAGGCACAAAAATGGGATGCAATTGAGGAATATTCATCAGAATGTCATTTACCAAAGTGACCACATTTCCCAATATCCGGTCAAGATTGGAAAGAATGAGCAGTGAATCGAAACCGCCTAGCGGATGATTGGATGCAAAAATATAGCTTCCGGTTGCAGGTATGTTTTCCAGTCCAATTAAGGTTTGCTGAACATTGAAATGTTTAACCATACTGTTGGCAAACTCGATCCCTCTTTCATTGCCGTGTTTAGCCAGAATTTCGTTAATTTCATCAATATGCATGATTCGGTTAATATAACGGTAAACAAATCCCGGAAGTTTTCCGGCAAGTTTCGGATTCTTTTTTTGAAATACTTCCCTGATGTTGATTGGTTTAAACGGTTCCTCATTCATTTTATCCATAACGCTAATTTTATTGAAGCCGAAAATATAAAATAAATCGGTAGCAGGGGTTTGTTCCGCTTTTTTAGTCGTCAGTATTATTTTTGGTTAGGTGGAATCTAAAAGGTGTTACATTCACACAAATCCTGCATTTTTCATCAAATTTGCTTGGGGACTTTAGCAATTTATCAGGTTTTATTAACGAAAATCCAATTTATTTTTGTTATGTTCAAATAATAGATATTCAAAATGTTATCCGGCATGTTTGATTATTATTCACAAATTACCAACAGGTTGTTAACAATTTTAATATATATTTGCGTGACCTAAAGTGGCTTAAAGTGGAATGATATGGCTGACTTTAATTGATTTTTATTACTTTTACAAATGGATTTTAGGCACTTGAAAAAATGAACTTCTCCTCGAAAAAAGAAGCAACCCTGGATGAAAAGGGTAGGGTAGTGCTGCCAGCCGATTACAAGAACGAAATGGGCGGCAGTATTCCCGGTGGCCATTTGGCTGTCGAGAAGGATCCTCATGAAAAGTGTCTGAACATCTACACGATGGAAGAGTGGGAAAAACGTATCGTGCAGGTAACATCAAAACTTAATCGGGACAACAGGCAACACAGCCGCATTCTCGATATTTTCTACAACAATTTCAAGATTATTCCGGTACCTGAAAGTTGCAGGATGAATATTCCGAATAATTTTCTTGAACTCGTTGGGATAAAGAAAGAGGCGATGTTTACCGGGCAAGGCAACCGGATCAGATTATGGGATGCTGCCGAATACAACAGATATACTCAGTCGTGGGACGATTATGCGAGCTTATTCGATCGACTTGTTGGTGGTAATGAAGAAAATTAAAGGTGGAAAGAGAATATCATGTACCTGTTTTGCTGAACGAAAGTGTCAACGGACTGGAAATTAAAGCACATGGCGATTATGTTGACGTTACTTTTGGTGGCGGTGGTCATTCGCGCGAAATTTTCAGCCGCTTAAAAACTGGTCGCCTTTTTGCTTTCGATCAGGATGAGGATGCCGCAGCGAATATCATTCAAGACGACCGTTTTTTCTTTATCCGTCACAATTTCAAATATATCCGGAATTTTTTAAAGTATTATGAAGTCGAACAGGTCGATGGTATTTTGGCCGACCTGGGAGTTTCATCACATGATTTTGATGTACCCGAACGCGGATTCTCCTTTCGCTTTGATGGTGATCTGGATATGAGAATGAACCGCGATTCTTCACAAACCGCAGCTGATATTGTAAATACATATACGGAGGATCAACTCAGAACTGTTTTTCGTGAATTTGGTGAAATTGATAATGCCGGAAGACTTGCCAAACAGCTGGTTTCATCCAGAAATGCATCAGAAGTAAAGACCATTGAACAGTTTTTGGCTGCCATTTCACCTTGTGTTCCAAGATTGCAGGAAAGTAAATACCTGGCCAAGGTTTTTCAGGCACTGCGTATTGAAACCAACCATGAAATGGATGTTTTACACGATTTTCTGGAACAAAGCATTGAGTTACTCAAGCCCGGTGGACGTTTGGTCGTCATTACCTATCATTCACTTGAAGACCGAATGGTGAAAAATTTTATCCGGTCGGGTGATTTTTCAGGAAAACAGGAAAAGGATTTTTTTGGAAATGTTGAATCGCCTTTAGTGGCTATAAACCGCAAAGTTATTGTTCCGACAGATGAAGAGATTGAACGGAATCCGCGGGCTCGAAGCGCCAAACTTAGAATTGCCGAAAAAAACGCATGACAGAAACTAAAGAAAATAAGAAGAAGCGAATATCGACCAAGAATTTTAAAAGTATTCTAGGAGGTACCGTTTTGGCCAGCGAGCAAGTGTTAAAGCAATTGCCTTTCGTGGTTTTTCTGGCATTGCTTGGGATTGGTTTAATTACCAACAGGTATTGGACTGAAAAAACAATCCGTCGAATGGAAATGGTTCGTGATTCGCTGAAAGAATATAAAGCGGAATCGGTTATTCATGAAACAGAGCTCATGTACATCAATCGTCCTTCCGAAGTGGCTCGAAGGGTTGTAGAGCGTAAAATCGATTTGATAGAGCCAATTGAGCCGGCTAAGAAAATAAAAGTTAAAAAACTGGAGACTAAATAATGGAAATCAGGAAAGCTATAACCTTACGATTTGGCATCGTTTATTTTGCGATTGCCTTATTCGGTATTATTATAGTTAGCCGGATTCTCATCATTCAAAATACCAACAAGGAAAAATGGAGCCAAACGGCCAAAGACCTTAAAAGCAATACCGAAGAAATTTGGGCAAAACGGGGGAATATTTGTGCCGACGATGGTAGTATTTTATCCACTTCGGTTCCCTATTACGAGATACGGTTGGATTTACGGGCACCGGGAGTTAAAAAGATATTCGATAAGGAAGCTGATTTATTTGCCAAGGAAATGGCCAGTTTCTTTGGTTTTTCAGAAACTGATTTCAAAATCAAACTGAAGGACGCCTATGCGAAGCAAAAGAGTTGGTTTTTACTCAATCCCAAACAAATTGACCACAATAAATTTCAGGAATTTAAAACCCTGAAATACAGCTCGCGAACTCATTTCGGATCAGGAATAATTGTTGTTACGGAGAATAAAAGAATACTTCCTCACGGTGATTTAGCCAGCCGTACCATTGGTGTCCTTAATAAAGGTGTTTATGGCGGCGTTCACGGAAATGTAGGTTATACTGGTGTGGAAGGCCTTTGTGAAAATTTTCTGGCAGGTGTCAATGGATTAGCCCTTAAACGAAATTTCTCCGGAAGCTGGATTAGCACTCCGCTTGTTGAGCCGCAGGAAGGAAAAGATGTAATCACCACCATTAATGTCAATCTTCAGGATTACGCGCAGACTTCTCTGGGGAAACAGATGGAAATCAGTCAGGCTGAATGGGGAACAGCCATCGTTATGGAAGTAAAAACCGGAAACATCAAAGCCATTGCCAACATGGGCCGCAAAAAAGACGGTACTTATGGTGAAACCTACAATTTCGCTTTTGGTGCGCATGGTTGCAGTGAGCCAGGCTCCACATTTAAATTAATGTCGTTGATAGCAGCGATGGATGCTGGTTATGCTGATACTTCTGATTTGGTTGATACAGGTCGCGGTCTATGGGAATACAAAGGACAGAAGATGAAAGACAGTGATTACGATCATGGAGGTCATGGATTAATCAGCTTAAAAAAGACTTTTGAACTTTCATCAAATATTGGCACTGCTAAAATAATTTGTAAAAATTATGAAGGACGGGAGAAGGAGTTTATTGACCGTATTTACAGTTTTGGATTGAACAAACAACTCGGCCTTGGATTTCTTGGAGAAGCTGAACCACGGATCAAATATCCGACCGATTCCGACTGGTGGGGCCCATCACTTGCCTGGATTGCTCATGGTTATGAAATCAAGATTGCACCAATCCAAACGCTTACATTTTACAATGCTGTAGCGAATAACGGAGTGATGGTGAAACCAAAATTCATCGAAGAGATTCATGAAGACGGGATTCCTGTCAGGAAGTTTCCGACGGAAGTTATAAATCCTCAGCTTTGCTCTAAAACAACCCTGATAAAGGCTCAGGATATGCTAAAAGGAGTATGCATCAGAGGGACTGCACGATCGATGAAGAATCCGTATTATACTATTGCCGGTAAAACTGGTACTGCTGTTATCGCCAACGATAACAAGGGTTATACCAGCGAAGGGGGTAAAAAATACCAGGCATCTTTTTGTGGTTATTTTCCAGCCGATAATCCTAAGTATAGCATTATAGTGGTAATTGTTGGTCCAAAGGGTGCCTATTACGGTGGGTCGGTTGCCGGTCCGGTTTTTCGCGGAATCGCTGATAAAGTGTATGCTTCATACCTCGAACCTGCACCCGATTCTATTCCTCCATTCAACGAAGTTCCAGCAGTAAAACCCGGCATCAAAGAAGATGTTATGCTTTTTGCGCAGGATCTGGGTTTTAAAACACAATCACAAAATATGACGGCCGATCACGTGGCTATTGCATACGACACTATGACTGTCTATGTGAACGGGGTCAACGATATTCCCGGATTGCTGCCTGATGTGGTTGGCATGGGAGTGGGCGATGCTGTTTTTCTTCTTGAAAAGGAAGGATATAAAACGAAAACAAATGGTTTTGGCAGGGTATTCCGTCAGTCTCCACGAGCTGGAACTCCTTGTATTAAGGGAGATTTAATCAGTCTTGAACTTGGTTTTGATGAACTCGAAATCATGAAGAATGACAGTATTGCCAAGGCCGATTCCATTCAGGGACCTGTATTGTCGGCAGTACCGATTGAAAAACCAAGGCCTGAAATCAAAAAAGTAACACCATTGGTTTCACCGGAAGTTGAGCAGAATTCACCTTCAAAAGCAAAGGTCAACCAGCCAACAGCAGCAAAACCAAAAGCAAGTCCGGAGGCCATTAAAAAATGGAAAGCTAAGGTTGCTGCTCAAAAAGCAAAACCAAATCAGGCAGCTATCGACCGGTGGAAAGCAAAGGTTGCGGCTCAGAAAGCTTTGGAAAAAAAGAAAAGTGCAGCGAAAAAGTAATATAAGAACATATAAAAAGTGCAGCAATGAAATCGTTAACTGACCTCTTAAAAGGAATTGATTGGCTCGAGTCAAAAGGCGATGCATCTGTTTTGATTCGCGGAATCCAGTTCGATTCACGTCAGGTGAAAGCCGGCGATTTGTTCGTTGCTGTTAAAGGATCGCATGTTGATGGTCACCAGTATATTTCAAAAGCCATTGAAAAAGGCGCTGTTGCAGTTGTATGCGAAGAAGTTCCTGCCCAGTTTCCTTCCAGTGTTGTTTTGGTTCGAATCAATGATACGCAGTTTGCCTTTGGGAAAATCGCATCTGCTTTTTATAATCATCCATCCGAAAACCTGAAAGTGGTTGGAGTAACCGGAACAAATGGCAAAACAACGATTGCAAGCCTTTTATACAAAACATTTTCCCTCTTAGGTTATAAAGTTGGGTTGATTTCAACCATTAAATATTATGTGGGCACGGAAGAATTTCCGGCAACACATACCACACCTGATGCGCTTCAAATTCAGGAATTAATGGCGCTGATGGTCGAATCGGGATGCGAATATTGCTTCATGGAAGTCAGTTCGCATGCCATTGATCAGGATCGGATCAGCGGGATAGATTTTGATGGTGGCATTTTCACCAATCTCACACACGATCATCTTGATTATCATCTCACATTTGCCGAATACCTGAAGGCTAAAAAGAAATTTTTTGATCTGTTGCCGGAAACAGCCTTTGCACTCACCAATGCCGATGATAAAAACGGAATGGTGATGCTTCAGAATACAAAAGCCAGTAAACAAACTTATTCACTCAGGACGTTGGCCAATTTCAATTGTAAAGTGATTGAAAAACATTTTGACGGCATGCTTCTGAATATTGACGGACAGGAAGTCTGGACGCATTTTACAGGAGTTTTCAATGCCAGCAACCTGATGGCAGTAATGGGTGCAACCATGTTGCTTGGAGTAAATCGCGAAGAAATTCTGAGAATTCTGAGCGAATTGCGTCCTGTTTCGGGACGGTTCGAAATTTTGCGGTCACCGGACGGAAAATATGCTGTAGTGGATTATGCTCACACTCCTGATGCGATCCAGAATGTTTTATCCGGAATAACCGAAATCCGAAGCGGTAATGAACAGATCATAACGGTGGTAGGTGCTGGTGGCGACCGCGACAAAACCAAACGTCCGGAAATGGCCAGGGAAGCGGTGAAACAAAGCGATAAAGTTATTCTGACATCTGATAATCCAAGATCGGAAGAGCCTGAACAGATTTTGGCTGATATGGAAGCCGGGATTGAAATGCATCAGAAGCATAAGGTTTTGTCGATTGTCAACCGCCGTGAAGCCATTAAAACGGCCTGCATGCTTGCCAAACCTGGTGATATTATTCTGGTGGCCGGCAAAGGGCACGAAGATTATCAGGAAATAAAAGGAGTCAAATATCATTTTGACGACAAGGAAGTGATTAACGAACTGTTCGGCAACAATTAAAATACGAGGATATGTTATACCATTTGTATCAGCTTTTAAAAGATTGGGACATCCCTGGACTGGGAATGTTTCAGTACCTTTCTTTCCGGTCGGGGGCAGCAATCATTTTATCGCTGTTGATTACCATTGGATTTGGAAAAAGCCTGATACGATTCCTCCAAAATAAGCAAATTGGTGAAGACGTTCGTGATCTGGGGCTCGAAGGACAAATGAGTAAAAAAGGCACACCAACCATGGGCGGGCTTATTATTCTGGCCTCCATTATTTTGCCTACCATCTTGCTTGCCCGTCTCGACAATATTTACATTATTCTGATGCTGATCACCACCATTTGGCTCGGACTGATCGGTTTTGCCGATGATTACATTAAAGTTTTCCTGAAAGATAAAAAAGGACTGGCCGGAAAATTCAAGATTTTGGGTCAGGTTTCGCTCGGAATAATTGTAGCCGCTACCTTATATCTTTCTGATGATGTGGTGGTCCGCCAGCGGGTTGTCGATACGAACGGAATGTTTGTGAAAGAAATGGTGACCGACAGTGTTACCGGACAAAAAAGATTGCAGCATGTCACCAAACCGGTGAAGTCGACCAGAACGACTATTCCATTCATGAAAAATCATGAATTTAATTATGGTATGCTGGTGTCCTTTATGGGCGAAAGTGCCAAAACATGGCGTTGGATTGTCTATGCTTTGGCTATTATCCTGATCATTACTGCCGTTTCGAATGCCGCTAACCTGACTGACGGAATAGATGGTCTGGCGACGGGCACTTCAGCCATAAGCGGGGCAACACTTGGAATATTGGCATACGTGAGTGGTAACGTTATTTATGCCGATTACCTGAACATCATGTACATCCCGAATTTAGGAGAGCTGACAGTTTTCATCGCCGCGTTTATTGGGGCAACAGTTGGCTTCTTATGGTACAACTCTTATCCAGCGCAGGTTTTCATGGGCGATACCGGAAGTCTGGCACTGGGAGGTATTCTGGCTGTATTTGCCATCATCATCCGGAAGGAAATTCTGATTCCGATTTTATGCGGAATCTTCGTCATCGAAAATCTTTCAGTAGTCATTCAGGTAAGCTATTTTAAATACACCAAACGAAAATATGGTGAAGGACGGCGCATTTTCCTGATGAGTCCGATCCATCATCATTTTCAGAAAAAGGGAATTCCGGAAGCCAAAATTGTAACCCGCTTCTGGATTGTGGGGATTATTCTGGCTGTACTGACTATTGTAACATTGAAAATGAGATAAGGATGCCCCCTTCTAATTCCCCCAAAGGGGGAAGGTGGGCTACCGAAATAAAAGAAATAAAGCTCCGTAGGAGCTAAAAAAATGTGTGAACTATAAATTTAAATAGACCCGGTTTTAAGCTCCCTCTTTTGGAGGGGGTTTGGGGGAGGCTGATAATGAACAAAAGAGTCGTCATACTTGGAGCCGCAGAAAGCGGAATTGGTGCAGCCATCCTGGCCCGCAAACAGGGATATGATGTTTTTGTATCGGATTTTGGAACTATCAAGGAAAAATACAAAAAAGAGCTGATCGAACGTGGATTCGATTTTGAGGAAGGGCAGCATACCGAAGAGAAAATTGTAAATGCCGACCTGGTAGTTAAAAGTCCGGGTATTCCGGATAAAGCGCCGCTGATTAAAAAACTGAAAGAAAAAGGTGTGAAGGTTATTTCCGAAATAGAATTTGCCGGAAGATATACTTCTGCAAAAAAGGTGTGTGTTACCGGAAGCAACGGCAAAACCACGACCACCCTTCTAATCTATCATATGTTTCAGAAAGCTGGTTTAAACGTTGGATTGGGCGGAAATGTAGGACAAAGCTTGGCCCGGCAGGTTGCCGAAAATGATTTCGATTATTATGTGCTCGAACTGAGTAGTTTTCAGCTTGATGGTATGTATGACTTTAAAGCTGACATTGCCATTCTGCTGAATATTACACCCGACCACCTTGATCGGTATGAGTATAAATTTCAGAATTACATCGATTCCAAATTCAGGATCACACAGAATCAAACATCGGATGATGTATTTATTTACTGCACCGATGATCTGGTGATTAACCATGAAATGACAAAGCGAAAGCTTTCGGCCAAATGTGTACCATTTGGATTGGGAATACCACCTGCAGTTGGCGCAGGAATTATCGATAACAAAATGATTATTAACTGGGAACAAAATATTTTCACTATGTCAATTTTAGATATTGCATTACAGGGAAGTCACAATACCTACAACTCAATGGCTGCAGGTATTTCAGGAATGGTAGTCAATATCAGGAACGAAAAAATCCGCGAGAGTATGGCCGATTTCAAAGGCGTGGAACACCGGCTCGAACGATTTTTAAAAGTTCATGGTATCGAGTTTATCAACGATTCAAAAGCGACCAACATCAATTCAACCTGGTATGCTTTGGAAAGTATGACTCAGAAAACCGTCTGGATTGTTGGAGGGATCGACAAGGGAAACGACTATACTGAATTGTACGAATTGGTGAAATCGAAAGTAAAGGCGATTGTTTGCCTTGGGCTGGATAATTCGAAAATCCTGGAAGCATTCCGGAATCTGGGCATCGACATGGTTGAAACTCAATCGATGGAAGACGCCGTCAGATCGGCTTATTACCTGGCCAAAAAAGGTGAAACCGTATTGCTTTCGCCGGCGTGCGCGAGTTTCGATTTGTTCGAGAATTATGAAGATCGCGGACATCAGTTTAAACATGCAGTAAGAGCATTGTAACATGGCAGCAAGACTGACGAAAATATTTAAGGGTGACCGAACGCTTTGGGTAGTACTGATTTTATTATCATTGTTTTCATTGGTAATCGTTTACAGTGCAACTGGAAAACTGGCTTATCGTGAGGCACATGGAAATACTTTGTACTATCTGGTTCGTCAGGTGGGTTTCATTTCGGTTGGATTTCTGGTAATGCTTTTCCTGGTTAATGTTGTTCCTATTGTTACCTATTTTAAACTTTCACCTATTTTCATCGTCATCACGGTTGTGGCCCTTGTTCTGGCTTACCTTCAATATAAACTTACGGGAAGTGCCGACAAGGAAACCTCCCGGTCGCTCAGTTTATACCGGTTTAGTTTCCAGCCTGCTGAGCTGGCAAAAATCTCACTCGTGATGTATGCGGCACGCTTGCTTTCAAAGGCCCAGCGGACTGAGGAGGAATTGAAAATTGCTTTTTACTGGATTACCGGTGTGTCGGCTCTGGTTTGTTTTCTGGTTTTCATGAGCAACTTCTCAACGGCAGCCATGATCTTTTTCACCATCATCATTCTCATGCTTATTGCCCGGGTTTCGATTAAATATATTTCGTCCATCATCGGTGCGGGCATCGTTTTAGTGATAATGATCTATTTCACAGCCGATTTATTTCCTGAAAGTTTTGCCCGGGTTCATACGGTAAAGGGACGAATTGATGACTTTGTAAAAGGCGATAACAACGCGGTGGAAGGTACGACCCAGGCTGATTATGCACGTCTGGCCATTTTTGAAGGAGGAATGCTTGGGAAAGGGCCTGGCAACAGTGAAGTGAGTAATTACATGGAGGCCGGTTACAACGATTTTATTTATGCCATTTTTATTGAAGAATATGGATTTGTTGGAGGTGCCTTTCTGGCCATGCTTTACCTGATTCTTTTGTTCAGGGGAGTGATTATTGTGCGACGATGCGATCGAACCTTTCCGGCTTTTATGGTTACAGGGCTGGTTTTGCTGCTCACTTTTCAGGCCTTTATCAATATGGCCGTTTCGGTGGGAGCAGTTCCGGTTACCGGACAACCTTTGCCCTGGGTGAGTATGGGTGGATCGTCGATGATATTTACAGCTGCCTCCTTTGGTATCATTTTGGCAGTCAGTGCAAACAATCAAAAAAATAAGGCAGCAGCCGAACCTTTGGTGGTGGTTGATGTCCCGAATGAAGATCAGGCCATGTAATATGGAAAAGTTAAAAGTCATAGTCAGTGGAGGCGGAACCGGAGGACATATTTTTCCGGCCATTTCAATTGCGAACGAAATAAAGGCTCGTTTTCCGGAGTCCGACATCTTGTTTGTCGGCGCATTGGGTAAAATGGAAATGGAACGGGTACCTGCAGCCGGGTATCGCATTATTGGCTTGCCGGTGATAGGATTTCCGCGTAGAATTTCCTTTCAAATGATTACTTTTTTCCTGAAATTATTCAAAAGCATGCGTTTGGCGAATAAGGTCATTTCCGATTTTAAACCTGATGTGGCTATCGGAGTGGGCGGGTTTGCCAGCGGACCTGTGTTGAAGGCAGCTGTTCGGAAAGGAGTGCCGACCGTACTTCAGGAGCAAAATTCATATGCCGGAATTACCAATAAACTGCTAGCGGCTAAAGTGAATAAAATATGTGTGGCTTATCCCAAAATGGAACGGTATTTTCCCGCTGGTAAGATTGTACTTACCGGAAATCCGGTCCGGAAGAATCTGGTTGATGCAGTTGTCAGCAAAACAGAAGGACTGGAATTCTTTAAACTGGTAACCGAAAAACCAGTGGTTCTGATTGTGGGCGGTAGTCTTGGCGCCCGCACCCTGAATGAAAGTGTAATGGAAAATCTGGAATTAATCAGGAAAACAAACGTTCAGGTTATCTGGCAGACGGGCAGCTATTATTATAAGGAAATGGTTGAGCGTTTAGGAACAAATTTTCCTGATAATCTTCATCCAATGGAATTTGTTTCGCGCATGGATTTGGCCTATGCTGCGGCT